>Ga0247841_10000816_pt1 | contig 76986 bp, 59 predicted proteins | sample LaCruzMarch2015__2_FD_192410 | JGI IMG/M metagenome (GOLD analysis project Ga0247841, IMG submission 192410) | Freshwater microbial communities from meromictic Lake La Cruz, Castile-La Mancha, Spain - LaCruzMarch2015_18m | ecosystem: Environmental > Aquatic > Freshwater > Lake | place: Spain... | reverse complement strand
CGACATGCCCGGCCAGCGATACGTTATTGGTAAATATGACGTTATCACCCAGCGAACAATCATGGGCAACGTGAGTGTATGCCATTAGCATACAGTTGGCGCCAACTTTGGTCACCTTGTGTCCTGCGGCAGTCCCACGATTCAGAGTGGCGTATTCCCGGATGACTGTATTATCGCCGATCACTAATTCAGTCGCTTCGCCGCCAAATTTCAGATCTTGTGGAGCGGTTCCAAGCACAGCGCCATGGGAAACCTTGCAGCCTGATCCGAGTCTTGTACCCGCCGCAACAAGAACGCTCGATGCGATAACCGAACCCGAGCCGATTCGGACGTCATCTTCAATTATGCTGAATGGACCGACTTCCACATCAAGGCCGAGTTCCGCTTTAGAACCAACGATGGCAGTCGGATGAATCTTGTTACTCAAGTTCTTCCCCGTCAGGAGTTCGGACGACCGTCAACCTTACGGCCTCCCGGCGCCTGCAAGGGGATACCTTGCTTGCAGAAAGGACATTGGTCTGGCGGGTATTCAATTAAATCTGTCACTTTCAGGAGTGGAATCAGTGGGGCGTTCAGTTGAACGCGTCCTTTGCTTCGATCCACCAGAACTAAAGCTGCTGAGACCTTGGCGCCAAGCTTTTCGATTGTTTGGACAACCTGCGTGATTGAGCCGCCCAGATTCACGATATCTTCGGTGACCCAAACTTCCTCGCCGGGTTCGAGGTGAAATCCACGGCGCAACTCCATGACGCCGTCAACTTTCTCGGTGAAGTAGGCGAGCGAACCTATCTGACGCGCCACTTCAAAGGCAAGTAGTGCGCCGCCCGTCATCGGACCTATGACAACCCGTGGTTTCTTGGCGGGAGCGCGGGCGATCATTTCGGTGCAGAGTTTGCTAGTAAGACCAGGATTTTCTAGCGCTCTGAATTTTTCGATATAAACCGAGCCGTGTAATTTACTGGCGTAGAGAAAGTGCCCTTGCATAAAGGCGCCGGCTTCACGCAACAGAGCTTCTACTTCTATTTCTTTCATTTTCATCTCCGCGGTACTCAACTTTATAGATCCGTTGATACCGTATGTTAAGGATGACTCTTGATTCCTGTAATTACGCCGGTTTGGGGAGAAACCGGTAACCGAACATGCGTCAGTCGCCAATGCGAATACTTCTGGATGACTGATTCTTGGATCGATCAAGGAGCGGCTGAATTACGATACTCTCTGATAAGCATTTCTCTTAGCCCATCAGGTCGGCACACCCGCTTAACCGATCAACTCATCTCGCAAACTCTGAGCAGCTTTTTTCGCTGCTTCGGCAAAATTGTCGCCTGAGGATGCAAAGATAATAGCTCGTGAAGAATTCACCAGCGCTGGAGCTGGATAGCCCTGCAGGAGCTGTCTTAGGACCTTTGGATCTCCACCTTGAGCGCCGACGCCGGGAATTAATAACGGAAGGTCACCCGCCGTATCGAGCAGCATCGGCCAGAGTTCTGGTCGGGTAGCTCCCGCTACTAATCCGATATTGCGATTGCCGTTTAATCTGCGGCAGAGTTCGATGACGTGCAAATAGAGCGGTCGTCCCTCAATGCGCAATTCCTGCAGATCGGCTCCACCCGGATTGGAAGTAACTGCAAGGACAAATGCGCCGTGTTCCGGATCGCTAAGGAACGGTGAAATGGCGTCTCCGCCGAGATAGGGATTGACCGTGCAGCAGTCGCCGCCGAGACCGTTGAAGAGCGCATCCGCATAGGCCGAAGCCGTAGAACCGATATCACCGCGCTTGGCGTCAAGAATAACGAGCTTGTCTTTGGGAATGCAGGCGATCGTCTTCTCTAACTGAAGCCAGCCTGAAACGCCCAGACACTCATAGAATGCTAAATTGGGCTTATAGGCTGAGACTGCATCGGCCGTTGCTTCGATAATGGCGGCGTTGAAATCATAGATCGGCTCTTTCGACGCCCGACACTTGGCAGGAAGCTTGTCCAACAGTGGATCGAGCCCTACGCAAACGCCGAGCCCTTCCGGAACTGCAATCCTGAGCTTTTCCGCGAAATTCATCAGTTGATCTCGCTTGAGATTACAAAATATCTAAACTTATGAATCATACACAATCGCAGCCTTAAAAGCAACCGCCAAGCTCCCTGACGGCTCTACTCCACCAAATCCTTCCGATAGAGGTTTTCGGAAGAGAGAATGTCGAACAAGGTGATTGATTGCTTGCATATACAGGACTAAAATGCTTATACTTCAAGTCGGTTATTACTCTCCCCGGCGAACGGTTTCCCGTTTACGCTGTCACACGCCTTTCAGGAAAGTTGGCGGATGGACTACGAGCCAGCCCAATATTCACATCGCAGGGCCAGTTACCCCGAAGTCGGTACTCCCGAGATTCGCCGTCAGATCGGCAAAGAGCTGAAATCTGCGCGCGAGTTTCAGGAAATGTCGCTCGAGCAGGTAACAGCGATCACAAAGATCACAGTACGGTTTCTTGAGAACATCGAAGAAGGTCGCTGGAACTTCCTTCCTCCCACTTACGTCAAAGCATTCATCAGAGCTTATTCATCCGCAGTCGGACTTCAGAAAGATAAGCTCTCAAACCGTCTGGACGAACTGTTCAGCGCGGTCGTGACAGCGTCTGCTCCAGTTCGGCCTCAGATAAATCCGAATGAGGATCCGAGCTTCAGCAGTAAGCCAATCAGCGGTTTCATGCTGTGGGCAGAGAAGCATCGCGCGCTCATGTTCTACACTGTCATCGGCTTGATCGCAGCCAGCCTTATCACGCTTTACTTGATCCGTTCGTTTGACTCGCCACAGCAGGCAGCGAGTCAAGACGATTCGACTGAAGTGGCTAAGGAAGTAGAACCGCCAGTCAAGCCTGATACGGCAACCAACACTGCGCTAACGCCGGTTGCGACCGATTCGACGGTTAAAGATTCGATCGCCGTACCGATTGTCTTGCGAATTTCTTGCCGTGATACGAGTTCTGTTAGAATCGAGAGCGGTGAAAATGTTGTATATGAGAAGATTTTATGGCCGGGAAATGTCATCGATCTGAATGTTCCGCAACCGGTACGGATCTCGCTCGGAAACGCTCCCGCCGTCGAAGTATCGGTTGATGGTCGGACGCTTCCTGCTTTCCCAAGTTCCCGACGCAGCCAAGTGATCAACCTCGGTCCCGGCGGCGTTACTAACTGACACTCGATTCGGTCATCCGCACTCTTCACACCCCGGGGACCAAGCGCTCCGGGGTTTTCTCCGAATAAATGAAATCTCAAAGTCAAAACACCAATATGAGCAGCCATAAAACCGACCACTCGCAAGCGACCGACTTATCAGAACCTACTTTCGAGGAATCCCTCGATCATGTAATGCAGGCAAGGCGGGAAAAACTTGAGAGAATAAAGTCGCTCGGAGTGGATCCATTCCCGTACGATTTCGACTGGACACACACGATCGCAGGCGTTTACGATATGTGGGACTCCTTCAAAATGCCTGAGGTCGGAGTCGCACAGCTTGAACCTCAACCACGAATCGCGGGTCGATTAGTTTCAATGAGACTTATGGGTAAGGCTGCATTCGCGCACTTGCAGGATCAAGATGCCCGCATCCAGGTATATTTCAAGAAAGACGCCATTGGTGAAGAGCAATGGGAACTCTTTAAGGAACTGGATATCGGAGACATTGTCGGTGTCCAGGGCTATCCTTTCATCACACGAACCGGAGAGCGTTCTCTTCACGTTGAGTCGTTCACTTTGCTTACTAAGAGCCTCCGTCCCCTTCCCGCAGTAAAAGAGAAGGGCGATCAGACCTGGTATCGGTGGGACGATAAGGAAGAACGGTATCGCCAGCGAACGATTGACCTGATAATGAATAAAGACTCCAGGCGAACGCTTCTGGCTCGCAGTCAGATTGTAACCGAACTGCGAACGTTCTTCGTGGAGAAGGGTTACGTTGAAGTAGAGACGCCAATCCTCCAGCCACTCTATGGCGGTGCATCAGCCAAGCCGTTTATAACTCACCACAACGCCCTCGATCGGGATTTTTATCTCAGAATCGCGGACGAACTCTACCTGAAGCGTTTAGTCGCGGGCGGAATTCCACGCGTGTTTGAGATTGCTAAAGATTTCCGCAACGAAGGAATAGATCGGCTGCACTCCCCGGAATTCTCGATGCTCGAAGCTTATGCCGCTTACGAAAATTATGCATTCTGTATGAACCTCTTCGAGGAACTGCTTCCGCGCCTGGCAAACAAACTCTATGGTAAACCGGTCATTACATGGGAGGGAACAGAGATTGAGTTGACCCCCCCCTTCCGGCGTTGGCAGATGCCGGATGCGATCCGCGAAGTCACGGGTATCGAAGTGATCGGTCGCCGGCGTGATGAACTGGCAAAGGAAGCCGATCAGCATGGAGTCGTGATCACCCATGAGATGGGCGTCGGCAAAATAATCGATGAGCTATTCTCGATTGCGGTCCAACCTTTGCTTATACAACCGACTTTTATCACCGATCATCCGGTGGAGCTCTCGCCATTGGCCAAACGTCATCGTACAGATCCGAATCTCGTCGAACGATTCGAACTGTTCATGGGTGGAATGGAAGTGGTCAACGCATTTTCTGAATTGAACGATCCCATTGACCAGCGTAAACGTTTCGAAGAACAAGCGCGTTTGCGAGCCGCCGGGGATGAAGAAGCTGCGCCGATAGACGAGGAATTTCTGGCAGCCCTCGAAGTAGGCATGCCGCCTACAGCGGGACTCGGGATGGGCGTAGATCGTCTCGTAATGCTGCTCACGGACAGTCACTCGATCCGCGACGTTATCCTCTTCCCATTGCTTCGCCCCAGACAATAACCAATGGCAAGCTCTTGAATTACGAACTGTTCATCGCCCAGAGATATCTACGCAGTAAGAGGCGCACCGGATTCATCTCGCTGATTACGTACATCAGTGCGGGCGGCGTAATGATTGGAGTCGCCGCGCTGGTTATCGTTCTCTCGGTGATGAATGGTTTCGAAAGCGAGGTTCGAGAGCGGATCATCGGCGCTGATGCCCATATCAAGGTGACAGAATTCCACGAGGCTCCTCTTTCCGACTGGAAGAGTCTTGCAGACAGTATTCGCCACATCGCGCATATCACCGGGCTTTCACCCTACGTTCAAGGAAAGGGAATGGTTCGGCGCGGTCAGTCGATCGAGGGCGCAATGATCAAGGGGATAGATCCCAAATCCGTTGGCGCCGTTTCAGACCTTCCCAAAACGATTGTGGCAGGCTCGCTCGATATCCTTCCGGAAAATGACTCGACGCGACGCGCGCTTTTAAACGATCCCTTCTTTAACCGCAAACCTATCCCACCAGCCGATCCATCAAGACCCGCACTACCCGGCGTCATTCTCGGGCGGCAGCTCTCGTTTAGGCTTGGGGCAAGCGTTGGTGACAGCGTGGTGGTGATCAGTCCGACTGCTATGGCGAGCATGTTAGCAGCTCCTAAAATGATGCGGTTCGTCGTGACAGGAATCTTCGAGACGGGCATCTACGAATACGATGATCTTTACCTCTACATTCCGCTGAATAGCGGGCAGGATCTATTCGATCTTGGAAACTCGGTTAGCGGCCTCGAACTCCGTCTCGACGATATGAACCTCGCAAGCGGTGTAGTGAACCAGATTGATGAACGACTCGGATACCCCTATTACCCGCGCAGTTGGGAAGAGATGCATCGAACTCTATTCCGTTGGATGAAGATCGAAAAGTGGATGTACACGATCCTGATGTCGCTGATCATTCTTGTAGCAGCGTTCAATATCATCTCAAGCCAGATTATGATTGTGCTTGAGAAGCGGCGTGAGATCGGCATCCTCAAAGCAATGGGAGCGACTCGCCAGAGTATCATGCGTATCTTTATGTATGAAGGGCTATTTGTTGGTTTGACAGGCACTTTCCTTGGATTACTATTAGGTTGGGGACTCTGTCGAGCGCAACAAGTTTACAAGTTTTTCTCTCTACCCGGAGACGTTTATTTCCTCAATTCACTGCCGGTGAAAATGCAACCGCTCGATTTCATCATCATCGCGGCGGTATCGCTCAGTCTGACCCTTCTCGCGACAGTCTATCCCGCTCGTAGGGCTGGAATGCTTGATCCGGTTGAGGCGATTCGTTATGAGTAACTATTCTTCTAAAGGATCTTCATTGCGCCGCATTATATACTCGACCATCATTGCCCTTCTACTTTCAAGCAGCATCTCGATTGCCGCTTACCGAGCGCCGGCCTGTTCACGGGATGGGATGGCAGCAACGCCGCATCCTGCAGCGACTGAAGCGGCGGTGGCCGTCCTTCGAGCAGGCGGCAATGCGGCAGATGCGGCGGCGGCGGCAGCGTTCGCGCTCTCAGTGGTGGAACCTTACCACAGCGGAATAGGAGGCGGTGAATTCATCCTTGTCAGAATGGTGAAGGACGGGAAGGTAATCGCGCTTGATGCAAGAGAATGCGCTTCATCCGCTGCGACGCCTGAAAGCTATCTCGACACTGTCACCGGTGAGCCCCATCCTTCAAAATCATGGAAAGGCGGCATGGCTGCCGGAACGCCCGGATCGGTGGCAGGCCGCACTGAATTGGTCAAGAGGTTCGGAAAACTCGCGCTTACAAAAGTCCTCGCTCCCTCTGTAAAACTGGCTCGCGAAGGCTTTCCAGCAGATCGCTACCTCGTTTCAGTCGTTACGAATAATCAGGATCGAATTGCCGAAGTCGGAGCATCCGAAGTCTTTCTGCCAAAGGGCCGGGCTCCCGAGCGCGGTGATTTGATCCTGCAGCCAAATCTTGCATTAACGCTTGAATCGATTGGCAAGGATCAGGGCGATTCATTTTATTCCGGGAAAATTGCCGACCAAATCAGCGCTGCCTGTCAAGCTTCCGGCGGCGTCATGTCGTCTGAAGATCTTGAAGCATATCAGGTAATTGAACGCCAACCGGTCCATTTTACATACCGCGGATTAGATGTTTATTCGATGCCGCCGCCCTCTTCAGGAGGTCTTTGTCTCGCCGAGATACTGAACATACTTGAAATCTATCCCCTCGCCTATCTCGGCGCCGGCAGCTCGGAAGTCTTGCATCTCGAAGCCTCCGCGTTCGAGCGTGCGTTCGCCGATCGTCGAGAATTCCTTGCAGATCCCGCATTCATTCCGCAACCAATGGGAATGGCTTCGAAGGATTATGCGGTCAAACTCTCCAAAGACATCGACCGTCGCCTTCGCACTCCGGTCGCAGGCGCGGGAGATCCTTGGCCGTATGAAAGCGCCAATACCAGTCATCTTTCTGTAATCGACCGCGATGGCAACATGTGTTCCATTACAACCTCGGTGAACGGCGCTTTCGGATCTTTTGTCTATATTAAGGAACTTGGCTTCTTTCTTAACAATACAATGGATGATTTCACCATTTCCGCGAAGTCGGTGAACCAGTTTGGATTGAATCAGGGCGAGGTTAACGAGGTTGCTCCCGGCAAGCGACCGCTTTCGAGTATGTCGCCGACATTAGTTCTGAAAGATGGTCAGCCTTATCTCGCTCTCGGATCGGTTGGGGGGCCAAGGATAATCACCTCAGTCGCTCAAATGCTGGTCAATATCATCGATTTCGGTATGGACGTCCAAGCCGCGCTTGACTACCCACGCATTCACATGCAATACAAACCGGACACGCTATACACTGAAACTGAAATGTCCGAGCCGATCATATCTGACCTGAATGACCGAGGCTGGCATGTTGTGCGAGAAAACCATTGGTCGCTGAGCCAAGCCGTGCAGGTTGACTGGAATAAGAAGCTCTTCTACGGAGCAGGGGACTCGCGAGGTGTTGGATTAGCCTCTGGTCCGACTCTGTTACCATAAATTTTCAATTTGGTTTGCCGTTGTGTCAAGAGAGAACTTCGAGATCACAATGACGGACGTAGTACTTATTCTGACCACCGTACCGAACAAAGAAAGCGCTGAAAGAATTGCACGGACACTCGTTGAAGAGCGACTCGCGGCTTGCGTTAGTGTAGTTCCGGGGTTAACGTCTTTCTATTGGTGGAAAGGCGATCTTATTGCGGAGCAAGAAATTCAGTTGATTATCAAGGCAACCGAATTTACCATCGCCAAGATCGAGTCACGCCTAAAAGAATTGCATCCTTATGAGCTTCCTGAAATGGTAGTTTTACCGGTAACATCCGGTTCGAATGCATACCTGAGTTGGGTTCGCAGTGAGACCGAACAAGCGGTCTTTCGGAAATAACAGCACTATTTATCGTCAAAAACACCAAGGAGATACTGATAATGCTTCAAGTAGGAAGCAAAGCCCCCAATTTCACTCTCGAAGCTGTTCTGCCGGATGGTTCGTTCCAATCGGTAACGCTCTCGGACCTCCACGGCAAGTGGGTTGTCCTCTTCTTTTATCCTCTCGACTTCACCTTTGTCTGCCCGACAGAGATCACTGGTTTCTCGAAGCGACTGTCTGAATTCAAAGAGCTTGGCGCTGAAGTTCTCGGCGCGAGCGTTGACTCGGTGCACTCGCACCTTGCCTGGATCAATGGCAGCCTTGGCCAAATCGGATATTCGCTCCTGAGCGATCCGACGCATTCTGTCGCTCGTGAGTACGGCGTCCTGCTCGAAGATAAAGGTTATACACTTCGCGGCACATTCATTATCGACGCGGAAGGAGTCGTCCGTTACCACCTCGTCCACTCCAACTCTGTCGGACGGTCGGTTGACGAAACGCTGCGTGTGCTTCGTGCACTCCAATCGGGCGATCTTTGTCCGGTCGAATGGAAACCGGGCGAACATACTCTCGGCAAAGCATAATCACTCGAACTCACACAAGTACGGCGCGAGCATAGCCTCGCGCCGTACTTGTCTCTTCACTATTACATCGAAAAGATCATGGCAGAATTAAAAAACCACTATCGAGTCCTGATCATCGGATCTGGGCCAGCCGGCCTAACAGCCGCAATCTATACCGCACGTGCAGACCTCTCGCCGCTGGTTATTGAGGGAGTTCAACCGGGCGGTCAGTTAACTATCACGACCGAGGTCGAGAACTTCCCCGGCTTCCCAGAAGGGATTATGGGGCCTGAGTTAATGGATAACCTACGCCGCCAGGCGGGGCGGTTCGGTACCGCTTTCATCACCGATGAAGTCTCCGAAGTAGAATTGGATTCCCGCCCCTTCAAGGTTCATATTGGTAAAAAGACCATCACGGCAGATTCGCTCATTATCTCAACTGGAGCCACCGCAAAACTATTTGGATTGGAATCTGAAAAGGTCTTGATGGGGCATGGAGTCTCAGCTTGCGCTACTTGCGACGGATGGTTCTTCCGAGGGAAGGAGATCGTAGTGATTGGCGGCGGCGATTCAGCTTGTGAGGAAGCAAACTTCCTGACAAAATTTGCGTCGAAAGTCACCTTGGTTCACCGTCGCGACGAATTGCGCGCTTCAAAGATCATGCGTCATAGAGTTGAAACAAATCCGAAGATAGAGTATCTCTGGAACTCGACAATCGAAGACTATGTGGGAACAGCAGAAACGGGACTTAAGGGCATTAAAGTCAAGAATGTAAAAACAGGAGAAATTTCGACATTTAAGTGTGAAGGCGCTTTCCTCGCCATCGGGCACAAACCGAACACCGAACTATTTGTCGGCAAGCTTGATATGGATGACACCGGCTACCTGATCACAAAACCGGGCTCTACGCACACCAACATCCCCGGCGTCTTCGCCTGCGGTGACGTTCAGGATCATACCTATAAACAGGCGATAACCGCGGCAGGATCGGGATGTATGGCGGCGATCGATGCAGAACATTTCCTCGCTGAGGCGGAATAATGCGAGCCGGGCTGTGGGTGTTAGCGCTTGCAGCAGGCTTAAACTTCGTCGCCGCTGGTTGTACCTTCGACGACGAGGAATATAAAGTCGGTCGTCATTACCTCGACGAACAGGATAACTGGAAACTGGCGGCTGACTTTTTTCGAAAGTCGCTCCGCAACCACCCCGACCGATGGAAGACTCACGCCGCTCTGCTCGAAGCGCTCGGTCGTGGCGACGATCCCGCGCAGCTTGAAGCGCAATTGCGAGAGACGCTTGCCGTATTCCCGGATAGCGCCCGTTCGACGACCCTGTCCAATTCGGCGGCTCAGTTAATCGGCGAAGACCGCTATAATCAGATCGCCGGTTCTCTTCAGCTTGCCGATCTTCAACGTCAAATTAGTACAAAAAGCGATAATCCTGCGCTACTGGCGAGAGGGATAATCGCCGCTTGCCGGGCTGCTGACGCTTCAGCAACCTTATCCCTGTTCGACAGTTTTCTCCGGTTGAAAAGCGCCCCTGCAATCCCTGACTCGGTCAGATACGAACTGGATTATTTCATTGGCCCGGCACAAGTGGAGCGCGCAACGCTCGCGATTCGGCTCGAACAAAAACCAAACGATCCGAAGCTTCTACTAAGCCTTGCCCGGGCGAATTTGCTCTCCTTCGATCTCGAGGGCGCAAAATCCGCACTCCAGAAGGCCATCGCCGCAGACGCCGTCACGACCGGTTCCCCAGATGTAGTCGCCACATTTAAGGCGTTATTCGGGGAACCGCCCTTCGCAATCCAGATTCGCTCTAATGGCTGGGACGGATGCGCCTCGCAAGAGGGTAGAATAGTGACCATCCGAGACTTGGGCAAGCGGGATGATCCGGATCAGTATTTTTTCATTGGTGAAACACCTATTATGAAAGCTGGTCAGCAGAACCTTCGGGCGATTGCCATGCCGCGCTTCTCCCCCGACGGCGCGTGGATCTACTTTTACGGCTCCAATGAGAAAAACTGGCGACCGAACTCGCCGGGGCGATTCCAGCTATATCGCGTTAAGCCGGTCTATGGCGCAACTCCGCAGAAGTTAACTGATGATGAGTTGATACCCGCCGATTTCTTTATAGAACCATCTGGATCCGCGTTGATCGTCCGGCGCGACGTCGGCAGTGTCCGTAAGTCTGGAGAGGTTATTCGCTGTAATCCCGTCTCAAAAAGCGTTTCGCCTGTCGTCCGAATAGGTGAACAGATCCAGAGCGCCTGTTTCACTTCCGGCGGCGACTCGCTGCTATTTATCAGCGACCGCGGATTACTCAAGCGTTCTTTAACAGGCGGTCAAGTTACGTCAGTACTCCCTTGGCAAGGAACGTCGCTCCCCTCTATTTCCCCGGACGGAAAGTGGCTGTTATTGCATTCGAAAGTCGGTGATCAACTGTTGGTTGAGCGTTCGACAGGGGCAATCGTCTATCTTGGTTCGTGCGACTTCACGGGAGGGCGATTCACCGGATCCGCGAAGTTACTTGTAACAAGAAAGATCAACGGCGATCTTCAAGCAGTCGAATTCGATCTAAATAATAGAACTGTAAGCTCAGAACATTTCTTGGCGCCTCAGGGCTCCAATCCCTGAAAACAAGGAGCAATGCTTGGCCGTTATAACCATCGGCGATTATCGTCTGACCACACTCGAGTTCGGGCAGTTTAAACTTGACGGCGGCGCTATGTTTGGAGTCGTTCCGAGAGTTCTCTGGTCGCGCTTCCACCCACCCGATGAAAACAACCAGATTGAAATGGCGCTTCGGTGTCTGTTAGTGGAAGGTAACGGTAGAAAAATCTTGGTGGATACCGGATTCGGACTGGAAAGAACGCAACGATTCCGCGATATGTACGCTTACACAGGCAGCGACGATTACCTGACTGAAGGATTGGCTACGGTAGGATTGGCTAAGGATGACATTACAGACGTGTTCCTGACGCACCTGCATTTCGATCATTGCGGCGGCTCCACCCTTCTCGATAACGGCGTTCGGCGTCCCGCCTTTCCGAAGGCGCGTTATCATTATCAGTTAAAGCAGTTGGAACATGCTCGCGAACGGTTTGAACGGGATAAGGCAAGCTACTTCCCCGATGACTTCGAACCGCCGATCAACGCCGGTCAAGCAGTAATCCACGATGGTTCGTTCGAGCTGCTGCCGGGAATCGACACTGTGATCTGCCACGGACATACACCCTCAATGCAACTGCTTCGCGTTCGGGCAGAAGGCAAAACAGCTATCTACGGGGCAGATTTAATTCCACTCGCTTCCCAGTTTCCCCTTCCTTGGATCATGGCTTATGATCTTTACCCGGTCACTACGCTTGAAGAAAAACGAAGGATCTTGAATGAAGCAGCTCGCGATGGTTGGACATTTATCTTTGAACACGATCCGGTTCACGTTTTTGGACAGGTAATTCAGACAGATCGGGGATTCTCGCTGAAGCCCTAAAGCGAGCGCTAACTACATTCTTGCAGAGACGTAGAATTCAAGCTCTGCCTTTTACGGATAAAACAACAGCGCCGACGGAATCCCGTCGGCGCTGTTGTTTTACAAACTTAGTTTTGAGTTAGCTTTCGAATCGAACGCCAAGCCTGATTAAAAGGAAACTCACGCTGTTCTTCGTCTTTGCCTTTTCTTCCGGACGCCAGTCACGCACACGGGCAGGCTGCCCCCAATAGGCTACTGCTGCGTAATTGGGGCTGAGGCTGACGAGGTGATAGACCATAGAAAGATCTAACAACAATTTATCCTCAACGACCGGATAGAGAATCCCTGCGCCAAACTGAAATCCCACATTTGAACCCGTCTGCTCATCCCACCACGTATCGTTGTGTCGCAGAGTATCCTGTGTCGGTGGAGTTACAACTTCCTCAAACTGCTGCCCTCGTTCAAACCGCCAAAGGTGTACGACCATCGCCAGCGATCCGTAGGTCCATAAACCGGAGATCTCCAGCTCACGGTAAAACCCGAAACCAATAGGCAGTTGTTTAAACGAACCGTCTTGATTGGCTTTCTTTATCTGAGTATAGGGAAGGTAAGTCTGGTGAACATCGCGAAAGCGAGATTCATTTGCGACTTCTTCGGCTGACATCTTGCTAAGATAGGTTTTATCTAATCCGGCAAGGAGCAATAGGCCAGTCTCAGGCGCAAATTCATAGCGCAGACTGATCTCACTTGCTTGAAACATGCCCCATCTCTCACCCCACCAGCCGAGGGGAAAACCTGTTCCCGCCGAGATTCCCAGGCTTGTTTTCGCCAGTGCAAATTGCGGAGCCGTCAGCGCGACCGTCAGCAGCCCGATTAAGATGATGTGTTGCCTGCGCATTGATCCCTTGGTCGAATAGGTTTAGAACGGCGCCCCCCCCCCGGCTCCGTCCACAGTATCTTGTGAATATAGAGGCGAACTTTGCTGAAGTCAAGGGACGCTATTTGACTCCATGGGTTTGCCGAAGAGAAAGGCGCTAAACGAAAGCTCAATTCGATCCTCAACTGCCCCACTCCCTGCCCAGGGAGTGCCTGTATATCGGAATCCTGCTTCAAACAATCTACCGCCGAGGAAATGGAACGGATAATCTAAACCGGCTCGGAATCCCAGCGCGCCTCGATCAGAACCATCGCTCCGATCCAGATAGCTCCACCCCACACCGGAAGCAAGATTGAATCTCTTCTTGAATACTTCAAACCCAGCTCGTCGCAAGAGCCAGCCTGTTGTCCGTTGGTAGTGAACCTTGCGGAACCCATAATCGACAGGAAACGTAAGATACTCTAATTCGATTCTGAAATTGCGTAATTGATCAGTTTCGAACCAAAGCGCGGGAGCGATTATCGGTTGCTTAGTATTCAAGGTTCCAGCTTTACCTGCAAGACCGATGTCGAGCCCCATCCGCACTTCTGCCTCGACAGGCGGCGCAGCAAGCGTCAGAAAGCTAAGCAGAGCCAGTATTATCGTGCTACGGATAATCGTAGTGAGTCCTCCCAATCGACTTATCCTGACTAAAGCGCCTGTGCGGTTCCGCAGCGTTGCGACGCCTCATTTCCACAAATATATTAAAGATGGGTCTAAAGTCTCCGAGCTTTTCTGCATTCAACTATCTGGAGTGCTATTCTGAGGACGCTTTTCATTATTAATCCCCGTTCAGGCACGCCGAAATTCGTGAGTCGGCTCCACAATCTCATCCGAAGTCATTTCGGACCCGATAATCGAAAAGTCACGGTGGTAAAATCGAGGAGTATTGAGCACATTCTCGATTTATCTACCAAAGCCGCGGGCGACGGTCTCGACATGGTGGTAGCTGTTGGAGGGGACGGGACCGTCAACACTACAGCGCAGGGTCTTATTGGTTCTGAGACTGTCCTTGGCGTTATGCCAACCGGATCCGGTAATGGTTTTGCTCGTAACGTTGGGATTCCACTGCGACTTGAACGAGCGCTCGAGATGTTAAAGTCTCCACAGATCGTCAAAATCGACGTCGGGCAAGTCGGCGACCGGATCTTCCTCGTAACCTGTGGGATAGGCTGGGAAGCCGTCATTGCGAGCATCTTTGAAGGAAGCAAAATCAGGGGCGTTCTACCCTACGCAACGACCGCCATCAGCACATTCCTTCAGTATGAGCCGCAAGAAATATTCATCGAGGCAGAACCGGGCGGATGGACTTATCGCGGGCGACCAATGCTGCTCAGCATCGCCAACATGAAGGAATACGGCGTCGGAGTCACCATCTCCCCCGAAGCAAACGCCTCTGACGGCCTACTCGATATCTGCATGATACCACGACATGACCTTCTGACTGCAATGAAATACACACCTGAGATGTTCCGTCAGCGCACCGACAGCATCCCCGGTTATCTTCGCAGACTCGCAACCTCCATAGTAATTCGCAGACAAATTGCGGGAAATATCCATATCGATGGAACTCCGGTTGATGGCGGAGAAGAGATTAGAATTGACATCCTCCCCAAAGCATTAAACATCGTCGCACAACCCGGGAAAGTAAATTGAAGTTCGATAAAATTGACCTCTTCGACTGGCTTAAAACCCGTCCCGCAGGATATCGAGATCTCGCTTCAAGCGGAGTGCATGGCCCCGACACAATGGGCGAGCTTGGAATCAGCCTGAACGACCTTCCTATTTCGCACGTCAACCAGTACGGCTACCTGCCGTTGCGAGAGTACTTGGCGGCAAAATACGGACTTTCCGTTGATCAAGTTGCCATCACTCCCGGCGCGAGTATGGCGAATTATGTTCTAATGACGCTCATGTTGCAGGATAATGGCGTCGCAGTCCTGGAATATCCGGTTTATCGCCCGTTCACCGCGGTCGCTGAGGCTATTACCGAGCATCCCCCCCTCTTCTTTGAACGGCGACGTGAAGAACGCTATGCGCTCAATCCTAAGTCGCTCGACAATATTAGCGTTGATCCAAGCTTAGTAATAGCAACCAACCTTCACAATCCAACCGGCGTATTTACTCCTTTCGAGTCGATTCTAAAACTTGCCGACGCCGTTGCAGCTCGGAATGGATGGCTGATGGTAGATGAGATATTTCTGCCTTACATCGAGACGATGCAGTGGCGGACTACCGCGGCGCTCCACGACCGTATTATCGCTACAGGAAGCTTAACCAAAGCGTGGGGACTTAGCGGTTTGCGAGTCGGCTGGGTGCTTGGCCCGAAAGAGATAATCTACCGCGTTCAGAGGTTGATCGATTATATGCACGTCGTTCAAGCGACATCCGCCGAGGTTGCAGCATATCGAGTTCTCGAGTGTGGGAAAGGCGACGAGTTGCTGCGTGACGCCCGGAAATGCTCACAGGACAACCTGCCGATTGTTATCGATGCGCTGAAGAAGCTCCCGGATATCGAGTGGATCGAGCCTGATGGCGGCGTTATTCTTTTGGCTCGTCGAACAAGCGGTCTGCCAACACTACCGTTCTGTGAGCGACTCTATGTAGAGGAAAACGTCCTAATACAACCGGGGCACTACTTTGAGGCTCCTGATGCTGTACGTATTGGTTTTGCGGCGAAGTCAGAGCTTGTGCGAGACCATATGGAGCGGTTTTCGAGGGTCTGGAACAGCATGATAAAGTAGTTAAGGACAGCATTTATAACGTTTCTTGAAGAAGCTGTTGTCGAAATCGCTTTTTCCTTGGTCACGCACCATTCTGGCTTGAGAGTCGGTAGCGGTTTCGGCAACAGTCATTGAAGTTCGTTTCGTTTGGAACGTGACTCTCGCATAGTGATTGTGTAGCCCGCACAGCTATTAAGGAGCCAGTTTAGGTGAGATCGTAAGAGCTGTGCGGGTTACCCTTTGAAAAACAAGGTTAGCCGTCCCGGTTGACTACATTTTGCTCGACAAGCGAGACGTTTATCCTACGCGGGTGTGCAAGCACTTATTAACGGTATAAACGAAAGAAGTCAACCGCGGAGGGTTGACTTCTTTCGTTTACAGGATACGATCCTGTCTCTGCCTATTCTGATTCTTTCGATGCATGTTCGGAGTCTGGCAGCGGTGCATCCTCGAATGGCTTGCGAGGCGCACGCGGTCCGAACTTAGCATGTCGCAGGATTTGCATCCACTCAGCGATAGAGGTTCGCTCAGTCGGTTCTGGATCGATCTGGAATGGCCCGGCAGTGATGAATTTATCGTAGTAATCTTCACGTCGCGATGGATCTTTCGTATTGCGAGTTACTGCAAAACGGAATCGTCCAGCCATATTGACCCACTGTCCCCACCCCTTAACCGCACTCGACAAACGGCGTTTGAATTCTGCAGCCATGAACGGCGCGATGCCGCCGCTCGAAACAGCCACAGTCAAATCACCTTCCCGTAAAACAGCCGGGAAAAAGAACGTTGACATACTCGGTTCACCGCAGACATTCACGGGCACCGTGTTTTTGCGAGCCTCTTCCACGAGTTCAAGCTTTGGAATAGTCTCTTCGCTTCCAATCACAAGGAGGTCGTATCCAACACAGTCTCCTTTGACATACTCCCTCTGTTCCCATTTCACCCGAGCAAGACTCGATAAAACCAGAATTTTAAAGTCGGCTTGCGGGGCAATTACTGTCACAGAAGCTCCAGCTTCAACAAATGCTTCCGTCTTACGAACAATCGATGGTCCCCCCCCAACAACGAGACAGCGAAGGAGTTGGCCATCATAAAAGATTGGCAAATGCATTTCCGATTCTTACCCGAGATTAACTAACATTTAGAGTCGCCGATATTGTCGGCGCGAGATTTCAATTGGATCATCATCATTCAATCGAGATTGAATTCGCGGATGATCAAGTATAATGCTCGAAATAGAGTTGTTCTATCATATCACATACTCTGAAGGATATTATACCAAGCGCGTCCTGTAAAGACTAATTGTCTGACTTCCAAAGACCGGCGAGTAAAGCTCCGCCAACTTTAGGCATCGCATTGACTACCAGCTCAGACAAGCCGCCAACCACCATTTGACGTGTATTCTCTGAATCAAACGCCTCCTTGACGTCTCGAAGCTGCCCTTTGCAGTTGGAACACGGCGCGCAGACATAACTTCGCGAGTAACCTGACTTCCTATTGCGACTTGCGTCACAAATCTGTCGCCACTTAACTCTTCCTGCAATTTCGGTTCTCCACTCCTTGAATCCATAGCTCCCCATCAGCGCGAAACCCGATCCGCCGCCGCAACAGAAGCCATCCACACCGTGCGGAGTCATTTCAAGCCACTGAGGCGCAACCTTATCTAAAACATCTCGCTGTGGTTTAACAATGCCCATATTGCGCACCATATTACACGGGTCATGCAGTATGACGTCGAAATCGTTCAAACTTGGATCTATTTCAAAACGACCTTCTACTACCAGTTTCCGTAGTAGTGGCAGCCAAGACTCTCTTGGAACGTTTAAGTTTGGCGGAATCATTCGATCTGCCGTAACAATTAATGCCTTGTGCGCATGACCGCACTCCCCGACGACGATTCTTTTAACATTCAACCGTTTTGCAGTATCGACCAAGCGCAAAGCCAGTCTCGCAAATTGTGCGTCGTCATACCATAGACCATAGTTGACAGCATCGTATCCGGCAATTTCGCTTGATAATGTCCAAGAAATGCCAGACAGATTTAATAGAGCGGCGATAGATAGAGGATTATCAGGCCACGATAGAAACTCACCGGCGTTGTGAATAAGCAGTAATTCCGCCCCCTCCTTATCCCATGGTATCTCAACCGATAACCCGGTACGCTGTTCAAAGTCCTTTCGAGCAAACTCGACCATATTAAAGAGCGCTTCACGTTTCATCCCGGTGGAAGATCCGATCGTTAGCTGCCGTTCTGTTCCGAGCCGGTGGAGTTCCTTCGGCGCAATACCATGTTCCTGACTGAAGAGTTTGCGGATCTCACGACTTAGCAGAGCATTATCGAGTGCGAGCGGACAGGCTTGAGCGCATCTCCGGCAGAGTGTGCAACGATAGGATAGCTCAATCAATCGAACAGTCAGTCGGTAGTCTTCCTCTGTGACGGAGTCATTTTCGCCTTCGACGGAACCCCACTTGGCAAACGCCTGACGGAATGCTTCGCTGCGCAAGACAGGATTATAGATCGGATTTCGTCCACTCTCGATGTATATGGGGCACGCATCGGCGCAAGTTAGGCACTGAACACAGTATTCGATCGAGAGCTTGAGTGGTTCGAGAAAAGTCCAGTTATCCGATTCATTTAAGAGTTTCCGAAGCCCGATTCGGAAGCTTTTTACGAATCTCTCCGCTTCTTCCCCCGTCAACTCCTTCATACCAACTGCAGAGACGCCATCCAAAGACCGTTCTATTGGCGAAGATCCACTCCATACCATCGAATCCTTCACCGGATCGGACTTGCGAGCATCCTCCGGTTTAAGCGTCGAGAGTTCGCTTCGAAGGTTCTCGCTGAGAATGCCTTCCCACTTCCCCAGCTCCTCCGGCCTTAACTTACGACGCATTTCCACCCTCAGAAGCGATCTTTTTCCAATTCCCCTTCCCGCCTCGAGTCAGGTGACTCGCAGACCATGCCGGAGTGCGTTCGAGTTCGGTTGCAATCTCAGCGGCTCTTTTACCGCCCTCTATAACTTCAGCATCATCCCAGCGAACGGAGTGGAAAGTGAAGAACTTGGCAAATGAGTGACTGAACTGAGTCCAGGGAATTGTCAACAGAAATAAACCTGTTACTACCATATCCGTTATGGCCATTAGATCGGCGCCGGGAAACGGCGTTTTTCCCAAGAGGAATCGGATTAAAGCAACTTCGCGCCCAATTCCGCCTGAATCGCTATAGAGCAGGAGAATTCTGCTCGCAAAAAGCAGACCCAAAAATCCGAGACCAACGAATCGAACCGGTTTGGAGAAGCTCCGAAGTTCCGAATCGAGCGCTCTTTTCACGAGTAACCACACAACCCCGACGAGTCCAAGAGCCCCGCCCAATAACCCTAACACCCGAGTCGCTCCGGCAAGTGACCGGGTGATCTCCGAAAAAATCGCAATACCCCATATACTTATTGTTGCGATAATCCAGAGATACACACCCCAATGCAGAAACAGGGACGGGAGGTGAATACCGTGTAGATTTCTGCGCAAGCTCTTGAGTGAAATCACTTCGATAAGGATGTAACGCCAAACGGCCCAGCGTCTCCGCTGAGCCGGTCTCGCCCACCAACCATATTCTTCCATTCGCGATCCACCGTACTCTGCACGCGCAGCAGACTCATGCGGAATGGGATACAGTTCCCAACGCAGATGTGGCGGTGCATTCAGAAGCTTGCGCAATCTCCAGATCATTCCGACCAGAAAACCGAGCAGCGGAAACCATAACAGGGCGGCTTTCAAGATCACGCAATACCTCGAAGAATGAGATTGTTACTGAGGAGATCGTTCTTCAGACACATCCCGTTGGTTTATCCAAGCCCGCAACCTTACAAGCGCCCTTTTCAGGACCAGACGGGAATAACTGGAATATCTTCCCGAGCGAAAATCCGGTTTCCTGGCAGAGCATACGAACCATCGGTGCGATCCCAAACTCGTTGTAATAACTTCTTAAGTAATTTACCACCTTCCAGTGGTCATCAGATAAATCCGTCAGTCCTTCCGTTGAAGCAAGCGCCATTGCTACTTCTTCGTTCCAGCAATCGGGATCGATGACAAATCCATCATCGTCAACTTCGACGCATACATTATTCCAGTGCAATTCCGTCATTCGAAATATCCTGCTGTTTGTTTATACTTGTCACGTCCTACTTATCCGGACGAGCAATGGTAATATATTCCTCGATAAACCGTTGACAAAGACGAGAATTGCTCCATAGCCTCGTATGAGTAATTTGGCGCTTGTTAAGAACCGTTTGTCCATAAACAGTAAACCCTCGATTCAATCGAGGGTTTACTGCATTGCTGGCATTGCCATTCAATTCAGGCACAAACAGACTCTAACGAATGAGCAGTACCTTTGCCATTCGCGATCCGTAGTTGGTTTGAAGCTTGAGCAGGTATGTTCCGGAGGCAAGATCTTCGGCGTTAAGAACAACCGCCTGAGCGCCCGCAGGTAAGTCTCCCAAGAAGAGAGTCGAAACTTCGCGCCCCATCAAATCGTGAAGGGTTAGCGAAACCGATCCAGCGATCGGCATACTGAACTTTACTACCGCCAAACCATTAAACGGATTTGGGTAAGCGCCTTCCAAGACCAATTCGGTAGGCAATGAAGTTATGGCGAGATCCGCCAGAACGATTGCATTGGCAGTGTAAGTCATCTCGCCCGATTTGACCGACGCCTGAACGGGTATCCAGTCGCCTGAACCATCCCACATACTAAATGAGAAGGATTCGCCTTCGACCATTCCGTCACGTTCGTTAGATATCGGATCGTCGCCCCAGATCGCCAGACCGAGACGGCCGTTCTCCATCGCAGCGCCTGCGCCTACGACCGACCCATCTACCGTCAGCGCAACAATCTCAGATCCAACTTTGATTTGATCCCCTGTTACTAACACCGACATCGACGAACCGGTCGAAACTGGAGCCGAGATATGCGTGACCATTCTCGGCTCAATCATGGCTGCGTTGCGCCCGTTAGCAGGATAGCTGAAGCCTGTACTCTGATGAACCATTACTGCATAGCCATTGCCGGGCGTAGCGCTGCCAATGTTCGAGAAGTTATGTTCCGGCAAATAGAATCTACCAACGCCGTCCTTAACGATAACAAGGTTATCTCCAAGCGGCGCAAACGCTGCGGATGCATCCATCGGTGCGGTTGGTATGTAGGCAATCAGATTCCAACCAGCGGTCAGGTCTATTTGCGTATCTGCAAGGAGTGCATCTCCGCTGGTGGCAAAATTCACCGACGTCAGATTCTTTACCCAATACCCTTGGGTTCCTTGCCAGTCGCCGATATTGTTGAAGCCATCGCGTGGGTAGAAGAATCGTCCGGCGCCGTTTTTCGCCAGCACCATTGCTCCAGAAGCGATTGGATCTGCGAAAATTCGAACAAGCGTCGGATCGTCTGGAGTAACATTAGCGGAAATCAGACTCCAGCCAAAGGGTAAGCTCCACGAATTATCCCGCCTGAGACCGGGGACGACCAGCGAGAGCCTTGAGGCTCCGCCATCTCGGAAAGCATCGTCGCCCAAGGCGAGGTTATAGTTCGCGGCAAATTCCCGGTCAAGGCTCCGATCCCAAACTCTGAACGAATACTGTTCGCCAGCCCTGAATCCATCGATTGCGTCGGTAGCGGGATCATCCGCGTAAGCTTCTATCCGTGTAAGCTGGTTAAACCAGAGAGACGCGCCGACGCATAATCCCTCAGGTGTGAATACCCCTACTTCATCGCCCCAAACGGCGCGCTCACCCCTTAACTGAACCGCAGTCACGGTAAATGTGTGAACCACCGCTGTTTGTTGAAAACTGAAATGTTCAGGATTCAGTCCTTCATCCGTGACCACCATCGAGACAGGAAGATCAATTCGGTTGGTCATCGCGTTCGATTCGATCGCCAGTAATAACTCGTATTGTCCTGGCATCCAACTCCCTGCATCGAACTCGACCGCAATCTCTGAGCTTCCGTCCGGCTCGACTGAGCCGCGCATTGGATTGACGTGAACCCATGAGGTGTTCAAACTCAGCTCAATCCCAACCAGACGATCTGGAACGTTATTTTCGACCAAACTGAGCATCAACCAGACTAACGGGTTGAAGGCGTTCGTAATGATGCATCCATTGGCGACGTCTCCGTCGCGGATTTGCAGATCGGTTACCCGAATCATTCTCCCGTCAACTGGATTCACTTTACTGACAGCGAGCTGGGAGCTATCCGGGACACGATGGAAAATGTAGATGTAGCAGGAATCGAGATCATCCGGCTGCCACGAAATTCCGTAAGCTCTTACAGGCTTCGCGACGCGTCGGATGATGTTGCCGTCACGGTCAATCTCGAAGAGTTGAGAAGTCACATCACAGACCCAGAAGTGGTCGGTCGCAGGATCGTAGGCAACGTATCTCGACGGATTAAGAGGCCCTTGAATCACTCCGACTGCTTCGCCCTCTGTAGTAAACTTGATGATTTCCCGTGCGTCCGCTGAATAGAGGTAAGTACCGTCTGTCCCGATCCCTTTCATTCCGATGGCGGAGTTATTTTGAACGGGCTGTTCGAATCGCCGTTCGAATTTGCCATCCATATTCAACACGTAAACATAGTTCGGTTCGGCGGCGGAGTTGGATCCGGTGAGGAATATCTCCTCGCCGAGGATTGTAACGCCGCGGATCCGCTGGTCGTTTGTGGCTCCGGTCACGTCCCAATCGAATAAGACGTCGCCCACATCGTCGCGTTGTCCGCCGATGGTGAAGCGCATATCATAGTCAAGCGGCCCGTTGCCGTCATTGATGATGTTGAAACTCTCATTCTGTTCGCCATGCTGAGGAAGTTGTGCGCCTATCGCTTCGACGTCGAGGCTTATCTCGGGATGCGGAAGCTCAAAGCTTACGATTACAGTGTCTTGATCGGCTACTTCAAACTCATCTGAAGTCACTGAATTGTATCCTCTTACGCTGGCAGTCGCAGTGTAAGGATCCTCAAGGACGTCAGAGATGATGTAGTTTCCATCGGCGTCTGTCCGAGCGGTTGTTCCATCCGAAAGCTGGACGAGGACGCCTTCAAGCGGAGCTTCAGTTTCCAAGTCCGTCACAGTTCCGGCTACCCATCCGGAAGCCTTGGATATTTCCACGGCGTACTCGTCCTGCGGCGGGCCGCCTCCAGCTGCGCGGAACACTGTCAATCCAATATCGCGGTCGGCGTTCTGGATGCCGCAAAGCACCTGATGATTCTGATCCATTGGTTCATCAGTCTGATACTGGAACTTGATCTTGCCATTCCCTGTTAGGATTATCTCAAATGAATAGCTAACATTGCGATTTCCATAGCAGAGAATACCATCCCATGCAACAATCAGTATCCTGTCTTCAGCGTTGGTGTAATACCTGACCGGTGTCCCGCCTCCATTAATGAGGTCAGCCATGAAGGGTGCTATTACGTTTTCGGGATAGCCGCCTCCGTGCGGAAAGTCAGCATTTTCACCAGCCACATTGTAGAATGTGGCCTGACTGGTAAATGAAATCCACCCGTTCGAGCAGACTCGGAAGGTGTTAAAATCACGACCGTAGAAATTGAAATCCCAGCCCATCTCATAGGGGCCGTGATTATCGTCATCTCCTACGTTCGCAACTACTTCCCCTTCCATAGCTCCTTGCGTGATATCGATCCATTCATAGCGAGCGCCGTCTTCGTTATCGCGCCAGCGATAGCCGAATTCGTCTGGGCCTCCACGCTCGTCGCGGCGAGGCTCAGCTTGAGCGACCGCCGGGCGCGAGTAAATGGCGTCGTAAGCGAGTTTTTGTTCGAGTGTTGGTTGACGACCTTCCGCAAGAGCCTGTTTGGCTTGTTCTGCCAAGCCCGTGTCGGAAGCGAATGAGGGAATTGCTATCATCGCGATTAGCGAGACGGCGAAAGTCAGGATGGTAAACAGTCTGAGGCGAAGCATATTGGGCTCTCCGGATTATTTGGAGATGCAGCCCGAGAAGTTGAGCAGATAACATATAATATACGCCCCTCATACTGCGAGTGTCAATATGAGGGGCGCATATATAGAAGTAGAATTCGCGCGAAAAACGGCTTCGATAACCGTGCGCTACTCAGTCGGCTTGGACTCTGATTTTGGTTTGAGAAAAATGGAAAGCATGATCGAAAGGAACAGTACTCCCATCACCACGCTCAGCGAGAGCAGAGTCGGAATCTTGAAGTAGTGCGCGATCAGCATCTTGACGCCAACAAATGCGAGAACAATGGCAACTCCGAAGCGAAGGAATCGGAAAAGATTGTTCGCATGCTCAAGAATGAAGTAGAGCGAGCGAAGTCCGAGGATTGCAAAGACATTCGCCGAGAAGATGACCATCGGATGCCTTGAGATCGCGAACGCCGCCGGAATTGAATCAACCGCGAATACAACATCAAATGTCTCGATCACAACCAGAGCCAAAAAGAGCGGCGTTGCCAACAGTCCGGTCTTGTGTTTGACGAAGAATTTATCACCATGAAACTCGGGCGTGATCGGGATGAACTTCTGAACCCACTTTACAACCTTGTTGTCGCGAACGTCTTTCTCCTCTTCCGGCTTGAACATCATCTGGTAGCCGCTGTAGATCAGAATTGCGCCAAAAACATACATAACCGGTTCGAACAGTGTAACCAAACCGAGACCGAGAAGTATAAACACCATTCTGAGCACGACGGCGCCGATGATCCCCCAATTCAAAGCTCGACGTTGGTGTTTTCTCTCGATGCCAAAGGAGTGGAAAACCATTAAAAAGACGAACAAGTTATCGACAGATAGTGACCATTCGATCACGTAACAGGTAAAGAACTCGGCGGCAAGTTCTGGCCCATTGAACGGATGGTCAGGATACAACCGGGCGGTAATCTCGCTTCCCCAATAGTACAGGGTCACTCCGAACGCTATCGCAGTCGCGATCCAGAATAAGACAAACCCAAGCGCTCGTTTAGGACTCATCCGCCACTCCTTCTCGGATAGAACCTCGGATTCCATACCGCTCTTCAAATAACCTCCCCCAATTAGATTGTTGAAATTGTTTTACCGCCTTCCCACTGAAAAGCGGATACCAGACGTAATCATGATATATAAACGAAGCAAGAATGAATACGTTGACTAACGGCGTATGGAATAGGAGCTTCTGCAAACTTTTAAACGGTCCGAACCAGAGTAAATCACCTACCGTACTCGCAAAATTGTCGCCAATACTAAACTTCCAGTTTTCTCCCTTCAGATCGTCTCCAACGAGTTCAATCTCGCGAGGGTCGCCAATCCCAAGACCTTCGTCGTGCGCTATTTTTATGTAAGGAATCGTCATCGGATCGAATCCCATCAGCTTGGCGGCGACCGCGTCGATTGCGACCTGATCGGCTGATGCGAGCATAACGTCCTTCTGTACAGGACGCATCGTTCTCGGCCCCGGTCCGTCTCCAGCAAAAGTCCCGTCCATTACAGCAAAGAGCCCGCTGTGAATCTCTTTCTGGATAGCGAGTAAGTCAACAAGAGTTCGATGTATATGGCTATGTGAGTAATGCCTGCGGGTGTTTAACAGACCTCCGAAGGCGTTTTTCATCGCCCCGGTTGTCGTCGTATAAATATGGCATTTCACGGTCGGGAGATGAACGATATTCGTTCCGTGAAAATTCTTCGGAATCAAGATCCCTTCAGGATACGTATGCCACAAAGCGGGCGTTTTCGCCTTGGGTGTGTAAACCTCCCAGGTTATGTCCGACGTTCTGAAGTTGTAGAGGTGAGGAATCTTGTATTTTGTATAAACGGGATCGAGATGGTTGAGTTTCCCGCCTTTGAAGGCATTCGTCACAACGGTTCTATTATGGACTGCTACAAGATCATTAAAGCCGGATTTACGGAGTCCTAATATCGTCCCTTCGAGCTGCCACGGCGTAGTATTGGCGGCCGGGTAGAAGTAATGCCACGAAATGTTATCCTTGAGGATCGTTCGAGCGGATGGATCAAGTGCGCTCTTAATGTTTGCCAACTCCATTAACCGGCTGACGTCAGCCAAGACACTTTCAGGCTTTGTCCGAAGGATTGAAACGACGGATTTGCTCACTTGAGCTTTGCTCCTTCATGTTGCAGTAAAGCTCGCTTCATAGCGAGTCCGCCGCCATATCCATGCAATCCCCCGTTGCTGCCAATTACCCGGTGGCAAGGCACGAAGATCGAGAGCGGATTTTTCGCCATCGCCTGACCGACAGCCCTTGCAGCCTTAGGAGAGCCTGCCATATCCGCCAACTCCTGATAGCTGACCACGCTACCCGCAGGAACGCGACAGAGCGCCGTATAGACCTTGCGATGAAAGGCAGGCGCATCCGGTATTGCTTTCTCGTCCCAACTTACTTGCTCCCCGGCAAAGTAACGTCGCAGCCAAGCCTCAGCGTTCATTAAGGCAGAATACTTTTCACCAGCCTGTAGCAGGGGAACTTCATGAGCGATTGGTTCGGTATCGCGAGGAAGCTCGACTCTGAACAGTTGCGTCTTCGTACCGATCAGAGTCACCACTCCAATCGGAGTCTCTACACCTAGTCGGCGCATCTCAGCAGCCTCCTTCATCTGGCTCATCTTCTCCTCCATAAGGTTGCGTCCAACCATTTTCCAAGCCGAATCGTTCGAGTAAAACAACCGCCCGATTGTATTCCTCTCTTGATAATTTACGATGGAGAACGGCGTGGTGGTGAGCTTTGTGGGCAGGAAAGTACTGACTCATCAAACTGATGTACGTATGCGGCGACAACTCTTGAGATATAAAGCTGAGAATCTCCTCACTTCCAGCTAAGTCGTTTGGAAGCACGAGGTGTCGAATGAGAAGACCTTTTTGGGCAACTCCGTCATCATCGATCTGCAAGACTCCAACCTGGCGATGCATCTCAAGAAGCGCAGATCGATTCGCTTCGACATAACCAGGCGCTTTGGAAATCTCGATTGCCTGATTGTCGCAGGAGTACTTAGCGTCTGGAAGGTAGATATCGATAATACCCTCCCAGAGCTTCAACATTTCCAGAGACTCATAGCCTCCGCTATTGTAAACGAGAGGCAGATCGAGTCCTTCCTGATAAGCAATGATCAACGCTTCGTAGATCGCTGCGGCTTGAGGAGTCGGAGTGACGAAGTTGATGTTGTGCGCGCCGCGATCCTGAAGATCGAGCATCTTGATGGCTAACTCACGCGGCGTCAGTGAGGTTCCATGACGGAGCTGGCTGATCGGGAAGTTCTGACAGAATAAGCAGCGAAGGTTACAGCCGGTGAGAAAGACCGTGCCTGATCCTTGGTATCCGGTAATAGGCGGCTCCTCGCCCCGGTGCAGGTTTACGCTGGAAACGACTGGGCCGTAAGGAATCTTGCAAGTTCCAAGCGCTCCCGCAATTCGGTCTATTTTGCACTCATGAGGGCATAGTCGGCATGATTGCGCTAATTCCCTAACCAACGGCAATCGCTCGATCATCAGATCGAGTTTTTGATCCGGCGAATATCTGTATGTCAAAACGCGTGAAATGAGTCGCCTGCTCCGTTCAAAACAAAGAAAAGGTTGCCTAAGGCGCCGGGCAACCTTTTGAATTGTTCTTAACAATGGGAAGCCTCTACCGCCAAGACAACCCAATATCGACTTTCAGGCTGTCGTTTGCAAGGCAATAGACATCCCTTAGCCCTTGCGTCTGAAGGAGATTGTTGATCCCGAAAGATACTTGGCCGAGCAGTCTGCCGAAAGGGGCAACGCCAATTGCTAACTCGTGGAAATCTATCCGGTAGTCACCATTCCAATGCTCACGAGACAAGTCAAGTGGAGATTGCGGGATGAGTGCAATCGGAAGTTGATCAGGCCGAAGATTCATGATTACTTCGCCCGCGCAAAGTACTGCTTCCCCAACAGGATCATACATCATAATAATGATATCGGGGCCATTCCCCTGATCCCAAGGCAGACCCAAAGAGTCCGTAAATGGAATCTGGTTTATTCGGATCCTCACCAGTGAGACATGAAAAAGAGCCGGGGTGATTGTCAACACCTTCGTAACAGTATCTACTTTCGCAGTCGCACTACTCCGGGCAACGAGGGATATAGGATAATCGCCCGACTGGTCGAAGATTACTCGCGGGTCGGTATTTGAGGTGAACCAGTCGCCGGTAGTTTTCCAATAGAACTGGTCTGCATTTCGGGAATGATTATGCAGTGTGACGATTTCTCCAACGGCAGTTTCACCTGTCCAAGCAAAGTCAGCAATCGGATCGCCCGGAACGATGGTCAAGTTTCTATTGACAGTCGATCTTTTCTGCGATATAGTATCGATAGCGACAAGCATAACATTATAAACTCGAGCCGTTGCGAAGATATGAGTCGGGCTTAATAAGGTTGTGCGGGTACCATCGTCGAAGTCCCAATATGCTTGGACTGCATTGCGGGATAAGTTTATGAACGTGATCGCGGCGGGCGCTATTGAGTCACCGCACCATGTAAAATCGGCAACGGGATCGGGTCGACCGATAGTAAGGTTCTGAATGCTCGTGTCAGATTTGCCGCTCAGGCTATCTGAAGCAATCAAAACGATCTGATATGTCTGTGAGTTTTGGAAAACGTGCGTTGGATTTGCTACGATGGAAGTTATTCCATCGGCAAAATCCCAACGGTACTGGTTCGCGTTCTGCGAGAGGTTTGTGAAGACCACCGTAGCGGGAGTGATTGAATCGCCGCTCCATGTAAAATCGGCTACGGGAGCAGATAATGGAGTTACGGGGTTGTCTGATGAACAGGCTGAAAGCATCAGCGTAACCACTGCGCACGAGACGCCAAGACAACTAATAATGCGAAACATAGATCCATTCCTTCCAGTGAACTATCAAAATACGAGACATATTGCAGAAGATGGCTACCTGCCAGTATAGTACAGACAAAATTTAGTATCGATTAGGACTGATAGCAACAGAAATCTCAGGCGCATTAGAATCGGCGGCGGAGCCTCTTCGTTTCGCGCAGTTACTCTTTTAACTCAAATCCGTATGCAGGAAATATATAAAACATATTCATAGCAAGCGTAAGGGTAAAAAAGGGACACCGCTAAGTTGCGCTGTCCCTTCTACTTACTGGCTGTGCCGCCTCCCAGAATTGAACTGGGGACACACGGATTTTCAGTCCGTTGCTCTACCTGCTGAGCTAAAGCGGCAAGGATTTATTAATGGAGTCTTAATATAATTCGTACTATCTTCAGACGCAAGCGCCACAAGGTTTCTCGTGTATCTTTGATAAAGCTTGCAGATTGGTTCATTCTGCCGTAAATTCTATACAGATTATTTGTCCACTAAGACACCCCAAAGCCGGAGAAGCGTATGAAATCGCGCCTATTCCTCCCCGTTCTGCTAACCGCGTTATCGCTCTGCCAGTTGGCTCAAGCCGCAGATGCGCGAGTCACAACAACTTTCACTTCGCCATCACGCATCGAGTTCAGTCTTCGAACTGGCGACTTGTCGGTCTCTGAAATTGAGCTTGCAGGACTTCGGTTCGACCAGTTCAAATTGCCCGGTGAAGGCGTTTCAGATTACTCTGGCGCCGGGCTTCTGCCGACGATCACTCGATTCGTAGCTTTACCGGCTGGAGCAACTCTGCATGCCAGCGCGAAGGTCGTTGCATCACATAGGCTTGAAACAGGCAGAACGCCGCTTCCCGCCGATTTGGATCCGACCGACTCCCAAGCTGCCCCTTCCTTTGGAGCAACTCCTGACCTCTCCACGATGGTAACTGTTGGCCAGACCTCTGTGATGCGCGGCGTTCATCTCGCTCCTGTAACCATATATCCGGTCAGGTTAGGTGAGGCGGCGGGCAGTTATACAATCGCCGATCACATCGAAGTCACTCTCGATATTGAGTCCGGCGCTAACGCTTCAACCCTTCCTAAATCTCTCCGCGCTGACAGCGACCTCGATCGCTTACTGCAGGGGAGCGACGTTCTCAATGTGCAGCGCGACTGGCCTCCCGAATTTGCCCCGGCTGGAAGATATCTTGTTTTGATTCATGAGGAATGCCTCCCGTTCGCCATACCACTTCTCGAGTGGAAGCGTCAGGCAGGCTACAAGGTCGAAGTGATGAGCTACTCAGGCGATGAACTCTCAGCAAATGGCGTCGAATCCCAGATTCGAGATCGTATTCGCGATATCTACGAAGAAGACATATCCGCAGGAAGAGAGACATTCGATTACATCTGGATTATCGGCGATCGAGAGGGAAACGCAGCGGGCAATCCCTGGACTTTTCCATCGTTCAGCGATCTGACTACGATGCCGGATACACCGCCTCATGCAGACTGGGTTTATGGTAATATGGACAGGGACAGCGCAGATTTCCTGATGGACATTGCTGTGGGAAGATTACCCGGCGGCAATGCGAGCGATATGGAGATGATGGTCGCGCGCCAGCTCGCCTATGAAAAACGTCCCTACATGGACGATACTACCTGGTTCACTAAAGCGGGAGTCTTCTCTGAGCAATGGGGAGATAATTGGTCGGAAGATGTTTATTTGAACGTACGTTGGAGCGAACAGTTGATCCGTCGCGCCGGATTTAGTGATATTCGCAACGGCGAGAATTTGGCGAGTGCGGATTCTGTCCACGGAATCGAGCCGATCCTGCGAGAAATGTTCGATGAAGGTCGCGGAGTATTGATCGGAAGAGCGCAGGTCCATCCTTGGTGGCAAAATCTGCCCGAGCTGGATGATAATCGAATCTACCCTTTCTGTATCAACTTTTCAGGCCATGGAGAGTTCGCAGCGCATACCCTCTTTTGTGATGCATCTATCGAGCACATGAAAGGGCCGGTCGTCTGGACTAATGGTTGGGGGCAGCCAATCACGAAATTTAGTAATGCCGTCTGGAATGCTTTGGTTTCAGGCGTCTTTGCTCACGACCTTCCCATCGGTTGGGCGAGAGTGAATGTCGGGCTGAATCTTCCCCGTGTTATCCCGAACCGTGATGTGGCATACCGCCAGTACCAGACCGATCTCGACCTTTTCGGCGATCCGGGATTGAAACCTTGGATTGGAGTTCCGCGTAGAGTCACAATGCGCCATCCGCCTGCCCGAGTCGGGATGGATCTATTTGGCGTCCGGCTCACAAATCCGGCTGATTCGAGTCCGGTCAAACAGGCTCGCGTAACCATCTATCAACCGGGCGACCTGCCGGATCCGGCGGATTATGCAGACTGGTCGCCAAACTTGATGCAATCGGGGATAACCAATGATTCAGGAGGAGTTCGGTTCGTTATTCCGGGAAGCTTGCAGGCGGGAGTTCTCTATGTGACGGTAACTGGAAAGGATATCCTGCCAATCTGGGATTCCGTAAATGTCACAGCTTCAAATCCGCCGCTCTTCATGGTTGACAATATCGAGATCCCCAACGATGGCCGCCTACTCGCAGGCAGTAGAGTCGATCTGAACCTGACGATTTTTAATTCAGGAGGCGACGCTCGCGGCGTTATCGCTGGAATCGTCAGTAATTCAGAACTTGTACAAGTTGTGGCTGACGCTGATACTGCCAGCTTTGGCGACGTTGCTCGCGGGAGGCAAGCCACGGCTGACCGACCTGTAACGATCCAGATAAATCCCGGTTGCCCGAATGGCTTCCATCCCCAGATAACGATTATTTATAGTCATGAAGGAGGAACCGTAAACGGAGCGCTTGACATAGACGTTGAAGCTCCCGAGCTAAGCGCCGTTCCATACAATGATCCATTTGCACTTGACGAAGACGTCGATATCTCACCCATCATTCAGAATCTGGGAAGAGCAGCAACTCAACCGGGAAATGTCTCCCTCATCTCACTCGATTGGCGTCTTGAAGTGAGGGATTCCGTCGCGATCTATCCGGCTATCGCCGTTGGTAATCAGGCAGATGCGAACGACGGTTCGTTTTTCAGAATACGATCACGATCGGGGATGATTCCGGGGGCCTCTGCTCGGGCTGGATTAATCTTCAGATCAGACGCTGGTATAGTTGATACCGTTGAGATTTTGATTCCTTTCGGATCTGCGTCTATAGCATCTCCCGATGGACCGGACGCCTATGGCTATATCTGCCTCGATCGAGGCGATACGGTCGGCTGGGAAGGACCGCAATGGGCAGGGAGTTGGATTGAGATCAGTTTTTGGGATAATGACGTTGCCTACGAAGGTGACTCGCTTGGAATGGCAAGCAACGCCCTCGGCAGCGCAGCCCTCGTGAATCTTCCCTTCCCGTTACGATTCTATGGCTCGGAGTACAATCAGATAACTGTCTGCTCCAATGGCTTCATCGCGGTTGGCGACCAACGACAACAGATTGATTTCCAGAATTCACCACTCGATGTTCCTGCTGGCGGCGCTTGCGGCATGATCGCGCCATTCTGGGATCATCTCACCTTTGTAAATTCCCGGCATGGTGGAGTCTATGTTTTCTATGACAGCACCGCCGGAACTTACACGGTCGAATGGTATCATTTAAGATTTTCTGAAGATCAGGGAGTTGAAAATACTTTCCAGGCGGTTCTATACGATCCACGGCATTTTCGCACGACTTCCGGCGACTCGCCAATTAGATTCAACTACAAGCAGATCAGCCATGCTGCAGGGAATATCGGAAGCGACATTGGTTTTGCCTCGATTGGCCTTTCCAGTCCTGATGGAACGACAGGTCTATGCGTCAATTATGACAGCTTGGGAACAGATGCAACACCGTTAGTCACTTCTCAAACTTCACTACTCTTCGTTACTGCGCCAATGAACAGCGCACACGCCAGCATAATGGTCACAGTGACCGATTCCACTAACGGACAACCGCTTGGCAACGTCGTCACATCTTTCGTCGGTTATGGTTCTGATCCATTCCAGATAGCCAGAACCGACACAAATGGCGTTTGCCTACTCACAGCGTTGCCGTCAGGGAATTATCAGGTTGTTGTGCGAAAACCGAGATACAACAGATTGTCGATTCCAATGAACATCTCGGCGAACAACAACCTTGAACTCCGTATCGCGCTAACTCACCCGGAAATTGCGATCAGCCCAATACTGATCGATTCACTTCAGCCGAATTTCTCGATGTTCACGGCGCTCGCGCTGACCAATCACGGCAATGGCCCCTTAACCTACGTGGATACGGTTTATGGAGCGCCGGTTGTTCAACTCGGCGACTACTACACCGGCGTCATCGAAGCAGGAGGCAGCGCCCTTATCCCATTCTACCTGAGTACCTTTGGAATCCAGGAGGGTGAGTATGTCCACACGCTGCGAGTAACCGACCCCCTTGCTGAACTTGACACCACCGTTTACTGGAGAATCATAGTAGATCGGAATACCAGCGCCGGTAAGTACGACCAACCGCCAGTCGAGTGGAATTTATCGGACGCATATCCAAATCCGTTTAACAGCTCCACGCGATTCGAGCTTTCTGTAGCCAAGGCTGGCCAGGTAAAACTCGCGCTGTTTGACGCGATGGGCAGGCAAATCGCTACCGTTTGGGATGGCAGAATGGACACCGGCGTCCACCCGGTCACTTTCAATGCAGCCGAGCTTCCACCGGGCATTTACTTTGCCAGAATGGAAAGCGTGGGATATAGCGCGACACGAAAAATGGTTCTAATGAAGTAACGCACGCCGTTCACAACACAAGAAGGGCTGCCATCCGCGTGGATGGCAGCCCTTCTTCGTTGGTAATGCTATTTGTGAGTCAGTCTCTAATCGCGTAAAATACTGCATCTTTAGAAGTGTCCGGATCAAAATCGCTTCGCTTGAGGTCAGAAGCGATCTCTAACTCCCCCCAGCCGGTCTTGCGCAGGAGCATACCAACATCATCCACACTCCATGGCGTCAATTCTGTGGAAATCAATTCAGGCTTCCACAAAGCCGGTTCCCCTCCCTTTTCAAGCGTCAATATATTAAACGTGAGGCTTTCGTCATGCCTAAAGTCGTAAAACCGGACGAACACCTTGCCTTCGACTTCGGTAACTCCGACAATCCTGCGCTTATCGCGTAAAATTGGAAGATAGTTCAGCCAGCCAATGATCAGTAAGGCGCCCGGCATAGCGACTCTCGCCAGAGCACGGAAGGCAGACTCAAGATCAGCTACGCTTCTTAGGTGCGGGATTGTATTGCCCCTTGAGACAATCATACCAAAGGAGCTATCTTGTAATCCTTCCAGTCGCCTGATATCCTCGACTTGGAATTGGGCAGTTATCGAAGTTTCGATTGACTTACGCCGGGCAATCGCGATAAACTCCGTTGAAGCATCCACACCAACAACTTCACAACCAAGCGACGCCATCAGCAGCGTCTCGCCCCCTGTTCCACATCCTGCATCAAGAATTTTCGGCGAATCGAGGCTTGCGATGATCTGTGAGTATTCTTCTCTGACGGTCTCCCAACGACGTTTATCCCCTGTCATCAAGTCATAGTCTTCGCCGAGTGCGTTATAAAACGCATCAGGTCGCAGGGCTTCAATCGATCCGCTCAAGAATTCTTCCCCTCTCCCTTTTCCAGCTTTAACGGTGAAGTCGATTGCCCTGAAGTAGCTGGACGATCCGGGAACATTTTCGGTTCGGAGGCAAACCGGCGCGCTTCGACAGGTTCAACCTTACCGGCATTAACCAATGACATCAACGACTGGTCAAGCCCAACCATCCCGATATTGGTTCCTGTCTGTATAACCGTGCTGATTTGATAGGTCTTATTTTCTCGTATCAGATTGTGAACTGCCGGTGTACTGATCAATACTTCAAACGCAGCAACTCGACCGGGTTTATCTTTTCGCGGTAACAGGATTTGTGAGATTACCGCAGTCAGGGATTCAGCGAGCTGCGCTCTAACTTGATTCTGACGGTCAGTGGGGAATTCTGTAATAATGCGGTCGACGGTCTTAGCCGCGCTGATAGTATGGAGCGTTCCGAAAACGAGATGGCCTGTCTCGGCGGCTGTCAACGCCATCGAGACTGTTTCAAGGTCGCGCATTTCACCAACCAGAATCACATCGGGATCTTCCCTTAGCGCGCCTTTTAGAGCCTCCATAAAGGTGGAGGCGCTTTTGCCAACTTCCCGTTGATTAATCATACAGCGCTTGGGAAAATGAATAAACTCAACCGGATCTTCGATAGTAATGATATGTGCGGGAGCTGTCCGATTGATAAAATCGATCATCGCAGCGAGTGTAGTCGATTTTCCGGAACCGGTTGGGCCGGTCACAAGGATTAAACCCTTGCTCTTCCTGATCACTTCCTTCATCACGAGAGGAATGCCGAGCGTATCGATATCCGGTATCTTTGAAGGAATTATCCGAAAGACGCCGCCCACACCATAAATGTTGCGAAAGAGATTAACACGAACGCGGTCGCCTGCCGTTAAAGTCACAGAAAAATCAACTTCTGTTGCATGACTGAACTCTTCACGCTCATGTTCACTCATTATTCCATCGAACAAAAGCGCAATTTGCTTGGGGGTATAGCTATCTTCAAGTCCTTCAGCAAGCTCACTGATTCTCATCAGATTGCCGTGTACTCGCACCATCAGCGGAGCGCCGGAAGAGAGATGAATATCTGAAGCTCCAAGTTCGCCTGCGAAGTCGAGTATTGAGATTAACGGAGGAGTCTCGGCATACTCTGGTGGTGGTTCGACTTGACTCATACCGCCGCCTCACTCATCGAGTCAACAAAGGGCGACAGTTTCATTATTGAGCCCCTTCCTGATCGAAGATCACCCCACTGCGAATCCCTTCAGTAAGTTGCGTCTCGATAGTAGGCTGGACAGTGATTCGAGCTAATTCCTCACGCGATCGTTCCCAGGATGAGTCGCCTGCCAACATATCCCGAAATTGATCATCAACCAACGCAACTTCGAAAAGATCTATTCCTCTGAATCTTCCATATCCATCGCAATCCTTACACGTCTCTTTACCGCCCTTTTCTGTGCTTACAACGCCTTCTCCGCCGCAAGTAATGCAGGTTAGATCGACTCTTTTGCCACTCCAAATAGCTCGAAGTCTATCTGCGAGTATAGCCGGAGTCGAGACTGTTACAAGCAACGATCTGAACGCGAGCCAACTACTCACGAGATCAACGCCCAAGATCACTAACCGTTCCCCTGCCGACGCAGCGAGATCTCGCCAGCGCCAGAACGGTGCATCACACACGGCCAAGGCGTCGCACTGTTGGAAAGCAACTGACTCCCAAACCGGCGTATCGGCTCTAAGTTCAAAACGGCGCAAGTTGGGAATCTCGAGATATTTCCGTTCTTCGAGCGATATAACATCAAGTTTTCGCTCATGCAACTTTGAAATAATGCAGTAGATCATTCGATAACGCTGCCGTTGATCCGGAGCATTCACAATAATGATCCCTGTCGGTCGGCGAGACGTAAACAGTCCACAGATTCCACCGCGATGCGCTTCGGTCAAAGTACTCAAACTGTCAAGAACGGAGGAACCCACTACAGGGTAGATATTCAGATCAATCGTTGGTCCTGCTGGCTCCTTGAGAAAATCTCCTTCTATCAGCACCCGCTCAGTGTGAATGCGCGTGTTCAGTGACGCTTTCTCATGGTCTGACATTCCCTCAGGTTCCAAACCAAGCATTATCCTTGTACGAGTCACGATTGCCAACGCTTGATCTCGAGACCAGAGCCGATAGGGTATCCAGCCCCGTTCAAGTCTGAAGGCGGTCTCGATTCCGTCTCCCATCGGTCTCATCAGGATTCGATTTGCTCCCTTTTTTCTTGCTGCCACCAACATACCGTACACTGCCGCAACGCCGCTCGTGTCCTTCGTGATGGTCTCTGAGGCTTGCGACCGACTCCCGCGCCGCAACCGTAAAAGCTCATCGAGAATAGCCGTTATTCTGCCGGTTGGACCTACTGCCCGGTTGAGTTCCTGACCAACATGGTCGGTTAACTTGCGATATGATTGTTCGTCAAGTGGATCTGCCATCACCAGTGTCACGCCGCCCATCGCATCCGGGATTGGAATCGTGCGTGTCTCATTCAGCAAGTTAAGCGGAAATGCAACAAGGATATCCTGCATCACCATGTCGTTAGTCAATAGAACAAAAGGAATATCAAGTTCGTTGCTAAGTGTCCAGTTTATCTGATCCTCAAGTACAATTCCAAGACCGGTTAGAATGTCCCGCAGCGGCAAACTTCGTTTGTTCGCTTCTTGCTTGGCGCGTACAAGTTCGTTTCGTTGGATCACACCCCGACGGAGGAGAATCTCGCCGAGTCGATCTGAAGGGGATATCGTTCCATCCATGCTCTGGGACGGATTTGTGTCGAATACTATTTTGGGATCACTCACCGAGCGCCTCGTGAATTGTTTGAGTCAAGTGATCCAATACAAACGGCTTCTCGACGAATCTGATGGCGCCCAACGCTTCTGCAACTTCTTTATACTCCGCGGAATTCTGTGCAGTTAAAAGTATTGATGGAGCTGCAAAAGGCGGCTCATCGCCGTAAAGCCGCATCAGCACACCAAAACCATCGAGATAAGGCATCATCAGGTCGAGGATGACTAAATCAGGGGCTTCGCGTCTGGCTGTTTCCAGCGCTGATATTCCGTTGTTCTCGCTGAGCACTTCATATCCCATGCTGTCCAGAATATGCGTCAATATCCGAATCATATTGGGATCGTCGTCAGCGATCAGAATTCGTTTTGGCAATTCGACTCCTATCCTTTGGCAGGCTGGAGTTCACCATTTGCCAATGGCAATCGAACGGTGAACTTGCTTCCCTTGCCGGACTCACTCTCAAATAAAATCTCCCCCCTGTGCCGTTTCACAATTCCATAGCTGATCGATAGTCCCAAGCCCATGCCCTGCCCGACTTCTCGCGTAGTAAAAAAAGGTTGATACAGATGCTGGTGAGCCTCCGGCTTGATTCCCACTCCTTCATCAGCCACAGTCAGCGTAAGAGTGTCTTCAGTCTGCTTTAGCGATATAAATACTTTGCCTCTTTTGCCTGTCTCTTTTACAGCCTTGATCGCATTTGAAACGAGGTTCATTACTACTTGCCCGATCTGACCGGAGTTACATTCGAAGGGTGGAATCTCCTCAATCTCACTTACTATCTCGCAACTACCTTCCCATTCATGACGCAAAATATTCAAAGTTGAAGCAATAACCGCCGCCATATCGGTCGGCAACATCTGACCGCCATCCTGTGCGCTGAATGTGCGCAGGTCTGCAATGATGCCTTTTGCGCGAATGACTCCCTCACGCAAGTCGGCGAGCATTCCGGGAAGATCTGCACGCAGGAAATCGTAGTCGATCTCTTCTTTCAGAGCAAGAACCTGCGGCACCTCAATTCCGGTCTGATCCCAAGCGTCCATCAGCCTGAATAAATCGCGTGCATTAGCGTCAAGGTGATCGAGATTCCCGGCTACAAAGTTCAAGGGATTGTTCATCTCATGTGTCAGACCGGCCATCAACTGACCGAGCGAAGCCATTTTTTCGGATTGGACAAGCTGCGCTTGCATCTGTCGCAATTGCGTTAGAGCATCGGCAAGTTCTTGATTGGCGGCCTCGGTTAGGGCGATCAAACGAGCGTTGTCAAGAACTATTTCCGCGCGTCCGACAAATTCGTTGAAGAGTTCCTTGCCCTCCTGATCGAATTTGAGAGGAGCTGATCCTGCCATTCCGATGATCCCAAACGGAACGCCGCCAGAAAGAAGCGGGCGGAAGAACCAATCGTTCAATTCCTCTTGAACCGGGAAAAGCTTTGACCCTGCCGGAGAATGTCTTAATCGTTGCAGTGAGGCAAATCCGTCTGCAGAAACGATCCCAGCTTGGGCGAATTCCCGCCGAGCCCGACTGGCAAAGGTTTCAAACAGGGCTTCTTCCGGGAAATCGTTCAGAACCGATAATGTTGACTCGCACCCCTTAGGACCTTTAAGCAGAATTCCGCCAGCCACAAATTCAAAGACTCGACTGAAGAGTTGCAGAACTTCGCGCCTCGCGCCGTCCCAATCAGATACGGTTGAATTTATCGCTTCTACTTGACTCGTTACAGTTGAAATAAAGAGTCTTCTGTCGAGCATGGTGTTAACATACTGCAACACCTCCCCGTCGCTGATCCCTTTCGATTTGGCGGGTTTGACTCCACGCACCTGAGCATCAGCGATAAGCTGCTTAACAGTAACGAGCAGTTGATCGTCTTCGAGGTTTTTTACTAAATAGGCGTCGGCTCCCGCTGCGAGGCCTCGGAATCGGTCACTCTGGAGATCTCGTGAAGTAAGTACAATAACCGGCGTCGCCGAGGCGTCGGAATCATCTTTCAAGATTCGACAGACCTGATAACCATTCATGCGCGGCATTTCGATATCGAGAATGACCAGATCCGGCGGAGATTGGTAAAACCTACGAATCGCTTCTACGCCATCCGCAGCAGTTTCAACACTGAAGCCTTCTTCGGTGAAGATATAACTGAGAATCCCGGTGACCGTGGGACTGTCGTCTGCGATCAGGATTCTGCGACGTGATAAACCTCCGCTAAGCATCGCTATTCTCCATAGTGCGCTTACTGATTGTCTGATTCAGCAGCGTCGGGATATTCAACACAAAGATAATTTCGTCCGACGTTAATGGAGCCGCTCCCGCGATAATCTCCGACGACCGTGCAATATGCGGCAAAGGCTGGATTACAACTTCAGTCTCTGCTACTATCTGGTCAACTGCAAACGCACCAGTCCTTTGCCCATCTGTACAAAGCACCATATAGATCTCGCTTTGCTGTGGGACCGAATGAATTCCCGTAAGGAAGTTGGAAAGACTTAGAGGTTGAGATTCAATGGCGGAAAATTCTCCTTCGTCCGAGTGCGTCTCCAGTCCTGTGTCACGATGCGCGGTCTCGCGAACCATGGCAGTAGGAAAGGCAACAAAGAGTCTTCCCGTGGGCATCGTAATTGAAGTAACAAGAATACGTTGACTTGAGAGTGATGAAGGCATTGAGAGCGTGAACTTTGCGCCCATCCCAAACTCAGACTCAACTGTCACATCGCCTCGCAGTTCCTGCAACCGTCGCTTTACTGCAGCCAATCCGACGCCGCGTCCGGAAATGTCCGTAGCGCCGCGTCGGCTGGTAAAACGGTCATCAAAGAGAAAACGATACCCCTTCTTTATCTCGCTCTCCGGCGGCGCAGAATTCTCGGCTAATCCAAGTTCAACTGCTCGCAGCCAGACTTCATTTAAGTTTATCCCGCGACCGTCATCAGATATCACAACCCTTGCCCACCCAGCATTTTCGAACGCGCCAACACTCAACCGCCCTGTAGTGGATTTTTCGAGGCGGTTCCGCACTTCCGGCGCTTCAATTCCATGATCTAACGCGTTACGGATGATATGAACAATCGGCTCCCGCAGTAACTCCACTATTCGACCGTCAAGTCGGACGTCTTCCCCGGAGAACTCTACCAGTACTTCCTTCCCCAAAGTTTTTCCCAATTCGCGAGCTTGAAGAGGAATGGTCTCAAAGAGTTCAGAGATCGGCCTCATTCGCAACTCAACCGCGCCATTGTCGATCTGACGAACGCTCCGATCCACCTCGGCTATCCGCTCTCTGAGGTTAATAGAGAGAAAGAGGAGTTTATTGGTAATTCTCTCGCCCTCTTCGGTCAGCGCCTCGGATTGAGTTCCTTCCTGCTTGGAATCATCGGTTGCGGTCTGCAGATCGATCCGGATTGAATCTATCTCTTTGTGAAATTTGTGCAGTCCGTCAAGCGCCTGTGTTAACTCTCGTCCGTAGTAGAGTAAATCGTCGATCGTGTCAACATTCACTCTAACTGTCGATTGGCGAGCGAGATCAACCTGACTCGGCGCGACGATGGGAATATCTGGTTCGGATGACTTGGCTGAGACAGGAGCATGCTCTATTGTTTCTCCTGCAAGTGGGATTCCTGTCACCCCGCGCTTCAGGGAGTCCGTCAGCTCACTCAGCCATACAGGTTCTTCGCCTGTTTCAAGCTTTCCGTCAGCATTCAGAGAGAGCAGTTTTTCTACTCCCTTTCGCGCATCTACAACTAAATCGATCTGCCAGGGAGCGATATCTCCCTGTGAGCGAAGCGCAATCAACATCTCTTCAAGGTTGTGACACAGTCGATTGATGCCCGAAAAACCAAGCATTCTGGCAGCGCCTTTTACGGCGTGAGCGAGTCGCATCATCTCGCGCAGGATATCATCTGGCGGGTATTTCTCACGGATGGCGGCATCAAGTTGTACTATCGCTGCATCCAGCAGAGACAAATTATCCCGTGTCTCCTGGCGGAATCGCTCCGCAAAACGTGTCAGATCGATTTTCACAGGTCGGAGTTAGACCAAACCACGGGGACGACCTTCAAGAATGAATCCTGACGACATCCCTTTTAGAGTTCCACTTAGCTCTTTTAGGTCTGACGCAATTACGACGAGATCTCCCAAGCCCTGCTTGAGATTTCGAGCATTCGAATCTATCCCGCTCAACATTTCAACCAACTCGGCTGATGCAGTATCTTGCGTAAAAATCGCTTCAGAGATTTCCTGCACACGCTGAGTAGTCCGCGTGGATCCGTTCCTAATGTCATGCAAAACCGTCACGGTGTGCAGAGAGCTATCCGAACCGAGCCTCACTTTGTTCGATTCTTCAACAGAGGTACTTGCCAGCCGTTCGATCGCTTGTTGAATGTCCACGATACGTGTACGAATCTGTCCGGTGGACTCTGAAACATTCTCTGCCAGTCGGCGAATTTCGCGAGCGACGACCTCAAACCGCCTCCCCATCTCTCCGGCGCCTGCCGCCTCGATTGAAGCATTAAAAGCGATCAACTTGGTTTGATCAGCGATCTGTTCAATGAATTGCATAACATCGCCAATTTGAGTAGCCCGGCGTTTTAGTTCATGAATTTGTTCAACGCGTTCATTGTTGACAGATGCGATCTGATCCATCAAACGTCGAGCTTCATCAGTCGCCGTGACGCCAAGATCAGAACTCTTTTGTGTATCATCTGCGATACGGACAACTTCATGCGCGGAAGTTGAGATCTTCTTTGTCTGATCCGCAACAGCATTCATTGTCTCGGAGATCCGGGTAACCTCCTCGGATTGGGTGCTCGAGAGTGCCGATTGTGACTCTACCGCCGACATAATCCCGGCGGCGCGGAGATCTATATCGCCGGTTACGGTTTGAATCTGCCCGATTAACTCATTAAGATTATCGGTCATCTTATTAAATGCGCCGGCAAGAGTAGCCAGCTCATCTTCCCCCCGATCATCCAGTCGTAAACCAAGATCACGCCCAGCGATGGCGGTCGCAGCATCGCTGGCAGAACGGATCCTTTTTAATATCACAAGATCGAGAACCTTCATATAAACGAATGCGCCAACGATGATAGTGACCAGACCTGTCAATAGAATCGAGGTAATCAGGTCGAGAAACGTTCGATCCGCAAGTTCAAGTGCATAACCGGCGCTCAACCGACCAGTCTGTCCATCTGGACCGGCGACTGGGACTTCAATAATCAAGCCTTTGGTTCGGGCTGATAAGTCACTGGAACTCGACGCGATAATCTGTCCATTACCATCGGCTAATGTAACAGCATTCAACATCGTGTCCATTTCGGCTGCGAGTCTGAATATGTCGCTTAGCTGTTCTGTTTCGCCCTTTATCCAGAGAGCGTGCGCGGTGGATCGCCATTGATCCTTAATTCTACCGGTGAACTCGGCAATCCGTTCATCATCGCGGCCTGACTGTCCCCATAAGGTCAGAAAGGCTGTAGCGATGACAGATAACAGCAGAATACAAACAAAGGGGACGAACAATTTGTCCGTCAATCCGAGCCGAAGCCAGCGGCTCATTGGCTACCTCTTATGCGAATTAAGAGAAACAAAAGCTTCGACATAACGAAGCAGTTCGGAACCAGAAAGGAGAAACACCTCTTTCCCCCGCCAATCGAAAACACTTGAGATTCCTGCAAGTTCAATATCCGAGCTTCGCAGGTCGTTTTTGGGACAATCATAAAGATCGAGAAGCTCATCGAAGATTACTACCGCCCGCATCCCTTCAGCCTCTAAGAGGACAGAGCGAGCTGTCGTCGGGAAATTCACGCTCGTCTCTCCCCAAACCGCAGCCAGATTTACAACAGCTTCGATGCCGCCTCGGAAGTAAACAAGACCGGACAAAGATAAAGGCGCTCCAGGAATCGATGTCACTTTTCCCGGAATTGAAACTCCTCGCGAATCTGAGAGCTGAACTGCAGCAAGTCTCCGACCGATACTCCCGATAATCAAACTAATCGTGAGATCGGCGTCTGCCTGAGATTCGTAGCTTCTATAGGGAGATTCAGACAATGTTTCGCTGAATGGTCGGCAGATCTATGGTAATAATCGCTCCGCCTTGCGGACGGTTGGCAGCGATGATAGTCCCGTTATGAGCTTCGACGATCTTCTTGGCAATCGTCATGCCGAGGCCGGTGCCATTATGCTTACCGTGTGTGACAAACGGCTCGAAGATGCGCTCAAGCACTTCGCTCGGGATTCCACCGCCGTTATCGATCATCTCGATATGCGTTCGGTCTCCTTCCGGATGCGCGCTGATTGTCAGTACGCCGCCCCTCGGCATCGCATCGCGAGCATTGATAGCAAGATTGAGCAGAACCCTTCTGAGGCGGTCTCTATCTCCCTCCAAAACCCCAATGCTGCTCCATTTCTTGACAACACTTACGCCTACGGCTATAAAATCCCTCTCGACAGTCTTGACGACCTCTTCCAGTAATTCGGAAAAGGGAAATACTCCGATTTGAAGTCGAGTCTCACCGCGCGAGAATTCGAGAATTTCCCGAGTCATCTCAACCAATCGATCTACTTCTTTTTGGATAATGTCGCTGAATTCCTTGCGTAGCTCAGGTGTGAGGTTGGCGTCGGCTAACAGCGACGCACTCGTCCTGATGTTGCTCATCGGGAGCTTAAGATCGTGAATTACGCTGCTTGCCATCTTACCGAGAGTGCTAAGACGTTCCTGTTGCAGAAGTTCCTTTTGGGCCGCGCGCAGATCATCCAGACTTTTTTGAAGGCGTCTGACCAAGTCGCGATTTTCTTCTTCCAAGCGGTAATGGTCGAGTGCTTTCGATACCGTGACCTTCAGTTCATCGGGCGACCACGGCTTGAGGATATACCGATAGATGTTGCCCTGATTGATCGAGTCGATAATATCCTTGACGTCGGCATAGGCGGTAAGGATAATTCGGACCGCGTTAGGATAGATCGTTCGGCTCTCCGCCAGCATCTCGACGCCGGTCATACCCGGCATTCGTTGATCGCTGATAATCATATCAACTGGAGCAGATTTGAGGATATTCAATCCTTGCTGGGCGTTTTCTGCAAGCAGTATCTCATAGTCGCGGTGGAAAGTTCGTCGGAGCAAATTGAGATTAGCGCGCTCGTCATCGACGGCAAGTATGCGAAGCTTAGGCGCGAGGCTTATTGATTCGTTAGGCATGTCGGTCACTTTAATTTAGACAAATCGGCGATAATGAAACCGATTTATACGTAAGGTCTATCTTGTAATTGACGACGGCTCATTACACAGCCGCCATAATCCAATGGGAGGATTTGTCGAATAAGCGATCAGTGCAAATTCCGGCTGCGAGACCGGAGATCCCAACAAACTCCATAGGACGGGACGAGTGTTTGCCCCGCGATGTCCAAGAAAGAGATATTCAACCTTCTCGTCCCTCATCCATTGGGTCAACTCGCTAAAATTCTTCACCATGGGAAGCGGAACGAAGTCGTTTTGTGTGAGATATGGAAAATGGGGTTTACGCGCTGCAATCCTCTCTCCTACGATCGAGTCAAGTTCCGGACGAGAAGCAAATTCGAGAATTTCGACAGGATCATTTGAGAGTCTTTCAACAACGCTATCCCAGTTTTTAGGAAAACCAATAATTAGAATGCTGAGCAACGCAACTGCGGAAAGCGTCGAGCCAAATCTCGATTTCAATCTCTTACTGTCCGCTTGGTGCGACGATAAAACAGTCAGCCCCATCCCAATGATGACAGGCAATAAAGGCAGGTAAAAGCGATCGCTATAGAATACTGTGCAAAGGACCAGATAATTGAACAGCGCGGCAACCATCATCCAGCGCCAGGCGCTGACGTCTATTTTGCGGAAAGCTGCAAAAGTTCCTCCAACCAATCCTAATGTGAGCATGATCCAACCCGTTATTGCGTCCCCAATACTAACAAAATGCCTGACGAAATTCTCAAAGTACACCCGGACGAACAGACCAACTTTTGCATTCAACTCGGTTGGAATTTTCTCTCTATAAACTTCGATATCGGAGTACCAGAATTGATCCCACGGAATCCTCCCCGCCGCTAACACCTCGTACAGAACATTTACTGAGTTGAGATTGTAAAATGGATCGCCTACTATAAGGTAAAGCGTGAATAGCCACGGCACAACTGTTACTACTACTCCGATGCCAGCAAAAAGGGCGCATTTTCTACTTTCAACGTCGCTAGATCTGATCATAAATAATGCCCAAACAACCAAAGTCAAGATCAAAGCAACGCCATTATAACGAGTCAGAAACGCGTATCCCGCAACAAATCCCATCGCCAATGCGGCAGATCGAGATCGCTTAAATCCAATCAATATGAAAAAGAGCAGGTTGAGCGCCGTAAAGAACATATCTGTTCCAGTTCGGATCGCATACTCGAGAAAGACTCCGTTCAGAGCAACAAGAATAACTCCGATCGCTGCCCAAACCGGCCCGAGTGGTTTGCTGAGTAAGTAGAAGATCATCCAGATCGCTATTCCTGCCGAGAGAACCGAGATAATCTTACCCGCAAGAAAAGCATCGCTCGTGATCAGACTGATTCCCGCAAGCGCAAACGGATACCCGGGGCCTCGAAAAGAATACCGCTCAATAGGCAGCTCACCTCGAAGAAGCGCATCAGCGGCGGGAGCATAATCCCAATAGAAATCGGTCTCAACGCCATAATCGCCGATTGGATGGCGCGTCAGCGATAGGGTTCCGGCAACGATGATAAACAGCAAGGCCAGTGAGCCGGGAACGCCCCATTTAATCCACCATCCCGACACGGTGAAACTTGTGCTTGTCAGCTTAGAGCTTCTTACAGAAGACATAGAGATTCACTGCAAGAAATGGCGAGCGTGTTGTTTCACCATTGAAAACTCTCTTTCGCAACACCCGTCTTAAAGCTCCTTCAGACAGAACATCGAGCGGAGCCGTGATATAGCCCCATTCACACAGTTGGAATCCGGCATTCCTCGCCAGTGTCAGTGCGCGTTTCATTGTGTAAATGCGCGCTTTAGCAAAGCGTTCGTGAATCTGCGTCGGTAACCAACTGAAGAAAGGTATTCGATTCCATGGAATCCAGTTTAAACCGGGAATCGCCGCCCCGTGAGATTCAAGAATCCACCACTTATTCGGTACGCTGAAGATGAATTGCCCCCCCGGCTTCAGAACTCTAAAAACTTCCCGCGCTGCGCGGAGATCGTCGGGAACGTGTTCCAAAACTTCAAACGAGATGGCGCGGTCGAGGGAGCCAGACCGAATCGGTAGTTTCCCTGCGTCGCCTAAAATAAAATCAAAGCTCCCCGTTGAGGCAGGTTGTTCGGTTAGCCGGATCGTAGTGATATCCACGCCAACTGCGCGGCGCACATCAGTCGTAAAGAGCTGGGTTTGTGCGCCATTGCCGCAACCGAGATCAAGAAGAAGTTCGTCGCCTCGCCAGCCATCGAACACTTTGGTTGCCAAAGCATAGCGACGCTCGAGGATCAACTGCCCCTGACGAGCTGGACGACCCGGTTCGATATGTGTAATTGTTCCCATCAACTCAGCAAGATAATTCCACTTCGCGCCGCCTGCAAGAACTTCCTCGCATACTTGTTCATTGCATCCCTTGCTTTATATTATGAGCAGCCCATCCGAGAGGCGGAGTCGCCTGATAATTCAGTCTCATTAATCGTATCTTCCTGAGTGTCTTCGATAATAATCTGAATAATTCACTGAATCAATGAGATTAACAAGGAGATTATAGCGCTGACTTTAACGACGACAAGTCAAAAATTGGTTTTCGTCGCGTGCGCCATGCTCGCTGCAACAAATCCTGCGGCGGCTCTGACTCCGTTGACGCCGTTGGAAAAACTGCCGACAGAACGCTTCGTAGAACTTGTTACGCTCCAGCGGTATGACGATGCACTCGAAATTGCCGACAGTCTGCATAAGGCCAATCCAGAGAGTCCGGAAGGGAACTTTCTCCGTTTGACAGTCTTGAATAATCGCTCGATAGACTATGAGGATGAAAAAGACGCCGAACATATAGTAACTACCGCCGACAGTGTTATCGCAACTTGCCAGCGCAGAATCTCAATGGGTGACTCGAGCGCGCTGCTTAGACTTTACCTCGGTTCAGCGGGCGGATTCAAGATGATACACGCTCTTCGAGCCCATGAATTTTTATCTGCCATCTCCCTCGGCAGTAAGGCTGCCAGTTTTCTCGAAGAGGCCATTGCAATCGATTCAACCTGTTTTGACGCCTATGCCGGGCTTGGCAACTATTATTACTTTCAAAGTCGTTATAGCGGAATTCTTCGAACCGCTGGACTGGTCAAAGATCGCCGTGAGTTGGGTATTGAACTTCTTCGGAAAGCCGCTGCTTATGGATATCTTACATCCTACGCCGCCGCATCGAGCATAGCCTGGATATGGATAGACAAAGAACAACCTGACTCTGCCGCAGCGATTATGAAAGATCTGCTTCGCCTGCACCCGAATAATCGAGCTTTTCTTTGGTGTATGGCGAGGTCTCAGAAAATGATGGAATTATGGGCTGACGCAGCGACAAGCTATCAAAGGATTCTCGAGTCAGTCAGGGGATTGCCTCGCAATAACCACTACAACGAGATCGGCTGTCTTCATTCTATCGCTATCGCCTACTCAGAATTAGGCAAATGGGCGGAAGTGGTTCAAACAGCGGATCAAGCTCTGAACCTGACCCTATCGCCTGATATCGCCAAACGGAAGATAAAAGATTTAGATCACCTTAAGCAATTGAAAATTGAAGCCATTGAGCACTTTGAACGACCATAATAGCACTGCAAATAACGAACTCAACATATCCCTTGTTGCAATCAGGAAAGCGATCTCGCAAAGATTGCCAGTTGTGCTTACTAACATCGCAAGAGAACTCGGCTACGAAGTGTATGCAGTCGGGGGATGCGTCCGCGACGTTCTGTTAGGGCGACCGCTTGGCGATCTCGATCTGGCCGTTGTGGGCGACGCAGGAAAACTCGCTAAATTAGTTGCAAAAAAAATCAACGCGGGAAAGGTCGCTCATTACGCCCGTTACGGAACCGCTCTAATTTCAACCGACGAGGGGGCAATTGAACTTGCAACTGCCCGTCAGGAGAGTTACTCGCCCGATTCGCGAAAACCTTCATTAGTCACCGCTTGCCCAATCGAAGATGACCTTCAGCGTCGCGACTTCACGATAAACGCCCTCGCCTTTGGGCTGTCCGGTCCCCAAGAGGGCGCGCTGCTCGATCTCTTCGACGGATGGAAGGATTTGAAGGAACATAGACTTCGCACACCACTTGACCCTGATGACACCTTTTCTGACGATCCACTCCGTATGCTCCGAGCGGTCCGATTTGCGGCACAGCTTGGCTTTGATATTGCTCCAGAAACGCTCGCCGGTATCAAACGCAACGTTTTGCGGCTTGAGATTGTTGCAGGTGAGCGCTGGGGAATAGAGTTCCACAAAATGCTCGCTTCGCCCGATCCTGTTCGAGCAATGCAACTACTGATTGACACTGGACTCATGGCTGTTACGATCCCTGAAGTAGCTGCCATGGGAGGAGTCGAACAAGTTGGTCGGCATCATCACAAGGACGTTCTGGTACATTCACTTAAGGTTATGAAGAATGTAGCTGACGCCACGCCGGATCCAATCCTTCGGCTCGCGGGACTGCTCCACGACGTCGGCAAGCCATTGACAAAACGGTTTGAACCGGGTATCGGCTGGACCTTTCACGGGCACGAAGCTCTCGGCGCAAAGATGACTTACCGCATTGGCCGAAGACTTCACATCGGGCGGGATTCTTTGCGCAAGCTTGTCGGACTGGTTCGCCTCCACATGAGGCCGATAAACCTTACGGATGAAGGAGTCACCGACAGCGCGATTCGACGCCTGATGATCGATTCCAGTGAATGGCTCGACGAACAACTCATCCTCTGCCGCGCTGACATCACTACTGCTAATCCCAAATTAGTGCAAACTTATCTCGCCAATTTCGGCGAGATCGAAAAGCGGATGGCAGACGTTAACGCTCGCGATAAAATGCGCTCTTTCCAGTCGCCGATTCGGGGCGAGGAGATCATCGAACTTTGCGGTATCTCTGCTGGACCTCTGGTTGGGGCTTTGAAAGGACGCGTCGAAGACGCCATTCTCGATGGGAAAATCAATTTCGACGAAGACTCCGCTCGTAAATACTTGCTTTCTATCAAGGACGAAGTGATCGCGATGACTCCCGCCGAGATCGCCGCTGAAACACGCGCGCGCGCCTCAGCACGTCGTCGGGTTACGTCCCAGTTTCAATTCCCCGGAGAGGATTCTTGAATACTCAAATTAAGATCTATATTATCATATGATTAAGCATTTCTTGAATGTTGTGTTCCACCCCGTCGAATTCATGGAATCGCACGGATTTGTTCAGGCAGCGTGGTTCCCCTTGTTGATAGTAACGGTCGGTTTGATCTTGCTCCGGATGACACTTGTTCCCGAAATGCGTAAAGAGTACTCAAGCCCGGAATATAAAAAATGGTACATGGAGCGCCAAAGCGTCACCGAAGAGCAAGCTGGTAAAGATATTGAGAAGATGTATCAGATAGCGCCGATTATGAGTTTCTTTGAGTCGCCGGTAATGGTTGTAGTCGGAGCTGCCGGAATTGCCCTGTTTCTATCTCTCATCGGAAGATTCGGCTACAGACAGACATTGGACGAAAAAGGACAGAGAATTGGCTTTATCCAAGTATTTCACATGACTGCCTGGGCGAGTGCGGTAAGTATCTTTCCTATTATCGTTCAAGCTGGCATGAAATACTTCGAGCTGGGAACGGGACTGCCAACCAATGTTGCATTCTATCTTCCGAAAGAAGCTGAGGGAACATACCTCTATAACATTTTACAAACGATGGATCTCTTTCTAATCTGGCAGGTACTGCTGCTCGGATTGGGAATGGCGGCTCTCTATGGCGTCAGTAAGCAGCGAGCCATCAGCAGCGTCGGTACTCTCTTTGTCATTCTCGCAATCTTTAATGCAATGGCGCTCACGTTAACCGTGGCCAAATGATTTGAGCAAACGAGAACGTTCAATATACTGCGGCGATAACCTGACGATTCTGGACGGTTTGCCGACTGAGACGGTTGACTTGGTCTATCTTGATCCTCCTTTCGCCAGCGGCAAGGAGTATCAGATTACAGACCGAACCTCGGGAAAGCTGATCGGCGATGGATATCGAGATCTCTGGGCGTGGGATGAGGAGTGCGAACTTCTATTGAATCAAGCCAGCGAAAGATCGTCTTTCTGGATGGGAATGGAAATGATCTTCGGCCATTCCCCCTTACTCGCCTATCTGCTCTTTCTTGCGCCTCGCTTGACCGAATTAAAACGACTCCTTAAAACAACCGGTTCGCTATACTTACATTGCGATCAGAGAGCATCAGCGCATCTCAAGCTCTTGCTGGATGACCTTTTCGGCTCTGAATGCTATTTGAATACGATAGTGTGGTGCTATGGGCTGGGCGGCAGCTCGCCCCGACGTTGGCCGCGCAAGCATGATGATATACTTTGGTATAGCAAAGAAGTCAGCCGTCACTACTTCACTCCCGCGATGCAACCGGCGACTTCTCTAAGAATGCGAGGAGAACTGAAGAAAACGCCTGACTACTGGCATATTCCTTCACTCAATAACATGGCCAAAGAGCGCACGGGCTATCCTACACAAAAACCTTTGGTCCTACTCGAGCGAATCATCGCTTCGAGTTCTCCGCCCGGTGGACTGGTACTGGATCCCTTCTGCGGCAGTGGAACAACTCTTGAAGCAGCAGAGACGCTCGGTCGTGGATGGATCGGCATCGACTCTAATCCCAAAGCAGTTTCGACCGCTCAACATAGGCTACAGCAACTGACACTGATTGAAAACTAACTCGACAAATCAATGATCCGACTCCAGAATATTGAAAAGAACTATGCGGCCGGAGAATCGGCTGTAGCAGCGTTACGGAATGTCTCACTCGAAATCGCGGTTGGTGAGTTTGTCGCGATAATGGGACCTTCCGGATCGGGTAAATCCACCCTAATGAATATTCTGGGATTACTCGACCATCCGGACAGCGGCGCTTATTATCTGGACGGTCAGGATGTCAGCAAGCTGAATGACGATCAACGCTCACACTTACGCAACCATTTGATTGGATTTGTTTTCCAGAACTTCAATCTACTGTCGCGCGCTGATTCGCTAAGAAACGTCACCCTTCCTCTTACCTACCGGTCAATGCCGGACGCTGAACGGCGACGTCTCGCTGAGGAGTCACTCCATTCTGTCGGACTTTCTTCTCGATCCAGTCATTTGCCTAATCAGCTCTCGGGAGGAGAACGTCAGCGGGTAGCTGTCGCTCGAGCGTTGGTTGGTCAACCGAAGATAATTCTTGCCGATGAGCCGACTGGCAACCTCGACCGGAAAACAGGCGACGAAATCATTGTGCTTCTCGGTGACTTGGCCAAGAGCGGTCAAACAGTCATCATGGTGACTCACGATCAACATTGCGCAGATGCGGCCGATAGGACCATCAGAATGATGGATGGCGAGATAGTATCAACGTCATAAGGCGTTTTCATCGATCTCTCAACAGGCAGCTGCAACGATCCAGTCAATCCTGACTCATCGCATTCCAGTACAAGAGGATTAACGAGTGGAAATCCATAGAGAAAATTCGGACTCTATGACGATAGAGGAATCAAGCGCCCGTCGCGAGATACTCTTGATCGGAAAGCGCCTCTATCAAGCGGGCTTTGTGATCGCGACAGACGGAAATCTTTCGGTCAGATTAGCGCCGGATCGTTATCTTGTCACCGCGAGCGGTGTTTGTAAAGGGGAAATGACTGACAGGGATTTGGTGGTCTGTGATTCCGCCGGAAAGGTCATTCAAGGCAGAAGAGTCTCCAGCGAAGTGCTCTTGCATCTTACAGCGTATCGACTCAGGCCCGATATCCATGCAGCGATTCACGCCCATCCACCGACTGCTATCGCTTTCACACTCGCGGGAATCACACTTTCAGACGCTATCCTGCCGGAAGTAGTGATGTCGCTTGGTACTATACCGACCACGACATTTGCTGCGCCTGCTTCAGTCGAAGGCGCTGATGTAATTAAGGATCTAATCCTGAATCATGATGCGTTGCTTTTGGACAGACATGGTTCGTTCACCGTTGGCAAAACACTGTTGGAAGCATTTCAAAAATTGGAACGAATCGAAGCAGCGGCCCGAATTATTCAAACCGCTCGAACCATTGGAGATGTGAAGCGACTTAATGAAACTGAGATGGCGCAGATTCAACAAGCGTTAGCGCGATATCGTGAAGGAGCTGAATAGAAAGCTGAGACGCCAGTATCTCTTATAAGATTCCATAGGCTTGCTTTTAAATAACTCATTTTACCCGGCAAGATTGACTAACAGAAATGAATTAAGTATTTTAGATAGTGGAATCCAATTCAGAACATCACCACGAACGGCATACCCGACAATGAAAAGATTACTCATTCTTCTCGCCTTCTTCGCCCTGCCCTTAACCGCTTTTAGCGCTGATAAGATCGCCGATTTCACCTTAAGCGACATCGAAGGTCAGCGCGTGAAACTATCTGAGCAACTGAAGAAAGGCCCGGTCTTGCTCGACTTCTGGGCTACCTGGTGCAAGCCATGCGTCCAAGAATTGCCTCATATTCAGGAGTTTCACAAGAAATACTCAGGTCAAGGGCTGCAAGTCATCACTGTCACGATTGACAATCCGAAAACACAATCCAAAGTCAAGCCATTCATCAAGAGCGCTGGATACACGTTTCGAGTCCTGTTGGACGGTGATCTGCAGGTCAGACAGTCGCTTGGTGGGAAGGACATTCCTCTTACACTCCTGATCGATCAAAACGGCGAATTAGTTCACCGCCATTTAGGATATGTTGCAGGCGACGAGAAGAAGCTGGAGACAATGATCCAAGAATTACTGAAAAAAAGCGCCAAAGTCGAAGCTCCCAAACCTGCGGCGGAAGGTTCAGATAAATGATATTGGTCGTTGTTTAATCAACGGGAGACAACGTGACGACCTATTCGGTTTTCCATCGCTTCCAGATTGGATTAATCCTTCTGATTCTGTGCGGACTTTATCCTTTGCAAGCAGCAGAAGTTCATCGAATCAGGATCGATGGAGTTATTAATCCGGTCTCAGCCAAGTTCATTACCGACGCCGTGGCTCGAGCAGAAAAGGCGAGTGCAGAAGCTTTAATCATCGAGATGGACACTCCCGGCGGTCTTCTCGAAGCGACACGCGATATTGTTCAGTGCTTCCTCGCCGCTAAAGTCCCCGTGATTGTCTATGTCTCACCGGAAGGCGCAAGAGCTGGATCTGCGGGCGTCTTCATCACGCTCGCAGCGCACATAGCAGCGATGGCTCCTGGCACAAATATCGGCGCTGCCCATCCGGTCAGCATTGGCGGCGGTGGATTGCCCGGAACCGCGCCTGATTCCGCAGGCGGTAAGGTTATGTCCGATAAAATGACCAACGACGCCGCCGCATTGATACGTTCGATTGCAGAAACTCGTGGACGGAATGTCGAATGGGCGGAGAAGGCAGTGAGAAGCAGCGACGCTATCACTGCCCGAGATGCACTTGGCCAAGGCGTGATTGATTATATCGTTCCTTCTTGCGATTCCTTACTTTCCGTCTTGGATGGGCACAAAGTTATCCTGAAAACAGGCGAGAGAACGCTCTCCACTCTTCAAGCATCGACTGTTTCTTTCGAGATGAGCTGGCGAGAGAAGATGTTCGATAAGCTCAGTGATCCGAACCTCGCCTACATATTCATGATGATCGGCATCTATGGGATTCTCTTCGAATTGTATAATCCCGGAGCCGTGCTACCGGGCGTATTGGGAGGACTTGGTCTGCTCCTCGCCTTCTTCGCCTTTCAGACCTTGCCAGTGAACGCGGTCGGAATCCTCCTTATCGTGTTTGGCGTTATCCTGTTGCTGTTGGAAATTAAGATCACCAGCTATGGCTTACTGAGCGTAGCGGGCGCTCTGTCACTTTTTCTTGGATCGTTGATGCTTTTCGAAACCACAATCCCGACTGTGCATGTCTCGCTCGGCGTGATTATCCCAGCGGTGCTATTCACAGTCATTTTCATCCTGTTTGCGGTCGCTATGGGGCTCAAAGCGCAACAAAGGAAAGTCGAAACAGGTCGCGAAGGCTTGATCGGTATGGAAGGCGTCGTGCTTGACCTCTTTACGCCTCTTACGGGAACGTTATTTTATACCGGCAATACACTCGTCAATGGCGAGTATTGGAAAGCGGTTGGAGGTGAAGCTTTTGCCGAAGGCTCACATATCATCGTCAGCTCAGTGGACGGGATGATCCTTCAAGTCAGGAAAGCTCCCATTTCGACAGGCGTATAGGAGTTGTTTGAAAAACTCAATTAGATCCGGTAGGACGGGGCTCCGTACCCGTCCTGACAAGCTTACGAGAACCAACTGGACGGGTGCGGAGCCCCGTCCTACCGGTAGTTAATCAAAGAACTCCGAAATATGAATATAGCTCTCACTTTTAATGCGTGAGGCTCCTGCACTTAAAGCGTCGCTGTTCCTTTCGTTGGGAGTTGCCGTCGGGTATTGGTTCCCTATTCATCCCCTCTATCTGCTTGGCGCTCTTACCATCGTCTTGGCTGTTTATTTTCTCCCGATATTTCGACTCTTTTCCAATTATGGGATTGCCCTCCTTCTTGTTTTAACGGGTTCATTCGCCTATTCCTCCTCCCTGCCTCCAGAACCGCATTCGTCCATTTTCCTGACCGTTCAAGGGATAGTATCCGAACCTCCCATCGCCCGAGATAAACGGGTCTCGTTTCCGCTCCAATTAACAGAATTAAAAAAGGCTGACGGTTCATCAGTCCAAGCGTCTGGCTCTCTTTGGGTAGTCGGTGAGCTTGATACGCTGCCGGAGTTGGGCTGGGAGTTAGCAATCACGGGACTCCTCGAAAAATTCCCAGAGCAACGCAATCCCGGTCAATTTGACTTGCGAAGATATCGCAGGGCTGATGGAATGATCGGCAGACTGAAATTTACCTATTCGGGCGATATCCATATAGTAAGTCGAGAGATTTCAACCATCCTGAAAACTCGGTCAAGTCTTGATTCAATCTGCGACTCACTTGGCAGGTGGGATGCGCCGCTCTGGAAGGGATTGTTACTCGGTTTCAGGCGAGATCTGGATGCGGAACTCGTCGAGGAATTAAGAGTAACCGGATTAACTCATCTTCTTGCTTTATCGGGACTCAATATCGGTTTTCTTGCAATAGCGTTGCTCGGGATTTTGGCGATATTCCCGCTGTCCCCATCCCAGCGCGCTATACCGGCTCTTCTGATCGTCATCTTCTATACACTGTTGATTCCGGATCGAGGGGCTACAGTCCGAGCCGCACTGATGGTCTCGACTCTCCTGCTGGGAAGGATATTTCACCGATGGGCGTCTCCGTTAAACTCGATCGGGCTTGCAGCGCTCCTCGCTCTGATATACCGTCCGGGTGACCTTTTCGATGCGGGATTCCAAATGTCCTTTGCCGCAACTACAGCTATTATCCTTTTCAATCCGGAAATAACAGGATTGCAGCAAGGAATCGGCAGAAGAAGTAAAACCTCCCGTCTATGCATGCATTGGTTGGTTACACCTTTCTTGATCTCAATAGTCTCCTCGATTGCAGTGGCTCCCCTTACCGCATATCATTTCTTCGGCGTCCCCCTTGCCGGGCCTTTCTATAATCTCTGGGCTGTTCCAATCATGGGCCTGATCTATGCGGGAGCATGGACGTCTGTATTCCTTTACCCGCTGCATACAGGTATTGCCCAACTCGTCGCCGATGGAGTCCTTGCGCTTGGCTTCTGGTGGCGTGAATTTGTTAGCTTTTCTGCCGAACATGCTCCGATCTGGGAAGGCTTCCTTCCCCCACTCGGAATCCTATTGATGTTTTTGACACTGATATGGATTGCTTTTTCCAAGCGGACACACCCCGCTCGATTCACCTTAGGAGTATTGGCGTTATCATTAATTGCCATTCTCGGTTCCCTGCCTATCTATCTATCGTCTCCTCAGATCTGGATTCTTGATGTTGGCCACGGCGACGCTTCAATCTTACAATTTCCCGGAGGCGGAACTTCCGTTATCGATGGAGGTCCCGAAAACAGTGAGCAAGGACAGGGAGTCCTGCATGCGGCGCTGAGACGGTTGAATACTGCGCGGATTTCATTGCTTGTCGCAAGTCATCTGGAAGCAGACCATATCGGCGGCCTGCCGGAAGTGATCGACGCTTTTCCCGTTGAGCTTGCCGTAATTGGAGGCGGCAATCCCGAAAACGAATTGCCCAAGCGCTTCTTCTCCGTCATAAAGGAGAATGCCATCCCCGTTGCGCTACCGCCGACCTCGGGAATGGCGATCACCGGTTTTCCGACCAATGTTTCATTGAAAATTCTCAGTCGTCCCTCTCAACTTGAAAAGACCTCGCCCAATAACTCCTCAATCCCGCTGATGTTATCTCTGAATCGTCCAAACGGTCATATACTCTCTTTTCTGACCTGTGGTGACCTTGAGGCAGAAGGCGAACGACGACTCGCAGGTCGAGAGAATATCCGCGCACAGTTGCTAAAAGCCTCACATCATGGATCCGCCTCATCATCCACGCAGGAGTTCCTCGCAGCGGTAAAACCAGATGATGTGATTATCACTCGATCTTCATTGAATGAACGTGGTTCGCCCGCGGTGCGTCGCTCTGTGCTCAATCGTCTGCGGGAAGGCGGAATTCGCGTTCACCGTGTTGATCGAGAAGGCGCGCTGCTTTTTGAGGCGACGGACAATGGTTGGCGACGGATTGATTGGCGCTATCCACCTCTTCAATTATGGATTTTAGGAAGGATGAGTTAGAATGCGAGCAAATGACGTGGATCTTTTACGGATTGAACGCGAGCTTTGGGAAAAGGGCTATCGCTTGATTGCGGGCGTTGACGAAGCAGGTCGTGGACCGCTTGCCGGACCGGTTGTTGCTGCAGCAGTGATCTTTGAACCGGAGCATATTATTCCCGGTGTAGCCGATTCCAAGAGTATCTCCAGATCGGAGCGTGAACGCCTCTATCAGATCATTATACACGAAGCGGTCGCAGTCGGCGTTTCAGCGGGTTCTGCGCGTAAGATAGATCGTGAAGGAATCGCGCCAGCTCTTTACTTTGCGATGGCCAGAGCAGTAGCAAGATTATCCATAAGTCCTGATTACGTCCTGATTGATGGGCCTCATCTTATTCCATCGTCGATTCTTCACGGGGCATTTGCCAATCCTCCCCCCTGTCTCGCGGTTATAAGGGGCGATGCAATCTCGCACTCTATTGCCGCAGCTTCGATCATTGCAAAGGTGACGCGTGACCGACTGATGCAGAAACTCGCTCAGTTTTACCCGGTTTATGGATTTGAACGTCATAAAGGTTACGGAACTGCTGAACACATGGATCTGTTAATGCGTCATGGCCCAACGCCTCATCATCGTTACTCATTTGCCCCGCTTAGGCAATCCTCATTAGAGCTTTCAAATAATGAATGATCCGAATAGAAGACCGGGAGTTGCGGCTGAAGAGGCAGCCGCCGCATATCTCAAAGGACAGAACTGGAGTCTGATAACCGCTAATTATCGCACTTCGCGAGGGGAAATTGATATTATAGCGCTGGAAGGAGATTGTCTTGTATTCGTGGAGGTAAAGAGTGGCCGAAGTACTAAGATGGGAATACCTGCGCTGCGAGTCGGCGCAATTAAACAGAATCGACTGGTTCTGACAGCGCGACAATACATCGCTGATGAAGAGCCTATCGTGAACGAGTACAGGTTCGACGTCCTCTCGTTGATTCCAAATCCAAACGGAGAATGGCAGATCGAACACTTCCGCGACGCCTTTCGCCCAGAGCCGGAGGAATAGTAAAATGAGGATTTATCTTGCTGTTTTAGCACTTCTGATCATTGTCTCGCCGAGCAAATCAACCGGCTCATTGCTACTCAGCGAGCTTATGATTAATCCGGTAAGCGGCGGCGAATGGATCGAACTCGCGGCGGCTGGCAACGTATTATCCGGTTGTCAAGTAAGCCTCTCTGATGCAAGCGGTCGGTCTGGTTCGTTTACGCTTGAGCGACCGGTTCTTTCTGGATATTTAATTCTTGCTGTTCAGGACTCAACCACCATCTCTATTTTAAGTCTGCCTGATTCGGTTCAAGTCTATCAACCTGATCATTGGCCAACCCTGAACAATGATGGAGACAGTCTGCATCTCTCGATTGACGGTCGCATTATCGAGCTGATGATATACAACTCACAGATGGTCCCGCCTACCGGCCGATCACTGGAAAGAATTGATTTCCAGAAACCTGCAAATTCTTCTATGAATTGGGGGGAATGCTCTGAGTGGAGAGGCAATACGGCAGGTTTAGTAAATTCACTTCGAGCAGCAGTCAGTGAGTCGAATATTCAATTCTGGGCGGATCCGAATCCATTTGAGCCTGTAGAGGGCGATGGACGAACTTACTTCCATTTTACGATTCCATCCGCATCTGCTCGGGCAACACTGGATATATTTACCGTGGATGGTCGTCCTTTAATCCGGCTAATTTCTGATTTGCCTATCGGAACTGACTCTCCATCGATACCGTGGGATGGCAGAGGAAAAAACGGACTCTGTCCACTGGGCCGCTATGTTGCAGTGCTTCGAACATTCGATCAGAATGGTCATTCATACACTGCCCGATGCAGTGTAGTTCTTGTGCGATAATTTTGGAGAAATTAACTCTATTCTCTTGCACTAAGCTTCTATTCCCGTTATATTCTGTGAATTCATTAACGGATAAACCATGAAATACCGCCGCACTCCCCCTTCACTTACCATCAACCGCCTTGCCCGGTACTTGAACTACTTGACGCTTCTTCCAGCGGAAGAGACTCATGTCAGTTCGGCCAGTATCAGCAAAGCGCTCGGTATAAAGGCAACCCAGTTCCGGCAGGACTTCCATTACTTCGGTGGATTCGGTCGCCCCGGTCTGGGATACGACCGCCGACTCTTGATCGACGTTCTGGAAAAAATCCTCGGAGTCGATAAAAACCAGGGAATCATCATTATTGGCGCAGGTCATCTCGGAACTGCCCTTGCGAGCTATAGCTACTTTGAAAAAATGAATTTGAAGCTACTCGGTCTTTTCGACAGCAATCCGAAGATGATTGGACTCTCGATTCGCGGAATACCGATCATGCACCCGGACAGTCTGCCCAAATTTGCCGAAGCGAACAACATCCGTATCGGTATCATTACGACTCCCAAAGAAGCCGCTCAACCAACTTGTGACCTCCTCGTTCGAGTCGGCGTCAAAGGGATCTGGAATTTCAGCCCCATCCAACTAAAAGTCCCCGAAGGATTTGTCGTTCGCAATGAGCAACCCGCCCTGGGTTTGCTCGCACTGACTTTCCAACTGTATGAGCTGGAACATACAGGAATCGATAAGAAAGGCCCGAGAAAGGCTTATTCATTCGACTAAAGCTGTCATTTTAGATATAGCAACAATAAGATGGGCGCCGATATCTTCAGCGCCCATCTGCATTTAGTACGATTATTTCATTAAAAGGTTGAACCACAGGCTTCTTTGCTATTTTCCAACAACAAGTTGTCAGTAAAAAGTGATAATCACCCGCCGTCTGTGAGATTCACCAAGTCCTCGTTGGCGTAGGGGGTTCATCGTCGAAATGTTCTCCCACCGGAGGATTCAACCGCACGACATCCGTCGCTTGAGCGCCTCGATCCCCCATCGCGCGAGTGTACTCAACTTCTTCGCCAGCCTCGAGCGTCCGAAATCCATGTCCTCGGATATCACTGAAATGGACAAACAGTTTTTCACCCTCTTCGCCCGTGATAAAGCCGTAACCTTTGCGTGACAGGAAAGTCGCCACGACGCCTTTACAGCGCGGACGATCGGGGCTTATCTTTTCACTCATTTTTATTACCTTGAGACAATCTTACCGACGGTTTAGCCAACGCCGATGGCTAACATATTCATACTTGAATATAACGGCCTTAACGCACCGATTCAATAACCAACTTCCACTACTGACATCCGATGGATAATTGGCTTCTGCCAGCAGGCGCAGTGTTGTGGAGCAAGGCGCAATAGCTCGCTTTTTATTGAGCCTTCCAGCGCATATATTGACTGTGAGATATTTGTTCGTGATTCTGATTTATGGCGCGGTTCTTGTAATAGGGAACAAGCTTGAAGGAAAGTTAGCCCGAGGAATAGAATAGTGCGAACCCTTAGTCTTAAAATCGTTGCTGCCGCTACGCTCCTTTCGTTCGGAAGCATCGCAGACGCTCAAACCATTTCCAGTTCTGACTGTCTCAACTGCCATAGCGACCGAAATCGTTTGGGGACCAGTATCGGCGCGGTGAGTGCACGGCGAGTCTATATCGATCCAGATGAATACCGCAGCTCAATCCATAATTCCGATTGTGCGGCTTGTCATCCCGGATATGACGGAGCTCCCGACAACCAGCACCAGAGTCGTCCTCCCGTCGCATCCTGTGGAAGCTGCCATCAGAGCGAAGAGCACGACTGGGGCGCTTCCATACATGGACGAGATGCTTTGCAGGGCGACCTCAAGGCTCCCAATTGCACAACTTGTCACGGTGCTCACGGTGTAAGACGCGTCAGCGATCCCCTCTCCCCAGTCAATCGACGAAATCTCCCCACCACGTGCGCCAATTGTCATGATGACGAGGAAATCGCCACCGAATACGGCACACCACGGAATCGGCTTGAGACTTACGAAAGCAGTTATCACGGTCTGGCTGTCAAGTTTGGCCGTATGACAGCCGCTGATTGTGCAAGCTGCCACAACTCGCACTTGATACTGCCGCCGAGCGATCCTCGATCCTCCGTGAATAAGGCGAATCTTCCTTCCACATGCGGTAAATGTCATCCCGGCGCAGGCGAACAGTTCGCGACAGGCAAAATACACGTCTCGGCGACGAAAGAAAGCTCTCCCGGAATGTTCTACGTCAGAAAATTCTATACTTACTTCATTGCAGGTTTGATGATCTTGTTCGTCGGATACATCATCCTTGAGCATTCCGGATACGCTCGCGCACGTCGTAAGAAAGAGGAACCGAAATGACCAACGAGTCTAATCAATTGATTCACCGCTTCGCAGTCAGTTGGAGATTGCAGCATTTGTCACTGATGATCGGTGTTTTCGGGCTTGCGTTGACCGGCCTTGCCTACCGCTATTATGATACTGGTTTTGGGCGCTTCCTGATAAACCTCGAAGGTGGATTCGGATCGCGAGGCATACTGCACCGAATTTGCGGAGTGATGCTTGGTCTCGCAGTTGTTTGGCACGGATTTCGAGTGATTTTCACACGAACCGGCCATGATGATTTCATGGCGCTCATGCCCGAAAAAGGCGACGGCAAGAGATGGCGACTCGCGCTCAAAGCAAAATTCAGCAGCGAACCTTTCAACGCAGAATGGGGACGCTATACTCTCGGCCAAAAAGTGCAGTACTGGACGGTTGCGCTCGGAACTCTCTTGATGATTAGTACGGGGCTGATACTCCTGATGGGAGATCGCGCTGTTGCGGCGCTTCCCAAATGGATGGTGGACATGGTGCGCGTAGTGCATGGAGGTCAGGGCGTCGAGCTTATGGTATTCATAGTACTCTGGCACCTCTATTCGACGCACTTTTCGCCCGGTCGTTTTCCGATGGATGCTTCCTGGATCACCGGGAAAATCTCGAAGGGGCAGTTGAAAGACTATCATATGCGTGAATATCGTCGTCTTTTTCCGGAGGACGATTAATGAACACACCGTCTTTGTACAGAATGTGGATTACCTATTCGGTGTTGCTTGGAATCGTCGCAATCACCGGAATCGCTCTCGCGCAGGGGCAGAATCCTGACGCGAAATGCTTGATCTGCCATGCAAAATCCGACCTTTCCAGAATCGAATCTGACGGCCATAAGCACAGTCTTTTCGTCGATTCAAGTGCAATACGCGCTTCAGTTCATGGCAAATGGAGCTGCAACGACTGTCATGCAGCAGTTACAACGATTCCCCATGCGCCGGGTGTACCTCGCGTTGAATGCACGCGCTGCCATTTCGCCGGTAATCGCATGGGCGCACCGGAAAGCTTAATCTATGACCAGTATAAAGAGAGCGTACACGGCCTCGCCGCCGCTGCAGGCAACCAAAAAGCCCCTCATTGCCAGAACTGTCACGGAACTCATGAAATTCGACGCCTAACTGACACTCTCTCAACCATGTCGAGGAACTCAGTAGCCAAGACATGCGGTAGTTGTCACGTTCATGAATTCACCGATTATCGCGTCAGCGTCCATGGATCTGCGGTAGAGAAAGGGAACAAGGACGCCCCGGTCTGCACCAACTGCCACGGTGAGCATGACATTCGTGCGCATTCTGATCCGACCTCTAAAGTGAACTCCGCCAATATCCCGAATACCTGCTCAGCCTGTCACGCCTCTGAAGCTTTGATGGAGCAATATGGAGTAAAGGGTGTTCAAGTCGAAACATACGATGAGAGCTATCACGGGATTGCGGTGAAGTTCGGGCAGAAACAAGCGGCGAATTGCGCCAGTTGTCACGGCGTACATGATATCCTTCCAGCTAACGATCCGCGTTCTCGAGTGAACGTTGCGAACATCCCTCACACTTGCGGTGGTTGCCATCCGGGAGCCAATGCGAATTACGCTCGTGGACGCATCCATGTCGATGCGGAGAACAAAGACGCCGGCATTATTTACTATATTGCAAGTTTTTTCAAATATCTGACTATCGGTACTCTCGCGGTGCTGATTCTAAATATCATCCTCGACTTGCGTCGTAAGCTCACCTCGAGGAAACCACACAAATGAACCAGAACATAGATTCGCAAAAGCAGATAACTCCAGATCGTCTAAAGCGCGCCCTCATCGAAGCTGGGCTCGACCCGGTTGTTGAATACGATCGCGCGGTGAGACTCCTGATCGACGACGTTTCTGACCGCAGTATCGAGTCTGTAATCCGTCGTATCAAGCCTCCGGAAGCCGCGCCGATCACGCCGGTTGAGAAAAAGAAAGAGGAGCACTTCCAACGCTTTAACCTCAATATTCGAATTCAGCACATCACAATGGCGGTGAGTATCATCATCCTCATCATCACCGGATTGCCGTTAAAGTTCCATGAAGCGGCGATCTCAAAGATGATAATGGCTTTGATGGGGGGAATCGATGTAAGCTCAGTGATTCATCGGATTGGCGCCACCGGTCTGATCTTTGTTGGTGTATTCCACCTCGGCTATATCATCTTGCATCGGGAAGGAAGGCGGGATTTCATTCTGCTCCTTCCTCGCTGGAAAGATCTGATGGACTATATCCAGATGATGAAGTTCTACTTCGGTATAACCGAGGAGAAAGCTCGGTTTGGGCGATTCAGTTACATCGAGAAATTCGACTACTGGGCTGTCTATTGGGGTATGGTGATCATGATTTCCTCAGGCGCGATGCTCTGGTTTCAAGATATCTTCCTAAGATTCCTCCCCAAATTTGTTATGGACATAGCTACCGAAGCGCATTCGGATGAAGCGTTGCTTGCGACTCTCGCTATTGTGATCTGGCACTTCTACAACGTCCACTTCTCACCTGCCAAATTTCCGATGAGTAAAGTCTTCATTACGGGTAAACTAAATCGGGAAGAGATGGAAGAAGAGCATCCGTTAGAGTTGGAAGAGATTGAGAAAGCACAGCGGCGAAGATCCACAGACGCCAAAGTAGGGAACAAATAATGTTGTCTCCTTCAGAAAAAGGAGGTCTTGGAGCCTTCTTCAAGGAAATCTGGCGAAACGTCGTCGAGTTCCGTCGCTCTCTTATCCTTGCGCTTGGGATAATCGTTGGAGCAATCGCGCTGGTGAATGGCGGCTACTATGTTGCCTCAGCCAAGCCTTCCTCCTGTCTGGTCTGCCATTATATGCAACCGCACTACGACACCTGGCTCAATTCTGCTCATAAAGACGTCGGTTGTATCGAGTGCCATCCCGGTCGTAGAACTCTGATCGACAGCTATATGCTTCGGTACATCACAGGAACATATCATGCACAGCCGTTCCCAGATGTAAAAGCAAACGCCTGCTTGAAGTGCCACGATGAAAAGTCACTCGCCGGGGAAATAACTTATAAACGCGGCATCAAGTTCAACCACGAGCACCATCTCGGTCAGCTCCGGCGTGGCAAAAAACTCCGCTGCACCGCCTGTCATGCGACTGGTCAAGCTGGCGAGCATTTCGCGGTTGATAATGAAGCCTGCTTCCTGTGCCATTTCAAAGACGCAGATAAAGGCCGTTCTTACACAACTTGTAACGCATGCCACGGCATCCCGCAAGGAAAGGTCGAACATAAAGGCTTCAGTTTCAACCACAGTGAGTATGTAGGTCCCGGAATCGAATGCAATTCATGCCATACAGTAGTCGCCTCTGGAAATGGCGACGTCCCCGATAAAAAGTGTTATGAATGTCACATAGAGCGATTTGAGGCAAAACAGGATTTGAACGCGTTGCACCGAATCCATATTTCTGAGCACGGAGTTGACTGTTTCCGGTGCCACGATCGAATCGATCATGGAAAGATCGAGATGGCGCCAGCGTTTGAACTTGACTGTAACAAGTGCCACCAACCTCAACACGGTTCAACTGTGCAACTCTACATTGGAACCGGCGGCGAAAGCGTTCAAAACACTCCCTCAGCGATGTTCACAGCGCGCGTTTCCTGCGAAGCGTGCCATGCATCCCCGACGGGCAAATCAGCGACGTGGGCGGAGAAAAAAGCCGCTTGTGTTAAGTGCCACGGCGCTGGATTTGACAGGATGCTTGACGATTGGAAGCGAGACTTCGACCGTTTGACCGTTCAATCTGAATCGGTTGTACAACAGGCTGAGCGATTGGCGAAATCGCTGCCGGAGAACCGCATGACCGAGCGAGAGGAGCTTCGCAAAGCTCGCATCAACGCTGACCTGCTAAAGGATGGGCTTGCGGTTCACAATCCATTCTACAGTCTGAAACTTGCCGGGCAGATATGCTCGGCTGCTGATACTATTGCTCGAGCGGTTGGCGCGACGAAGCCTCAACGACCTGACATGATTTCGCGCACGGACGCCTCATGCCGAACATGCCATAATGCGATGCCCTTTCCCGAGACGCTGAAGTTCGAACGGATGAATTTCCCGCACGCTGTCCATTCTGATGCACTCGAGATTTCCTGTAGTAAATGTCACTCTGTCGAACATCATCGCCAGCAAGTCATCACCAAGGCTGAGTGTATGCAGTGCCATCACAAGGAGGCTGAGATATCCTGTGCGCACTGCCATTACGAACAAAACGCGCTTTATACCGGCGTTTTCCCCGAATTGGGGATTAAGAATAAACCGGATCCGATGTCCACCGGAGGAGTTGGCTGCAAAGACTGCCATAATCTTACTTCAGGAAAACCGGCGCGGGACGATGTAAAGGACCAATGTGTCGCCTGCCACGACGAATCTTACGGTCGGATGCTGGCTGGATGGCTGGAAAAACAGGATGGGCTTCTGGATGGAGTAAGATCGAGACTCGACTCAACAAATGCAAGGGGACCGAATTCTGGAGTGGACTCAGTAGCATGGTCTAAATCGCTGAACGAGGCACGCGGTTTGCTTGAGTTACTGGTAAAGGCAAAAGCCCCCCACAACCGGGTGCAGTTCGAGAAAACAACCATAAGAATAGACGCGATCCTGAACTCCACAGTCTCACCTGCGGCGGGCGTTAATAGAGGCGATAAACAGTGACCGGGTTACTGAGAGATATAATTACCATTACGGGAGCGCTGATCCGGCTTCCGTTCACACTTTTGGCAAAGCTATTCAGAAAACTGGATAAGCTCGGCTGGCGCAAGGTTACTTTGGCAGTGTTGGTCAGCATTGTTCTGATCAGCGCCTTCGCTACGATCTTCTTTGAAGTAACAAGCCAGCCGAAGTTCTGCGTCAGTTGTCATTATATGAAGCCTTATTTCGCCTCTTGGGAAGGATCGAGCCACAAAGGCGTGCACTGCACCCAGTGCCATATTCCTCCCGGACTCAAAGGTAAGATCGAAGGAAAATTCACCGCGCTTTCGATGGTTGTAAATTATGCTACCGGCATCTACAAGCGATCTAAACCATGGGCGGAGATAAACGACCAGAATTGCCTTCAAGGCGGGTGTCATGAGACACGTCTTCTTGAGGGTCGCGTCCCTTTCAAACAAGGGATCATCTTCGATCATAAACCGCACCTGACTCAGCTAAGACTCGGGAAAAAGCTCCGCTGCACCAGTTGCCATAGCCAGATCGTTCAGGGGCAACACATTGCGGTAACAACTTCAACTTGCTTTATTTGTCACTTCAAAGGCGACCCAACTGGAGAGATGTCCCAGTGCACAAAATGCCATGATGCGCCGGTCCGAACGACGGCAAATCAGGATGTCTCGTTTGATCACACCCAGATGATAGAGCGGAAGGTTTCCTGTCTCCGCTGTCATGGATCAATGCAAGTAGGATCAGGGAATGTTTCGAAGGAACGATGCAGTTCGTGTCACGCTGAGCTTGGTAAAATTGATAAATTCAATGACGTCGAATTCATCCACGAGAACCATATTACAAAACGGAAGGTGGATTGCCAGGCTTGCCATCAAGAAATACTCCATGAATCGGTCTCTCGCACCGAACAAGTCAAACCGAGCTGTGAAGACTGCCATGTCGGTTTCCATGAAGTTCAAGTAAACCTCTTCACCGGCAAGGGAGGCGTAGGCGTTGATCCGCATCCTTCTACAATGTTCGATTCCGGGCTGAATTGCCGCGGTTGCCACGTCATAAAAGACGGCGCTGAAGAAAAGTCTATGAAAGGCTTTACATACAAAGCCTCAGGTGTAGTCTGTACTCCCTGTCACGATGCAGGTTACGATAGAATACTCGAAGGTTGGAAACGGCGAAATGGTGAGCGTCTCGGGCAGATCACGAAAGTTGAAAAGCAGGTTGCCAGTGCAGTTGTAAGGCTCTCAGGAACATCTCGCACAACAGCAGATTCGCTTATTTCTGCCGCACATCATAACATTCAGATGGTGGATGCTGGCCACGGCATCCATAACATCCCTTATGCTGAATCTCTACTCGGAGCAGCTTACAATCAGCTCGTGCAGGCATACGCGATTACCGCTCCCGGTGGGAAACTACCTTCCTTTGATATTGGTCTGCCTAAAACGGACGCTAACTGTATGAATTGTCATTACGGCGTCGAAACCATGGTCGTGAAGCGCGTAGGGCGAGAGTTCCCGCATTCACCGCATGTGTTGGAACAAAAACTCGCTTGCACCACTTGCCATTCCAACGACGTCAAGCACGGATCTTTGACGCTGAGTAAAAGTGAGTGCAACCAATGCCATCATAAGCCCTCCGCCGAAGGTTTAACCGATTGCAATAAATGCCACCAATTGCAGGCGTCCATTTTCTCTGGGAATAAGAGTTGGGGTGAACAGGCGCTCCCCGATCCGATGTTCGATGGCGGTCTCTCATGCGCGGACTGCCACAGCCCCGAAGCAGGTAAGGTTGTGCGCCCGACAGGCGACATTTGCGTAGGCTGCCATGAAGCAGGATATGAGAAACTTCTGGTCGGTTGGAAAGAGGCTTTCACAACAAACATCTCAACAGTCGATTCACTCTTGCATCTCTGTCGGAATGTTGATCTGCCTGAATTGAATGCAGTTAGAAAGCGCGCCGACTCGATCAGATCTGATCAGAGTCTTGGTGTGCATAACACAGCGATGTTAGAAGGCATCTTGAAAAACGATCAGGAATGGCTGAACCAGTTCATAACAGAACATGGTTTGGGAGTGAATCTGGCTTTACCGCTTGACGGCGATCAGTGAGCACAGCCGAGAGGACTTTTACATTCGCGTAGGATTTGAGTCTCATAGTGTACCCCGCACAGCTCTTACGATCTCAACCCCTCAATAGCTGTGCGGGGTACACTATGAAATACAAGTGGAATAGGCTCGATGAACCGGCGTCTCGCCCGTTCTACCGAACTCGATTCATATGACATGGTGCTATTTCAGGCAAATCGCCTTTACCATCGCGACCGCCCCCCCACTTTCAAGCCTTGCCATGTAGATTCCGGAAGGAATCGCAATGGCGTCGAACGTCGTCCGGTTTTCACCCGCCGGACGATACCCTTCCGCAATGGCTGCGACTTCCCTTCCCGCCAGATCGATCAACGATAGTTTTACCACACTCGCTCGGTTGAGCCTGTAACCGATCTCCAATGAAGAGTTGAACGGTTGCGGAAAGACCGAGGTAAAGCTGAAATCGGACGGAGTCGAGGGAGTAACCTCTCCCGGAGCGTAGTTTGGGCTGACAGAAAGCCGGATTGGAACTCTCGCCTCGCCCTCACGACCATCGTGCGTAATAATGACCTCAGCCTCGTAATCACCCGGCTCGAACATCCAGTCGGTCAATTCTCCGCGAGTCAGCATGTGCGCTTCAATAGTTGACGCCGCCCCCGGCTCCAGCATTCCCTCCACCGGCGAAATGTCAAACCATTCAAGATTGGGGCGAAGAATGACCTCTGATAGTTGGTCGCCTCCAAAGTTTGAGGTGATGTTCCTGATAAACAGTGCACTCGCAGAGCCGTTGCGGTGATTATCCGGTGACATAAAGAGCCCCTCTATGCCGCTTTCTCCATCAGTAGCAGTCAGGTCAGTGACCAAAATGGTGTCGCCTGTTTCGGCGTTCATTTTATAAATCTTCAAGGGTTGTTCGAGTCTCGGATAAGATAAAATCTGCAAATTGTACCCATCCGGATCGCCTGCGTCCCAAGCAAGCCCATAAATACGGAGAGCTTTTCGTGCAAGAGTATCGAGGATGTTACCTTCGAAATCACACGCTATTATGCTTGTAGTTACTCCCGATACCCAGAGCACCCCGCGATCTGGTTCATATGCGATGTTGGTGTTGGGATTGTAGGGTCCTCGAAAGCGATGAACCAGATCGCCATTTGTTGAAAAGGCATAAATCGAAGAATCTCCAGATCCCCAGAGCAATTGCCCGTCCCACTCCAGATCTTTCATACCGTAGCGCGTATGACACGGCTGTTCAAATTCGCGGACATACTCAAAGTTGCGGTCAAGCACATAGATCATGCTCGAATCCTGACCGTTCGCGCCCGCAAGGTAATAGTTCTCGCCGTCGAACGCGACGCCGCTGATCCGATCGTCATCTACCAAGGGAAGAAGTTGAACGCTTCTAACGACCTCCCCCGGAACATTGGCCATCGAACCGAGTCCATGCCAACTCGACCTCCACCTCAGCGGCGCATTGCCACTGTTCCGTATCTCGATTGGCAGTGTCCGAGGAGCTCCCTCTACCACCCCTACCGCGAGCGTATCCTCGGAAACACTCAGCACTCCCGTCCCTAATCCGGCTTCGAGTGTCAGACTGTCGCCGTTTCCGACCACAAAATCCTGTTGGAAGGAGGTGTATCGAGCGCAAGTCACTGACAGCGACAAGGCGACTTCATCCTCTGGCAGAGTCAACCACCTGCCCCAACGCCCATCTTCATCGGTGCGAAGGCTGAAAAGCGACGCGCCATCACGACTTATCACAGCCAAAGCCCAAGGAAGTGGATCACCGCTAATCAAGTCTGTCACTCTTCCGCCGATCCAGGCAATGCGCTGGCTGTAGGCGAACGCTCCGATGTCGCGCCGTGTGCCGTCGGGATCGTTCTCCGCTTCGGGATCGCCTGTGTCGATGCACGGACTGCCGGGAATGAGGTGGTAGTCTCCGTTCTCGCGGTCGATAAACTGGGGATCTTCGTCGAAAACGCCCTCGCCCCATTCGGGCTGCGAGATAGAAAACAGACTGTCACGATTTGAAATCATACTGTACGCAACCGTCAGCGCGCCATTGAGAATCGCTACGGGAAAATCCTCTTCTTCAACCAGAAGAATCGAATTGGTTAGCGAGATGCCCGGACCGACCAGATAGAGAAGTCGTCTTGGCGAATATTGATTATCGGCAATCGTGACATTCGTCATACTGAAAATCTGATTCTCATTTTCCGATTCGTAGGTGATCAATTCCCTACCTTCATTACCAGCGATTAAGACATGGTCGAGAAACATATTAGTCCTCCAGATCCTAAAGCCCGAGGTCCAGTCCGCTATATTGCCGATGACGGAGCAGTTCTCTAAGGTCACCGAGGCGTTATTCCATGCCCAGACGCCGCCCGCGCTCTCGCCATCCGTACCGTCATTTTCTGAAATCGTGCAACCTCGCATCACTAACTCAGCGCTCTGGGAACACTGCACACCTCCGCCATAATTACCTTCATTCCCCGAAATGATACAATCTTCGATCACAGTTCTGGCGCTGAAGTAGCAGGTTAAGCCGCCCCCGCCAAAATCTGCGGTATTGTTTCGGATAATGGAATTTTGACAGAGGACGCGAGCGTTTTGCGTAGTGTAGAGACCTCCGCCGTTATGAGTAGCGTGGTTGCCTTCGATGATAAGGTGATGCAAGTAGGGAGATGTCCCGGTGCAATAGACGCCGCCGCCGTAATCGGTGGCCCCTCCTGTGATGGTAAAGCCTGCCAGTTCAGCGCCATCAGCCTCGCCTTCGCGGATAGCGACGACGCTGTGCCCGCCGCCGTCGGCGCCATCGATGATGGTCTCACCGATCAATCTTTCGTCGCCGGTCAGCAGGAATTGACTCGCAACGACAATGTTATTGCCGGAGAAGGTGATCGTCTCCTGATAGCGTCCCGGCGCCACGATCACCGTATCGCCGTTCTCCGCCGCTTCGACGCCGGCTCGAATCGTCTGAAAGTCATCCGGCACGTTGAGAATTCTGCCTATCGCAGGCAATGCAGCCAGCATCCCAATCAGGACGCAGACAATAGTTGGATATCGATTCATTCCAAGCTCCTCCGCTGGATAAACAATTAGCACTGGGAGTTGTCAGTAGGATAGGCGTCCCCGCCTGTCCATCTTCAGATAGTGGGCAACATATGGACAGGCGGGGACGCCTATCCTACTGGCCGACCGCACACGCTCCCAACTCTCAACTTCAATTCAACTTCACAATCTTCACACTTCTGAACTCACTTCCGGCTTGTAGAGTCGCCAGATAGACTCCCGCAGGCCAATCGGAAGCGTCGAGCGCAACCGTGACTCGACCCCCTTCAACCTGAGTTTTCAGCAATTCCACTTGCACTCTTCCACTCAAATCATAGACAACGATTCTAACCGATCCGGCTTGAGGCGTTTTGATTGTCAGCGACGTCTGATTGTTAAACGGATTCGGCGCTGCATCAATTCCCCATTCCGCAGTCCGCAATCCGCAATCTTTAATTCCCAGCGCATGATCGAAGTAGTACGTTCCCACGTCCGCCCTCGTCCCGTCAGGATCGCGCGGTGAAGCAGGATCGCCGCTGTCGATACAGGGCGAATTACCGGTCAGATGGTAGTCCTTCAAGCGCGCATCGACGAAACCTGGATCTTCGGAAAAACTCCCTTCACCGGCAGCGCAATCGACGTAATCGTCCACCCGGTTTCCCGCCACATTGCAATAACGGATAACCGGATCATTCAGTCCGCTGCTCAGCACTCCCCAGCGGTTGTTCGCGATGATACAGTTGACGAGTGTGAACTGTTCCGTATTTTGAGTCTCCACACCCGCCCGGCTCGCGTTGATGATGGTGCAATTCCGAAGAATCGCCACGCTGTTGATGATCGTTGCCAAGACGCCGCCGTCGAAGAGCGACCGGGATACAGTTACTTCGCCCGCATGAATGAACTTCACTCGCTCAGTGAAACTGCACGAGTCGATTAAAACGTCTCCTCCAAAGGTCATCTCGCCCTCGAAAGTAGAGGTTCGAACGATATGATCCCCTCTCTCGAACGACCAGCTTACTCCTTCAGAAGATTGGACTCCAGTGATTACAGATTTCGAGGAGTTATACCCTCCGGCGAGAATCGGCTCGACAAGATCTCCTGTGATAACAATTGGCTCAGCCTCTGTACCGTTGAGAACGAGGCTGTCCGTCACGGTGAAGCCGGTCGAGCTATAGACATTAATTTGGCTGCCCGGTTCAATAATCAACGTTCCGATAGTCGCTGCGCCGAATTCGTAGTTTCCCTGTAAAAGTTCAAGTCGTTCGTGACGCCCCTCGATATACCTCGGTCCGCCGCTGCTGAATCCGGGAGGAATAATATGTTCGAGACGGGAATCGTAGCTATAGTTAATCGTATAGCCGGTGCCAAAATGGTTCGACACGTGCATGTACCCACGACGACGCTGGATCACACAACCCTTGACATAGACTATTCCTCGCTCGTCTGGATCCGATCCTTGGTACAAGTCCCCATCGTTATTCTGGTGCTCAAATGTAAAGGATTCACCGAGTGCGCAGAGAGCGGCGTCGATCACGATTGAATGACGGTTCAGATTGTTTGGTTCGACTTCCAATCCATCCTGCTTACCATTCTTGAGGTTATCTTGAATGATAATATTCCGCTCTGACATCAAGCCCAGCATGGTGTTCATGCCATCCTCCTCGAAGCCGCCATGCTGATCGGCGCCGATATAGGTAATATCGTCGATCAGCCACATATTCCCCGACGATCCAATAGAGAGTTGCCCCTCAAGGATTCCTTCCACCTCGACTTCTCCATCAATCCACAAACATGCCCACCCCGGAGGCGCCATGTGAAAAAGCAGGCTGTCACTTGGAATCCCTCCGAGTGGGTACTGGTAAACATCGATTCCTTGATCGCCTCGCAACTTTATCCAAGTCATCAGTTGCCCGTTGTTCGAGCTGATGTGACGGCCGCCGCTCCGCATAGCCCGGCTATTCATGTCGAACTCGATCGAGTCCTGATTGGAAGAATATCCATCTGAGAACTCAGTGTCGCCTTGAACCCAGATTTGACCAGCCGATGTCGCGCGACCATACCGCCCTCCGCGGAAACAGAGGTCGTCGTTGGAGTGCATCCTCCCGCCGATGACCGTGCTGCCAAAGAACCAGATCTGCTCGTCGTCAACCGAGTATTCTGACTCGGTGAAGTAAGTAAAGTTTGTGAGAGGTGTATGCTGAGCGGCAGCCGCGCCAGTCATTGCAACCAACAACAGTAATATCATAGCCTTGCGCATGTGTCGTCCCTCCATTCCGTTGAATCTGATTTCGAAGTCGATCTTCGCTTGAGAGTATTAACAGGTAGCAATTTAGACTCTTGGAGGGCGGGCATTCCTGACCGCCCTGAGATTAAGTATGATTTGACGTTAGGGCGGGCATTCCTGACCGCCCTGAGATTAAGTATGATTTGACGTTAGGGCGGTCAGGAATGCCCGCCCTCCAAGAGTCACTACAAGTCAATACTCTCCTTCGCTTAACTCCCGGATTGCTTCGCCTTTCGCCCATTCGGTCTTCATCATCTCAACAGCATTTGAATGGGCGAAAGGCTCGCAATGACGCTCAATTTCTTCTTTCCTCTTTCTTCTTTCTTCTTTTTAGTGCCTCGTCATCCTGATACTGACCGGTTCGGCTTCGACGCCTTCCGCGCCATCGACCCGCGCTTCGATGCGAGTGACCATTTCTTGTGAGAAAGCGTCGAGGAAGAAGTCGTCCATGATGCCGCGCATATAGACCGTCGCGATGCCACGCGGCTCGTTGTTTTCCTGATTGACAAGGCCGGTGTATCGCCTTACTACCTCTGGGAAGAACGGTATGAAGCGCCCGTTGAGCCTCAGATTCTTCCAGTAGAACCTCGCCCGGTCGGTGGTGAAAATCACCGGCGCGTTGTTGATCTCGACGCCGTGACCGTCGGTGACCGTCGCCCAGACTCGAACGAGGCAGGTGTCGTTAGGTCTCTGCCGGTCGAACATCCAGTTGCCCGGATCGGCGGTCAGTTGGATTCGCCCACGCTGGAGAGGCAATAGCCATTCGCGCTCTGCCCACAACCAACCGTTCGCGCCAAAAAGTCCGGCGCTAACAGTAACAGGTTCGAAAGTGCTGACGCTATGGTAACGGAGATGAGAATGCGCAATCCCGTCCTCATCTGTAATGGCTGGATCAACCGTGGCGAACTCTGGATCAACAGTAAAGTCAATAGGTATGCCCGCAGCGCAAGGATTTCGATGAGAATCCCAAACTCGCGCAGTTACTTCAACCTCCCAAACGCCACCGCCAATATCCTCACCGTCAGAATTGAGGTCAATATCCATCCGGCTCGGTTGACCGGCAACAACTGCAACTGGATTAGCGCTTACTGAGACTGTATCTGTGCGAGGGCGACCGTCCATTCCTGCCGAGCTTGAATCTGGATCTCGCCAAGTGTAGGCTCGCACCAAAACTCCGCCCGTTTGCTCGCCTGCATTCAGCGAGACTATGGCGATTCCATTGGCAGTGCGCGCTGAGTCTATCCTCCCCCGATTGTTAATATTGCAGCCGAGCGGCTCGTCCGGTTCACTCAGGAGTTGGAACACAACTATCGTCGCCCGTTCAATCGGATTGCCATTTGCATCCTTCACTAACGCCCGAATGGTCGAGGTCGAGTTCCCGCCCGTTCCAGCCGCAGCGATTTGCAGTGGATTAGCGGACAGCTCGATTGCATTGGGCAGACCGGCGATGAAAGTTACGGTGCAGATCGCTGATATTTCGCCTCCGCCTGCCACCCGCACCGTCCCGGTAACGACCGCCACACCCGACGCAACTCCCGTTGTGAGGTGCGCTTGAGCACGACCAAGTGTGTCAGTCAGCGCCGAGGGTGTGATGTCTCCCATAGTCGTTGTGAAAATTACCAACTCCCCCTGTCGTACCGGATTCCCCGATGTGTCGGTTACAGTCGCGGTGATGGTTGAGAACATTCCCGGGTCGTTAGTATTCAGGAAATTCGGAGAGGCGCTGAGGCGGATGCCGGATGGTGGACCAGAGAGAAGCGAGATTTGAACTTCATTACTGTAAACAACGCTGTCATTATCTTCAAGGTGATTGTTCACTCTGGCATGCAAAACAGCCGTACCGACAAACTGCCCAGCCACATAGTAAGACTCAGCGGCGCCGAATTGACCGACTTCAACCGCTTCATTAGTAAATTGGCCATTGGATTGCTCGACTTCAAAATAGACAGTAGTGCCCGGCGTAGCATACGCGCCATTCCTGAAAAAGCAAGTTGCAAGGACGTAAGCGGAATCCCCGCTTCCCGCCTGTAGTCGTTGCTTGTTTGAGACGAGGCTGATAATTGTGACTGGATTTGAAGGACGTATAGTCACCTCGCAGGAATCGATCAGATTAAACTCACGATATCTGGCAAATATTTTGACCGGAACAAGGTCGCCGTTCTCGTCGAGTGATGGTTCACCTTGAGCTGTGAAAACTGCATGAGCTACCCCGGTCGAATCAGTTCTGACAGGAGAATTGACCGCCCCCATCGCCGAAGACAATGATATTGACCTGTTAGGTATCGCTTGGTTCTCATCGTCTTTCAGGACGATTGTCAGGTGAGCTTCGGTTAAGCCGTTGTCCGCGAAGATGAAATCTCGGTTAGAGGTGATCTTGATTGAACCATACTGTCTGACGTCTTCATCAATACGTATCTCTCTGGTCGCGATGATGTTCGTTCCGGGAATGGTAGCGGTGATAGTCGCGACGCCAAATTCAAAATTATTGGCATAGCGAGCAGTAGCAGTCCCGTAGGCGTCGGTTGACGTCACCCAGGCAATTGTGCCCAAGTCTGTGGCAAAAAGGACGGCGATATTCGGTATTCCGACGCCTCGCTCATCCTTCACATACGCCTTAAGTTGCGATGTTCCGAGCGAATCAGGCGGCAGCCACAGATAGCTCGGATATGCTCCCACTGTCAACGATGCGATCCGCGAGAGATTAGTCCTGACCTGCACTCCGACCGTATCCGCCACGGCGACGCCCTTCCAGAGTGCGGTGTCGGTCGAAACGACGATCTCCTCGCGGTCGCCGTTGCAGAATACCTCATACGCGAACTGGATGCTCCCGTCTGCGCGTGACGCGCTATCTCCAGTGACGGAGCCAACCGCCGCTCCGCTCTCGCCGATCAAGGCGTACTTGAGCGGAACGCCGCCGACGCCAAAGCCGTCCGAGTCGGTCATTTTGGCGCGGAGATTCACTTTCACCGGCGCGTTGACGGGGGCGACCAGCGTGTCGGGAGGCTCGCCGATAATGATCGCCGTCGGCGAACCGGTTCCCTTCAAGTCGATGTCGCCCTGGGCGCTACCGTTGTCGCTGTAGACGCCGATGGTCACTTTGCTGGCGCCTCGCGCGAGGGTAGTCCTGAGGCTGCTCCCCGCCAGACCTTGAGCGTCGGTCAAGGCAGTCCGGCTGGTCATCTCACCCGACCCGTTCAGCACCCGAAAGGCGACGTTGGCGTTGACGACTGCGCCACCGTCGTTAGTAACTTGAGCTCTGACCGGAACAGTGACTTCGACTCCCGCCGCGCCGGCGACCGCCGACTCGGGCAGGAAGAGGTCGATCTGTTCGTTGATGTTAGCGACCGGCGAACTCTTATCTGAATCGCAACCTGCGACCAGAACAAGCGCCGCCAGCAGCAGCATGGGT
>Ga0247841_10000815_pt1 | contig 77008 bp, 50 predicted proteins | sample LaCruzMarch2015__2_FD_192410 | JGI IMG/M metagenome (GOLD analysis project Ga0247841, IMG submission 192410) | Freshwater microbial communities from meromictic Lake La Cruz, Castile-La Mancha, Spain - LaCruzMarch2015_18m | ecosystem: Environmental > Aquatic > Freshwater > Lake | place: Spain... | reverse complement strand
ATTTACAGATCCAAGAAACAGGAATGACAGAAACAATGATAAGCAAGTAAATTTTTTCATAAGCCTCTTTTTAGTTAATTATTTTAATGAATTAATATTTCAAACCAATCAATTTATCCAAACTTTCGCTTCATGAATCTTCTGTAGGCTTTGCCAAATCTTGGAATATTGTCAAAAATATCTCCCCATAAATCATAATAATCTCTTTGCTCTAAAATTTTTCCTTCTTTATTTATAGTCAGTCGGCTTGAGCCATATAATACGGAACTCGGGTATTTTTTAAAACTAAGGGTCATTTCCCATTCAATAAATACTATATTCTCCTCCATAACAGCATTGACAATATTCATTTTCAGGTCTTTTGAACGTTTGGTAAGGCGTTCAGTCATTGCTGTAAATTCTTCGATTCCTCTTATTTCCTGAATGGAATCCCTGAAATATATATTAATATCGTAATATGGGAGAATGTGCGACCAATCGGGTTTTCCTTCCGTGTTGTATGTTTTTGACCATAATTCTTTCACAGAGTCGATTGTAATTATTTTTCCTTTAAAAATATCTTGATCTTTAGAATTAATATGCTCCATATAAATACCTGATTAAAAATTAATATACTTAGGAATACATATTAAAGTAGTATTCTCTTTTATTACAAAAATAGTTTTTTCAAAAGAAGGTGGTCCAAATTTTCCTTTTGCATTATTGGAAAAGCCATATCCTTCTTTTGGAATCCCTATCCAGTTTGTATCTAATTTCTCATTTTTATTTAGATCATGAAAGTATTTAAAAGCAAATTTACCTGGCTTAAGGTTTTTGATAACAACAATACATTTGTTATCTGCTATGTTTTGAGAAATTCCCGTAATTTTTTCGCCCTTTTCATTAATTAGCTCTAAAAGAACTTGACCATTATTATTTTTCAACCCAATTATTTCAATTGTCAAAGTAAACTGCCCAAACGAAGTCATAGGAATAAAAGATAAAACACAAAATAGCGACAGTAAGATTTTCAATTTGATCATCTGATTTTGATTTTTTAATATGATGCCTGATGTAATAGTGTTTTAAACAAAGTTGCCGCATCGAAGGTAACATAAAAATTTACGTATCAGAAATGGTTTTCTTTTTCGGAGTTTTCTTTTCCGTGGTGTTTTTCTTTCCTTCCCCTGAATTCTTTTTAGTCTTTACTGTCAAATCTAAATCGTTTTGAAGAAGATGGAAAATTACAGCAACAACATGTTTGCATACCGGACCCATATCATAAGGGCACGAACAAATATGTTCAGTAATTACTTTGTTTTTAATGGTAGGGTGGACTGTATATGGTTCAGTACCTTCCACAATGGCTTCATATTCGCCAGGACCTATCTCTTCGGGTTCGTTTACCAAATCTTTGTTAAAATATTGAAGTCCACGTTTTAATATGATCTTGTCAATGTACTGCTCAAATTCGGTTAATGGTATAGTCATTTCGATTACAAATTATCAATTCAACTGTCTGAACCATGATTTATTGGATTTAAGGATTAACATGATTTTTGATTATCTGCCTTTTATATATGCACTTTCAACAAGTTTTGGACTGGTCTGATCAAATCATTACTTGTAAATATCCAACCAAACGACAGCGTGATAGGGAAATGAAATAAATATTGCCGGGTGATATTTTATTTCGTATTCCAGGATTGCGGGTTTAAAGAGGTTGATTTAAAAGGATTTTCTTTTTAAAACATTGTAACTGCAATGTTACTGAATTGTATCTTATCCATAATAATATTTCTCAAATATTTACCCATTGGCACATGTTATATCAATCTTCAGGTTTAAGTCTAAAAATAGTTGTCAAATTAAATGGGATACGGCTGCTGCACGGGAATGTATTAAATCTGAATGGTCCAATGAATCATTACTGATAATCAATCAAATGGAGATTAATATTATAGCCAGGCCATTCTTAATTCTTGTTCTGATGGTGATGACGCATAATCAGTTGAAAGCAAGCGAACCAGGATCTGAATTAACTGATTCCGGGGCAAACAAACATAAATTGAAAATTCTTACCTGGAATATTTACATGCTCCCTTTCTGTTCAAAAATTCACAGAAATTGTAAAAGGGCTATGGCTATCGCTCGTGAAATTCCGGGATATGCTTATGATATTATAGTATTTGAAGAAGTATTCGATCACCAGGCACGAAAGATACTCCGGAATCAACTAAAGAGTTATTACCCTTTTATGTATGGTCCGGCCAATAAATCCTCATTTTCATTTAGGACAAACAGCGGAATATGGATTCTAAGCAAGATTCCTCTTCAGCAACTGGAGCAGATAGAATTTAAAAATCGCTTTGGAATCGACGCACTGGCCCGAAAAGGAGCAGTTTTGTTCGAAGGTGAATGGCAGGGTCAACCCTTTCAATTATTAGGAACACATCTGCAAAATGGCAGTCCGGATAGTGTTCGGTACGGGCAATGCCACGAAATTGCTGATAAGCTTTTGAAAAAATATGCAAAATCGGATATTCCTCAAATCGTCTGTGGTGATTTTAACATCGAATTTGCTGAAAGAGTGAGCTATGGTAAAATGCTGAAAATTCTCGATGCTGAAAACGGAAGTATTAAAGGCGACTTGCAGACTTCATTTGACGAGGTGAATAATAAACTTGCACAAAAAGAAAACGGGGAAAAGCAATTGATAGACTATGTTTTGGTGCGAAATATCAAGGCAATAAAGGATATTGAACGGCAGGTCGTTGTATTAAAAGGCTGCATTAGAGATATCGTATCAGATCTTTCTGATCATTACGGAATCGAGGCAATTGTAAATTTCTGCATTCCCCCTCCCGAATCTCTGTCATTGTTTCAAAAATAGCAGAGGGAGCATGGCATTGTCCGGGTATTTAAGAACTGGTATTAAGGTGAGAGAAAATTTAATGGCTTCCAATAATGTTTCTTCATATTTAGAATTTGTTGGATCTTTAGGATGCCACCTGTGAATAATTTTGTCAACATCAACTAAATCAAGTTCTAATTCTTCCATCTATTTTTTGCAATTTAAGTTTTCTTAATTCCTGCATTTAATATTTAATCATTTTGTCGTTTTTACCGGCATACCAGAATAAATTTAACCGGGTGAAATTTTACTTCGTATTCCCATAATTGCAGGATTAAAGAGATTGTTGCAAAAGGATTGAAAATCCCGGGTCTGAGAGGTGCGGATGGCAAATTCGTACCAGCGGGAGATCAAGGAACTATATGTTTATTGTGTTGAGGCCTGCATAAGCGGCCAGAAAGAGATTGGCCTGACAATATTTACGGCAAAGGTGAACGATGCAAATTATTCAGAATTAGTTGACAGTTATAAAAACAACAGGGATAAAATCAGTTTTTGGGTCGATCTCAAAAAGAGTTATGATCTTTTTAACCAAACCAGGGTGCAGCCGGCGGTAAAGTTTCTTCCGGACGGAACCCATGATGTTAATTGATCTTTCACAAAAACATTTTATGATTTTTTTTGCTTGGCGGTGTCCTTTAGATCCTGAGAGATTTCGCTGATAAAATTCCTATTGCCTCCTGTTTGCCTCTTTCCATAACCCAACGCACAGAATAGTGGTTACAATAAATCCTACTATGCTTATCCAGAATGGCACCTGAAAACTACCTGCAGTTATCCCGATATGGTAAATTAAGCGTAAAAGATGGAGCAGGGCTATTATTCCAAATATAACCGATGCAATTTTTGTAAAAGTGTTCATAATGTATTGATTTATATTAACAAAAATAATGTTGTTCTTCTAAATTTATTCTCCCGTCATCCGGAATTATTGTAAGATATCATTATATTGAATTAAAAGACAAAAGGGAAACCGGAAGACTTTTCACCTGAACTAAAAAACGCCGGAACCCGGAATTTTCCGCAGCCAGTCCCTGATCTGTTTCCTCTCAGGGATGTCCCGCAAAAAATATTCCGAAGTATGGTTGATGTAAGGCAGGTCAAGGAAGGTGACGTAGGCCCGGGGATAGTTACAGGCAATAGCACCCCGCGACATGCCAACCAAAACTACACGGGCCGGATCACCACTTCACAGCCGGCAGATCAGTGGCACTACCTCTTTGGCATAAGCAACCGTTGCTTCTACGTCTCCCCACCACCAATCCATGTCCTTTTTATGGTCAATACTTACAAATGGCAAAACAACACAAATAAAATCTTTACCTCCGCATATTCCGTAACCCATTGGGGCGATTCTCCTTTACCCTGCATGAATTGCCCAAATATTCCACTATTACGGAATAGCGTTTCTTCGGACTCCAGTTCACCGGAAGGTAAACAGAATGAGCTACTTCGGTACCTGAGTATTCAGGTAAATATTGCAGGACTACTGTCCCCGGAGATGGTTTTCCTTCAGTTACCCTTGGATTTACCAAATCCGCCGGAATACTCATTACATCGGGATTCTGAGCATTCATACTATTGCTTAAACAGAAAAATAAAATGACTGCGGTTAATACCTTTTCCATTATCTGAATCTTTAATTTAAGTCTGTCAGCAAAGTTTTCTATTTTGGATATTGATTAATCAAATCTAACTAAATTTTTATAGTACCTTTGGCTGCATGCAAACTATTCGTGGAATAAATGAAAAAGATCTGATTGTTCGGCTAAGGGAAGGTGACCGGACTGCTTTTGAATTAATATTCCATTTTTATTATCCCGGTTTGGTAATATATGTTTCTCAGTTTACATTTGACCGAGATGATGCTGAAGAGATTGTGCAAGACTTTTTCGTAAGGTTCTGGCAAATACACCAAAATATTTTTTTAAGTGATTCCCTGAAAAATTATTTTTTCTCATCTGTGAAGAATCGCAGCCTGAATTACCTGAAGCACAAAAAAATTGAAGAAAATTATCTTAAAGAGATTTACAACCTGACAAATAAGCACCTTCTCTACGACACCAACCTGTATGTGACATCTGAGCTTCAGGATAAAATAAAGGATTCAATTAATTTGTTACCCGAAAAATGTCGTGAAATATTTTTAATGAGCCGGACTCTGGGAATGAAGAACGAAGAAATAGCACTTAAACTAAACCTTTCCAAACGAACAATCGAGACACAGATCAGTAATGCCATAAAAGTACTTCGGGTCGAATTAAAGGATTTTGCAGTGTTGCTGATTTTCTTTGGAATGTATAATTTTTAACGGATCAACTCCCTTTTTATTTAAATATTTTAACTTTTTCACTTTTACATACGTGTGTTTCTTCCTTCAGTTGTTTTAGATAACTGAAGGGTTGTAAAGGAACATTTCAATTAATTAAATAAATGACGGATAAAAATTACAGTAAGCAGAATATTGAGAACCGGATTTCTGATCGTTTAAACCAGAATATTGAATTGCAAATCACCGAAGCAATAAAGGTAGTTTCTGAAATTGAGAATGTTGACAGTAAAAAAGCTTATTTGAAAATTCAGGACAGACTTCAGAATAAATCTAACATTCTTTTGATAATAAACACCTTATCACGGGTGGCTGCTGTTCTGTTTTTGCCTCTGCTGGTTGCAACAGGTGTGCTTCTTTATCATCCTTTTAGTTTAAAGGAGAAGCCCCAGTTTGCCATACAGGAAATTTCAAGTCCGGCTGGTGTCCGTTCACAAGTGGTACTTCCCGATGGATCTAATGTATGGCTTAATGCTGAGAGTACGATTAAATTCAGAGTGCCATTTGATAAGGCAAGCCGGGAAGTTTCGTTATCAGGTGAGGCATTTTTTGATGTCCGGAAAAATCCTAATTTCCCATTTGTTGTTAAATCGGGTAAGGTTAATATTAGTGTTCTGGGAACCAGGTTCAATTGCAGGGCTTATGAGACCGAGAAAAACATGGAAGTTGTTCTTGCTGAAGGAAAAATCAGGCTGGATAATACAGCCGGTCAAACCGGAAAAGAGTTCTTTATGAAACCAAATGACAGGGTTGTTATTGACAAAGCATCATATAACGTTACCAGTATAACCAACGAAAAAATTGACAAATATATTGCCTGGCATAACGGGAAGCTGGTATTTGATGATACACTGATGCCTGAAGTGGCTGCGCAGATTGGGCGTTTTTACGGAGTTGAAGTTAGGATTGAGGATTCTATTTTAAATAGCTACCGTATCACAACTACGTTTGAGAATGAATCATTGCATCAGGTTCTTGAACTGATCCGGTTATCATCCCCAATTAAGATTCAATATATAAATGCGACCCTCGATAAAACAAATCAAAGACAAACCAGGTCAAAAGTAATTTTCAGTAAAAAAACCAAAAAATAATTGCCTATGAAGATATAGTCACCTTACTAACCGAAGAAAGGAAGTGCTCCAACACCTCCTTTCGATTACCCGATTATGGGCAGATTAATTATTGTTACAAATTAAATCATACAAATTTATGCAAAATTTCATTAAAAACTTGCACTCATTTTTAATTGAGTACAGACAGATGTTTTTAGTTATGAGAAACACTCTATTCATTTCCTTGATCTGTGCATTTCAAGCCGTTGCAGGGATAAGTTATGCTCAGGTAACCCGGATTTCACTCGACATGAAAAATTCGACTGTAAAAGAGGTGCTTCAGAAGATCGAACAGAACAGCGAGTTTTACTTTTTATACAACAGTGAGTTGATTGATGTTCAGCGAAAAGTGGATTTGGCTGTCAATAACGAAAAAATCGATGTGATTCTTTCCAAATTGTTCCAGGGAGAAAAAGTGGACGTTTTAGTTCGCGACAGGCATATCGTTTTGACACCGGTCATTGAAGTTGCCGCACAACAGCAAAAGGCGTTAACCGGAAAAGTAACCGATGCAGGTGGTGTCTCACTTCCCGGAGTTTCAATAGTTGTAAAAGGGACAACCCAAGGGGTGATATCTGATAATAATGGTAATTACTCCCTGGCAAATGTTCCTAAAAATGCAACATTGCAATTTTCGTTTGTAGGAATGAAAATGCAGGAAATAAAAGTTGACAACCAGACTACCATAAATGTAGTTATGGAAGAAGAATTTATTGGTGTTGAGGAAGTCGTGGCAATTGGTTATGGTACTCAACAGAAAAAAGACATTACAGGATCTATTGCATCAGTTAGTGTAGGCGATATGTTGAAGCAACCAATACAAAACAGTTTTCAGACACTTCTCGGTGGCAGGGTAGCTGGTCTGCAAATCTCTTCTCTTGGCGGGGCCCCGGGTGCAAGGGTAGATGTAAATATCAGGGGAAGCAGCTCATTATCAGCAGGAACAGATCCGCTTTATGTTATTGATGGGGTTCAGACAGGTGGTGGTTCCCGCGATTTTAATGATGGTTCACAAGGGGCTTCCTACCTTCCTCGTGTTAATCCGTTAAGTTTATTAAACCCACAGGATATTGAGTCAATTCAGGTCCTTAAGGATGCTTCAGCATCGGCAATTTATGGCGCCCGCGGGGCCAACGGGGTTATCATTATCACAACAAAAAGGGCAAAAAGAAATCAGGAAACACGTGTTAATCTCAATTCATCTTATGGTATTCAAACTATGAGTAATAGATTGGATTTAATGAACGGGAGGGAACATGCTCAATTTCTGAATGAATTCTTTGTATCAAACGGTGGCGTTGCACCGTTTTCATCTGCAAAAATTGACTCAATTGGAGAAGGTACTGATTGGCAAAAAGAAACATTCAGACAAGCTGCCGTGCAATCTCATCAATTATCTGTTACCGGCAGTTCCGGCAAGACTGATTATTATATCTCGGCTTCTGTACTTGATCAGAAAGGTATAGCAATAAATTCAGGCCTGAAAAGATATACTTTCAGAAGCAATATTGACCAGCGTTTGGGCGAAAAGTTTAAATTGTCAGGTTCATTCACTTATAGCCGGGCTATAAATGATGGAATCAGCGATGCAAATTATGATTATAATTACAAAACATCCCTTCAAAGGGTATTTTTTACATCACCGACAATGGCTTTAAAGGATAAAAACGGGAACTATAACAGAACTTATCCTGGTTCCATAAATGCTGAAAATCCAGTTGAATCGCTTGAGGTAAGCACATCGAATTTAGTCGGTGACAACCTTCTTGGCAACATTTCAATAGACTATAATATCATAAATGGTTTAGTGTTTAAAACTGCAGTCGGCGTTGATTTGAACAACAGGACAGGGAAGTATTACTTTCCTGTGTTAAAGACTTACCTCGGTTCATTAAAAAATGGTTGGGGAGATATAACACAGAGGAATCAAACTACTGTCATATTTGATAATATATTAACATATAGCAGGTTAATTGGCGGCCACAGTTTTTCGGCTATGGTTGGCTCGACTATTCAGAAAGCTGATGATTATCAATTTGGTGTTGAAGTATCAAATTTTCCCAGCCAGGATATTAATATCAATAATGCAACTACCGCATCAGGGACTCCGATTGGCAGCTCCGGAATTTCCCAGACTAGTCTTGTAGGTTTTATGGGAAGGTTAAATTACGATTATAAAAGCAAATATCTCCTTACCGCGAGTATCAGAAGAGATGGTTCTTCTGTATTTGCCGATGGTAATAAGTGGGGAAACTTTCCTTCATTCTCGTTAGGTTGGAGGGTGTCAGAAGAGTCTTTCTTAAAAGGAGTTGAAGCTATTAGTGAATTGAAAATACGGGCCGGTTATGGCGTTACCGGTAACCAGGCAATTGGTCCTTTTCAATCATTAGCTGCTATGGTTTATCGTGATCAGTATATTTTTAACAATACCTTATATACTGGTGTAACGCAGACCAGATTGGCCAATAAAACCCTGGGATGGGAAGAAACAATCCAGTCAAATTTAGGATTAGACCTCGATTTATGGAAAAATGTTCTTCACCTGACTTTTGACTATTTTGAGAAAAAAACCAACAATATGCTGTTTCAGGTCCTTTTACCGGCTAATTCAGGCTATAGCGGCGGTTTATTCAACACTGGTTCGGTAAAAAATAAGGGTGTTGAAATTACGTTGGGAGCAAACCTTTTTAGCAAAAGAGAATTCAACTGGAATTCTGAGATTAGCTTTTCTCAAATCCGGAACAATGTTACCAGTCTGGGGAACAGCAGCGAATCTTATTTTGGTACAGTTCCTGGTGGCATATCAGGAGGTATAAAAATTATGCGTGAAGGAGTGCCATTCGGATCTTTTTTCGGATATAAATTTGATGGTGTCTGGCACACTCAGGCGGAATTAGATGCAGCGGCTGCCAAGGGATTCGTTACCACCGGCCTTTTACCTGGAGATGCCAAATACATGGATCAAAATGGGGATGGCAGAATAACTGCCGACGACCGGGTAATAATTGGTGATCCATATCCCGATTTTTCGGTTGGTTTTAATAACAATCTCTCTTATAAGAATTTTTCATTGAACATCTTTGTTAAGAGTGAAATGGGAATGGATATTTTAAATTACCCAAGCAACGAAATAAATAACCCTGGCTATGTAGCGACAAATAAGAGTAAGGCTTTGGTAAACAGATGGACACCATCAAATACGGGCAGCGATATACCAAGGGCCAATTTTAAGAATTATCTTACTCCGTCGTCACAGCTTCTTGAAGACGGTTCTTATGTAAAAATCCAGAACATACAATTGTCTTACACTTTAAAAAAGTGTCCGGTCTGGCTGAAAAGTGCACAGGTATATATTTCCGGTCAAAACCTTTACACTTTTACAAACTATTCGGGTATCGATCCTGGTGCAATTGGACTGGGAGGAACTGATACTGGAGCTTATCCTACCTCTACAACATATGTTTTGGGTATTAATTTAGGTTTTTAATTATTAAAATTTGAAAATTATGAAACGATATATATTTTTTAGTATAGTTACAATAATTTTAAGCGCTTATCTAATCTCCTGCGAAGACTTTCTAAAGGAAAAGCCTAAAACATTCCTCTCACCTGATGGTGTATTTAAAACAAAGAATGACATTTTTGCAGGCGTAGTAAGTGTTTACGATGGATTAGGTTCTAATTCGTTGAACTATTATAAACGAAGGTTTCTTTACTTAAACTGGTTCTGTTCAGATGAGATTAACAGTATAAATCTTGCCGAAAAGAATCTTGATAATTTTACTTTCAATTCAACTGATGCAAATATTTCAGATACATGGGCTACAATTTACGATCAGATAAACAGGGCAAATACTGTCCTGACCAATATACCGAAAGTACCAATGACCAAAGCTGATGCAAATCAATATGAAGCTGAAGTCAGGTTTTTAAGGGCCCTTGGCTATTTTAATCTGTCAAGGGTATTTGGTGATATTCCTATTCATGAGACTGAAACAGCATCCCTTGAAGATGCATTTAAGGAAAGAAGTCCGCTGGCTGATGTTTATAAACTTGTTATCAGCGACTTAACATTTGCAAAAGATAATATGGCACCTACAAATGAAAAAGGACGTGCCACAAGCGGGGCAGCCAAGGCATTGCTGGCAAGGGTTTATCTCACTAAAGCTACTTCCTCTGCTGCGGCAGCAACTGACTATCAAAGTTGTGCTACTTTATGCACTGAGGTAATTGGAAGCGGAACTTATCGTCTTATGCCCGATTTTGAGAAGGCAATTGGCAAGGAAGATGCCTATAATGCTGAATCAATCTTTGAGTTTGAGTCTCAAAGGGTTAAATTTCCTAATGAACTAACTGCTATGGGTGCATTCTTTTTGCCCGCTGAAACGTTTGCAACGGTCAGGTTTCCACAGTTAAAAGCTAATTTTCCTGACCAGGCAGCCTCACCTGGCGGGAGTAACCTGTTTAGCGAAATCCCGTTTTTTAACAGGTTCGATAAGCGTGATTACCGCAAGGAAAAGACATTCGTGTCTTGGGGTATCAGGAAAAGTACAGGCGACACAATTCAATATACAAGTTTTATAACTCCATTTCCTTCCCCTTCTTTTAAATTTATTGATGAAAGTCAACCCACAAGCAGGTCGGGTTATGCATTTGAAACGAATATTATTATTTTAAGGTTAGCCGATGTCTACCTTATGAAAGCTGAAGCACTTAATGAAATAGGAGGACCAACACCGGATGCTTATGCTGCATTAAATGCTATAAGAACACGCGCAAGAAATAGGGATGGTAAATCTTCAAATGGTTATCCTGCCGACCTTGCCGGACTTACCAAGGAGACATTCAGGGATGCCGTAATGGATGAGCGGATGATCGAATTGGCCTTTGAAGGCCACCGGTGGTTTGATCTTGTTAGAACCAGCAGGCTTGTATCATTGTTTGCAACCTTACACCCTGAATATGGCATCACGACAAAACACATGCTTTTCCCAATACCTAAAGCTCAGCTTGATTTAAAAGGAAGTAAACTAAAACAAAACCCAGGTTGGGATTAAATACCTGAATAACAGGTAAAGTTATTACCCGGAACCGATGCAGAATGGACCGGTTCCGGGTAATATTATTATTGGATAAAGACAGGCATTATATTTTAATTGCGGGTTAAATCACTTAGCACCTGATGTTAAATCGTTTTTAAATATACCGGTAGGAATTTGCAATAATTAACCCCGGTAAAACATTTCGTCCGGTATCGGTTCAACCTCAATAATCTCATGAAAAATATTTTGTTTGTGAATTACAAACTGTCTGTCGTGAGTTGCCAAAAAACCAGATTCCCATTTTAATAACTCCGGACATCGTTGAGACCTTAATAAGAATGTTATCGTGAGCAAAGCTTTGATATCTCTGATTTTTATAACTCTCTTTCTCATTAATTCATGTAAACAGGAGCCTCGTTGTGAGGATCTGGTGAAATATGTCGATCCTCTTGTCGGAACTATGGGGGGAGGAGATATACTGCCTGCTGTAGGTACCCCTTTTGCGATGACTAACTTCATACCTGCGACTAACGAAAATGCAATCGGAAAGGCTCCATATATTTATAATTATAAAGAACTGATCGGGTTTATGGGAAGCCACCAACCTTCCGGCCCAATGGGCGATTACGGGTTTGTAACTTTATGGCCATGTATGGATAAGATGACCATCGATCCACGTTTACGTAAGTTCTGGTTTTCACACGATAAAGAGATATCAACACCTTATTATTATTCCGTTGATCTTCTCAGGGCCGATTCCTCTAAAATGATGAAGGCTGAATTTACTGCATCGGAACGCTGTGGCTATTTTATTTTCGATATGCAAAAGAGCGACACGGCCTATATTGCAGTAGAGACATCACGCAACAAGGGTCTCAATAATGCAGAAAGGCACCGGGTAAGGTTTAGACCAATTTTCAACAGGGCAATAGATTCTCTGCGTGAGATCAGTATTGCGAAGGGGTATGTTGAAGTAAATCCTGCAAAGGGTGAGATAACAGGGTACAACCCCGAATGGCATAGTTTTTATCTGGGTCCCCATCTGAAAAACTTCAGAGGTTATTTTGTGATTCAGTTTGAAAAGCCATTCGACATTTGGGGTACATGGAATGACAGTGTTTTGACAGCGGGAAATACCAGACAGGAAGCTAAATGGACAGGCGGATATGCTGGCTTCACGAACCATGATAAAATAATCAGGGTTAAGGTAGGCACTTCGTTTATCAGTCTGGATCAGTGCCGCGAAAACCTGGATAAGGAGATGCCCGGATGGGATTTCGATGCGGTGAAAAACAAGACCCGTGAGAGCTGGCAGAAAAGTCTTGAACATATTCAAATCACCGCAACTGATCAGCAGAAAAGGATTTTTTATACGTCTATGTATCACTCATTGCTTCTTCCGCGTACTTTTTCAGAGTATGGAAGATATTATAGTGCATTTGATGATAGTATACATGATGGTATCAGCTATAATGATTATTCATTGTGGGACACCTTTCGTGCTGAACATCCGTTACTACTATTTATTGCGCCTGACAGGGTGTCTGGAATGATAAATTCATTAATTCAGATGTATGAGGAGGGTGGCTGGCTTCCAAAGTGGCCTAATCCTGGTTATACAAATATTATGATTGCCACCCATGCCGATGCGGTAATTGCCGATGCTGTTGTAAAAGGAGTGAAAGGTTTCGACCTTGAAAAAGCCTATGAAGCCATGCGCAAAGATGCTTTTACACCACCCGCCGGAGACACGGGCAATGTTAACTTCATGCCCAATTTTGCTAAGCTCGATTCAATTCCGGTAAAACTTCCCAAAGGGGCCGGAAACCATTGGTGGGGACGCTCTTTCTGGCGCGGTTATGAAGCCCGCGGAGGTCTTACATGGTATTTGAAGCTGGGTTATGTACCTGTAGATATGACCAATGAAAGCGTTTCCCGCACATTGGAGTATGCTTACGATGATTTTTGTGTCGCACAGGTAGCCAGCAAATTGTCAAAAAAGGACGATGCTGAAATATTATTAAAGCGAAGCCGGTATTGGGAAAATGTTTATAATCGTGAAACCGGATTTATGGCTCCACGGTGGAGTACCGGGGAGTTCAGAGACGGACCCTTCACTTTAAACGGTCGTACAGAGAACGGCTTTACCGAAGGAGGACCGTGGACCTATCTGTTCTGTGTCATGCAGGATGTGAAAGGACTTGCAACCCTGATGGGCGGTAACGATGTATTTATTAGTAAACTCGACTCGAATTTCTCCGGTAATTATTACCAGCACGGTAATGAGCCTGGTCACCACTATACCTACCTGTACGACTATGTTGGACAACCCTGGAAAACCCAGGAAAAAGTCCGGCAATATACACTCTCTCAGTACAAAGATGCTCCTGATGGTCTTAGGGGCAATGATGATTGCGGCCAGATGTCAGCCTGGTATATTTTCAGTGCCATGGGATTTTACCCGGTCTGTCCGGGCACCGACGAATATGCTATAGGTAGTCCTCTTTTTCCTGAAGTTAAAATTCTTCTAAATAACAATAAGATATTAATAATAAAGGCAAATAACGTTTCTGAAAAGAACTGTTATATCCACTCCCTTACCATAAACGGTAAAGTGGTAAACACACCCTTTCTTAAACATAGTCAACTGGAGGCAGGTGGTACGTTAGTTTTTGAGATGGATAGCGTACCCGATCATAAATGGGGCATTGAATAATTAATCGTTTTGAATTCATAAAAAATAGTAACTATTAGTCCAGCACACATGAAGAAAATTGGAAACAGCATTAAAAGTTCACTGATCATTATTCTTGTTTGTTTTGGGTTATCAGTTCAAAATCTGTTTGCAGATATTTATCTCCCGGCAATCTGGTCGGATAATATGGTCATTCAGCGCACCGACTCCGTCAGAATTCATGGGTGGTCCTCTGAATATACTGAACATATAATGATTGTACCTGGATGGAGTCGCGATACTGTTATGACCCAGGTAATCAAAGGTGAATGGGGGGCGTGGTTAAAACTGCCTGCTGAAAACGGTCCGTATAACATTGTTATTGAAGGGCATGTCAGAAAAGAGATAAAAAATATATTGATTGGTGAGTTATGGCTCTGCTCCGGGCAATCGAATATGCGAATGATAATTGACTCAATTGATATCCGGCTTGCCGGAATTTTGAACAGAAAGAAAATAGTATCAGAAGCTGAATTTCCTGAAATAAGGTACTTTGAAGTACTTCCCATTATCGCCAAATGTCCGCAGCAAGATGTTAAAGGTACCTGGGTGATTTGTTCTCCTGAAACGGTAAGTAAATTTTCAGCTGTAGCCTATATTTTCGGAAAAACCCTGTATGAACAATTAAAAAATCCTGTCGGCCTGATCAATGCAAGCTGGGGAGGTACCAATGCAGTAACCTGGGTTCCTCAATCCGTTTTGGATGCTCATCCTCAATTCAGCTTGCTCGCGCGGGATATACCCGAAACTATCCTTAAACCAGTAGATCCGGGTGTAGTCTATAATGGAATGATTCATCCCCTTATTTCTGAGAGGATTGCCGGAGCTATATGGTACCAGGGAGAACATAACGTATACTATCACATTGAATATGAGACACTTTTCCCGGAGCTAATTAAAAGCTGGCGTGAGAAATGGGGATATGAATTTCCATTTTACTATGTACAGATTCCACCTTGTAATTTATATGGAAATTTTTCACTAAATTATATTACCGAAGTACAGCGTAACACATTAAAAGTGGCTGGTACCGGGATGGCTGTCATTTCTGATGTGAGTGACACAACAAATATGCATCCGCGTAATAAAGAACCCGTAGGTTACAGGCTGGCTCTCTGGGCACTGAACAGGAATTACGGGATGACCAATATTATTTGCTCCGGGCCGCTTTACAGTAACATGAAAATTGAGAAAAATACAATCCGTATTCTTTTTGATTACTCAGATGGCGGTTTGGTCTGCAAAGGAAAAAACCTGACCTGTTTTCAGATTGCAGCCGGAGATAGTGTATTCTATCCGGCAGAGGCTAAGATTGACAGGAATACGGTGGTCGTAAAAAACAGTAAAGTTAAAAATCCGGTTTCAGTTCGTTTTGGATGGGGCAATACGGCCCAACCCAATTTATTCAATTCCGCAGGACTTCCGGCTTCTGGTTTTCGGACTGACAGAAAGAAAATACTTTAAAGACAAGACTTGAAAAATAAGCGAAATCTGATTAACATATTTGAAAATATCATATTATGAGCATAACATCAAGACGAAAATTTCTGCTAACATCAGGGTTAGCAGTGGGTGCAGGATTATCAGCTCCTTTATTCTCAAACGATTTTACAGATAGATTGACACCTGGAATAAATAACAGGCAATCAGAAGATATTCCCTTTACCGGTGAATATGATGTTGTTGTTTGCGGCGGCGGTCCCACCGGATGCACTGCAGCACTGTCAGCAGCTCGGCAGGGCCTGAAAGTTTTAATTCTCGAGACTCAGGGACAACTTGGGGGCATTGGCGTTTCCGGTCTGGTGTCGCACTGGCTTGGTTGCAGAAATGTAAAAGGAGACTGGATCGTTGGCGGTATTTTACAAGAACTTGCGGAAGATGCTGCAAAAATGGGGTTTGCCTTAATTCCTCAGGTACCCAGGGGTAAAAAATTTCAGCCACATGGTTGGTATATGGGTCTGATAGCCGGAATTCCTTTTGACCCTTATGGAATGGCGCATCTTTATGATGAAAAAATTAATGAAGCAGGTGTTGACGTCCTGTTTTTTACTCATTTTACTGATGTGACATTAAAAAAAGGAAAGATAACCAATGTTTTGTTCCATAATAAAAGCGGTTTTGGAAGTGTTTCCACAAAAGCCGTAATAGATGCGACAGGCGACGGAGATGTAGCATACCGCTGCAATTGCGCAATGGAAAAAGGCAGGGCCGAAGACGGACTTATGACACCAACTTCATTGGAGTTTCATGTTTATAATGTTGACCAGGATGTTCTGGAGGATTATATCACTAAAAACGACAGTCCACGCTTTCAAGAACTAATTAAGAATCTGAGAGAAAGAGGAATCTGGAAATTTCCTTACGAGATTTTTATCAGCGTACAATTACACGAGAAAGGGGTGATGATGATCAACACATCGAGGCTCGTGGGTTTTGACGGTACCGATGCAAAATCTGTCTCCCAACTTATGATGGAGGGTAGAAAAGAGACGTACGAATTATTTGGCATCATGCAACAGTATTTCCCAGGCTTCAGAAATGCCCGCATTAAATCTGTCGCATCTCAGCCGGGGATAAGGGAAACACGGAGAATCACCGGGGGGTTCAGGCTAACGGTTGACGATATTCTGTCAGGGAAAGCATTTGAAGATGCGATAGGTTACAGCAGTTATGGCTGGGATCTGCCTGATCCCAAAAAGCCGAGTTACCAGGAAATGTATGAGAACAAAGTAAAAGCTCCGGACAAAACTCCGATACCTTACAGAATCATGTTGCCTGATAAAATATCAAACCTGATTTGTGCAGGACGAATGGTAAATGTTGAAAGGCAGGTATTAGGGCCATTGAGAGTGATGGGCCCATGCATGGCAATGGGACAGGCGGCAGGTATTGCTTCAGGTCAGGTTGTAAAAAAGTCAGTTGCTTATAAGAATGTTGATATTCAGCTATTAAAGAGCGAACTGATTAAAAACGGAGCGATAATTTAGTTTAATTAATAATCACATTAATCACAATCAAAATGAAGGTTAAATATCAATTAGCAGGCACATTTCTTTTAACTTTCGCCTTAAATTTAAACTGCTTCAGTCAGACCAATATATCCGATCAACTCCAACCTGTGGAGCTAAGCAATGTAAAATTAGCCGGAATTCTGGGGCAACGATTTGAAAACAACCTTACAACCAGGGTGAAGAACAAATCGGATCTTGAGATCTACCTGTCATATTATGAGCATCCGGTTGATTCCTTTCGCTGGTTTAGCGGCGAACATGTCGGCAAATGGCTTATTTCTGCTTGCAATTCATGGAAGTACAGCCGGGATCCGGAATTAAAGCAACTCATTGATGAATGTATGGACAGGTGGCTGAAATGTCAGCTCGAGAATGGCTATCTGGGATCACAAAAAGTAGGATACCGTTTTTACGATCTTGACTGGAACAAGATCAGTTCCACAAAAAAGCAGGAATGGAATTTTGATACCTGGAACCATAGCCTTACCATGATGGGGTTATTGACCCATTACGAAACCTTTCAGGACAAACGCTCCTTAGTCGCCGCAAAGAAGATCGCACATCTTTACATGGAGACGTTTGGTGGCCACTCAAACAGACCAAATACCACTGTGTTCCGAGATGAAAATGGAAAAGTTGACCTTGCAATGTCAGTCCAAACCCAAGTGTCAGGATCTGGAGCGACCTGCATCATTTATCCTTTTGCATGGTTATATCGTTTGGAAGGGAACAAGGAATATCTGGAGTTTTGTGATTATATAAAATCTCTGTATTATGAATTTGGCGGCCCCAAATATTTTCTTACTGACGATCCCGAAAACAGACAGTCCTTTCTTAGCAAAGGGTGTTTTGATTTCTTAAACTTCCTCGGGTTTATTGACCTTTACAAAAAGACCGGTTCCAATATCATGCTCGTCAGTGGGCAAAACATGTTCCACCAATTCACAGAGGTTAATAAAATCACCAAAGATCTTGGAGTAGGCCTCAACTACCTTTGCGATATTTGCCCGCCGGTCATTTTCGGTCTTAGAATGTTGGAGCTGACAGGTGACCCTTATTATGCAAACATTCTTGAACCTATGGTTTATAATTCTATTAATGCATTTGATGAAGGCAGTTCATGTGGGGTGGCTAATTTTGCCTCTTTTGACGGAAATAATACCTATCGGTGCATGGCAAAAGGTATGTCAGGTTTCTGCTGTTATTCCATGACCGCCATGATGATCAGCTATTATCCTGAATTGTTCTACATGAAATCAAAGGACGGCAACGGTATTGTTGTAAACTTTTACGAATCATCTTCACTTACCACCACAATTAAAGGCACAAATATTTCCCTAAAACAGGAAACACTTTACCCCCTTGATGGCACAATCCAGATATCTGTTGATCCTGATAAAAGGGACAGTTTTAATCTTGTTTTGCGAGTTCCTCTTTTCTGCGACAATGCAGAAATTAAAGTTAATGGTAAGGACATTAAACAAAAAATAGTTATTGGGCAATATGTAACTATTTCCAGGGAATGGGGAAAAGGGGATAAAATAGATATGAATTTGGTAATGCCAGCTAAATTGAAAAATTATAAAATGCAGACCTTAAAGCCAAATTTCCTTGAAAAAATGAAAGAGAAAATAGCAAAGGAGCCAGGGGCACGAGCCATTCAGAAAGGTCCACTCGCCCTGGTATACGATGCCAACTTCAATCCCAATTCGACAAGTCTAATTCTAAAAACCGAAAACGATCAAATTGATCTAAAAATGAAGAAAAATGAAGATGCCCTGTCAGGTTATGTATTTGTAGCACAAACCACAGATCCCAAAAAACCGATTGTTTTGCTTCCTTACGGCGATGCAGGAAAGAAGGACAATACTTACAAAGTCTGGTTTAATACTGAAAAATAGTAATTATAAACGTAACTCAAAACAAATGTAAAATGAAGAAAATAACTCAATGGATAAGTGCTTTGGTTTTAACTATTGCAATAAGTTTTAATGGCTTCAGTCAGACCAATATATCCGATCAACTCCAACCTGTGGAGCTAAGCAATGTAAAATTAGCCGGAATTCTGGGGCAGCGGTTCGCAAATAACCTCGAAACGCGAGCTAAGAACCGGTCGGATATGGAAATTTACCTGTCGTATTACGAACAGCCGGTCGATAGTACCCGTTGGTTTAGTGGCGAACACATTGGCAAATGGTTAATAACCGCTTGCAATTCGTGGAAATACAGTAAGGATCCAGAATTAAAACAACTTATTGATGAATGTGTTAACCGGTTGCTAAAGTGCCAACTCCCAAATGGCTACCTGGGGTCGCAGAGAGCTGGCTTCCGCTTTTATGAAGTAGACTGGAACCAAACATGCAACGGTAAAAAGCAAGACTGGAATTTTGACACGTGGAACCACAACCTAACCATGATGGGATTGCTTACGCACTACGAGACTTTTAACGATCAGCGATCGCTCCAAGCGGTAAAGAAGATAGCTCAACTTTACATGAATACCTTTGCGGGCGAGTCAAATCGCCCAAACAGTACTGTTTACCAAAACGAAGATGGCAAGGTTGATTTAGCCGCAACAAATTCTTATGGAATGCTCGGATCGGGTGCAACCTGCGCTATTTATCCCTTTGCTTGGCTTTACCGGTTAAATGGCGATATTCAATATTTAAACTTTTGTCGTTACATCGAATCGCTTTATTTTACACTCATCGGTCCGCGGTTTGTTCTTACCAACGACCCCAATAACCGACAAAGCTACCTTCGCAAACCTTGCGAGGACTTTTTAAATTTTATGGGATATATCGATCTGTATAAAACTTCGGGTTCGGATACCATGCTTATAACTTCGCAAAATATGTTTAACCAGTTTGCCGAAACAAATCAAATAACCAAAAATCTGGGTTTGAGCCTCGATTATCTTTGCGATTTATGTCCTTTCGCTATTTTTAGCCTGAAAATGTTGGAACTAACTGGCGACCCTCAATATGCGAACATACTGGAGCCCGTAATTTACAACTCCCTGAATGCTCACGACGACGGCCATTCGTGTGGCGTGGCCAATAACGCAAGTTTTAATGGCAACAACACATATCGCAGTTTTAAAAAAGACGGGTCAGGCTTTTGCTGTTATTCTATGACAGCCATGGCCATTAGCTATTATCCCGAGCTTTTTTATATGAAATCAGAGGGAGGTAAGGGTTTAGCTGTAAATTTTTACGAATCTTCAACCTTAACCACGAATATCGCGGGTACTAATATTAATCTGAAACAGGAAACGCTATATCCGCTTGATGGTAAGGTTAATCTGTCGGTCGATCCGGAAAAGAGCTTGCGATTCAGTTTGGCGTTGCGCATACCACAATTTTGCGATGGTGCAACGGTAAGGGTTAATGGTAAGCCTATCGATCAAAAAATTGTTATCGGACAATATGTTCGCATTTTGCGCGAGTGGAAAAAAGGCGATAAGGTAGAAATGGAAATAAACACACCTGCTAAATTGGTAAATTATGGTATGTTAACATTAGTGCCCAAAAATTTAATGCGGGCAAAATTAACAAAAGACCCAGATTCGAGAGCAATTCAGAAGGGGCCGCTAGCCTTGGTAGTCGACAAAACTTTTAACACTAATGCAGAAGATTTTACCCTTAAATTGAACAAAGGAATGTTGGATCTCACTTTGGTAAAAAATGAAGAGTCATTATCGGGCTACGTTTTTAAGGCAGCCACAACTAATGCCGAAAAGCCTGTTTTACTGATGCCTTTTGCCGACGCGGGTAAAAAAGACTATAAATATATGATCTGGTTTGATACCGATAAATAAATTTCTAATTGAAGAGGAAAATATGTTAAGCTCGGAGAAGCACATTGATTAAAACCATATTTGTAATATTTATGGACCTGATCATTATCAAATTAGTGCCAGCGCACAACTGTACGGTAGAGGCCATCGCTCCGTCAAAACCACAAGAGTGAAGAAATGAATACCAACAAAACCGAAAGAAGACAGGAAATGAACGAAAGGAAAACAGAAATATACACGAACTATGCCACCCTATGCGTGGCCGTGGCGTTGGCCGCGTCAACTGGCAGTCCGGTCTGTAGCAAAGAAGCGGGCAAGAGGGTTTCCCGGCCTGCCGGGAAGCTCAATATTGTCGTCCTTCTCGCCGACGATCAGGGTTGGTCCGAACCCGGATGCTACGGTGGTGGTAGGGGCTGGTCCACGCCCGCGATCGACGGGCTGGCCGCCAGCGGTCTGCGTTTCACCAGCGCCTATTCCGCCGGCCCGGTCTGCTCGCCGACACGTGCCAGTCTCATGACCGGGAAGCAACCGGCTCGCCTGCACTTGACCACGGTCCCGAGTGGAAAGGGCAAAGGCGACAGTGAACACATGAACGAGCCGAAAGACTGGATATCAGAGTTGCCCTCAGGAGCGATCACCGTTGCTCAGTCGCTTCGTGAGGCAGGATATGTCACCGCACAAGTAGGCAAATGGCATCTCGGAGCGTCTCCGGTAAAATTTGGTTTTGATGTTTCTCTGGCGGGAAGTGGCAGTCGCTGGGCTACCATGTCTGACAAAAAAAAGTGGGTGCCACAAGAAGAATACACGCCAGGAGCGGTGTTTTTCGATGAAGTGAAAGCGCGCGAGGCACTGCATTGGGTGGAAGTTAATCGTCACAAACCGTTCTTCCTCTATGTCGGGTTCTCTTCGGTGCATGGACCGCATGACTGTACGCCGGATCTGATTAAGCGTTTCGCAAGCGAACCAAGCCCACAATATGCAGGGATGCAGGTGCAACTTGATAGCGCAGTAGCTACTATTCTCAATGGTCTTACGCGACTCGGTCTCGATGAACGTACGGCAGTGATCTACCTTTCGGACAATGGTGCCCAAAAATGGCCTGACCTCGGTCTCGACAACAAACCGTTGCGCGGGGGCAAGGGCACGACGTACGAGGGGGGTGTGCGCGTTCCATGGATAATGCGCGTGCCCGGACATACGCGACCGGGCACCACCAGCGATGCCCTGATTTCGACCTGCGACCTTTTTCCAACCGTTCTGGAACTGGCAGGACTTCCCTTACAGCCAGAACAGCACCGTGATGGAATTAGTCTGGTGCCCTGTCTTGGCGACCCAGCCAGGGCGGTACACCAAACCCTCGCCTGGCACTATCCGCACCACCTTGCCCTCGCTCGAACGGATCCTTTTGGCATGATGGGTAGCTACCGCGACGGTCCGCTTAAGTTGGTGATTAACTACGATACCGGCAAGCAGGAGTTGTTTGACATCGTGAAAGACATAGGCGAGACGCACGACCTGTCCGGTGAACTCCCAAATGAAGCAGCACGGTTGTCGGCTGCATTTAAATCTTGGAAACGCGAGGTAGGGGCTCAGGAACCGACGCCAAAAGACCGCTGATCTGTGCAATGGTAAAGTTTACAAACTTGAACACTGGATCCAACAGAACCTCAATCATGATTTTTATTGAATATTATATTAGTTAAGAGTTAGAATATTGTTGTTTAAGTTAAAAAGTTAAAAATATTTACCATGAAAATAAGTGACTTGTTTATTTATCAATCGCTTTCCAAAGAACAATTGGAATTTTACGAGGAATATGGTTATCTCAATTTGGGTAAGACCCTTACCGACGAATTCTCTTCCTTCGTTATGCCGATGCCGATGCGATTGAAGTATACAACGGCCGAGGGCCTCGCCTGGGGCGCTTACTTTCGGGCATTACCCGGTTTGATGAAGTTAGAAATTATGAATCTGACTTGTAAATTATTATCAAAGTAAAACATTCAATCACAATAATCATTAAATCATAACTAAAATGAAAACTACAGTACTTTTAATTCTATCTTATTTTCTATGCACATCGGCGATTCAATCACAGGATTTCCGCCATGCGATGCGGATTTTCCCGGATAGTAGTAAATTCAATATGGTTAAGGATGAATTTCCGGCAAAGGAAGCTTTAAGCCGAAAAGGATGGTATTATTCGGTCGCTGGCATAGTATCAACGCCATCTGGTTATGTGGCATCCTGCCGGCGATCCGACTTTCATACTGCTACTTTCACTGATATTATGGTGGCTTATTCAAAGGATGGCCGCACCTGGTCAGGGCATCACAGTATTGCACACGGCGATGTTTGGCATGACCATGGGGTTTGGATTGCCCCGCAAATAAGCAAACTTAGTAACGGACGACTGGTTATTGTATGTGATTATGGAAAAAGAACTACAGGACAGGATTGGCCCATGCTTTCCGATTGGCAAAAACCCAACAGGGGAATGAGCAATTACCTGTTTTGGAGTGATGATGAGGGCAAAACATGGAGTGAACCTCAAAAAGTTGACGATGTAGGGGGCGAACCTGGATATATCACCGAAATGCACGATGGCAAATTAATTTTTACCCGTACTGTTTCGAAAAAAACCGATAAACTTTGGAATCCGCCCATGCCATGGGGTGACATTTATTATTTGAGTCAAACAACCCGTTCGCTCGATGGTGGAAAAACCTGGGAGAGCCCGGCTACTTTGGCCGATAACCCTTTTATTGGCGATTGCGAAGTTGGCACTGTGGAATTGGGACCCGATACCCTAATGGCAATTACCCGTGTTGGGTTTGGTGGTGGTCATATTATGCAACCGAGTAGGTTTGTTTACAGCCTTAATGGTGGTGCATCATGGGATAAACCATTTCTTTCGCCCATTTTTGCGCAAAGGCCAATTGTTCGCAAACTAAAATCGGGAAAGCTGCTGGCGGTATATAGAAATTGTTACGGTACATCCGGTACTTACGCCTTCTTATTCGATCGGAATGAGAAATTTGTTTATACACCTACAACTTTTATTTATAACGAAGACCGATGCCTGATGAAAAATGGCATTATGACCTTAAATACAGGCAATAAGGTTGTCGAATATGCATTTTTTGGCTTTTACCCCGCTCAATCACCCGATGCTGTGGTTACAATAGAAGCTTCGCTTAAAGTGGATCAGGCTGATGCCAATGGCTGCAATATTGGAGCTGGTTGCTGGGTGCGTTTCATGCCAAATCGGGTGTGTCTGGCTGACAAACCTGAGCTAGGTTTTGATATTGATGCAACCCAATGGCACGATTATAAGATTGTAAGAGGCAATGGAAAAATTACTATTTCGGTTGATGGTAAAGAAAAATTAAAAGCGCCCATCAATGGTTTGGAAAATCGTATGGTGACGATTGGCAGCCGGCAGGTTAAAAATTTTAGCTGGGATGACATTGGAGTCGAAAAAAACGAATCTTCAGTTAAGCAAAATTCAGTATCGCACTGGAGGGCTTTACATGTAAAAGTAGATAATGCGGAAGATTATGATATCGATTGGACATGGGATTCTTCAAAGGGTTATCCCGATCAGTTCAGAAGAGACCGGTTAGTTGCCCTGGATATTATAGCCTCTCCACCTGGACATTGCGGATATCCGTCAATTTCACAAGACAAGGATGGAAAAATTATTATTGCTGATTATACGGTGGGAGGCAATGGTGGTACCCCTTCTGAAATGCCTTTTATCAGGGCATATATCACAACAGAAAAGGAATTGGTGAAATGATTCAGAAATTGGCAGATTTATTAAAGTATCTAAATGATACTTTAGATTACGGGCATCAACAAAAAGTTGAAAACTTGCATAGACAAATTCTTAATTGGGAAGAAGTTGAAAGGTTACCTCTTATCATGGCCTTCCCATATCCGGCGGAGGCACGTTTTCAACCCTTTCCCCATAGAGAGATTTTTGATAATCCTGAAAAAATGCTTTTTAATGAGTTAACCACTGCCTGGGGTACCAGTATAGCATTGAGAAAAGAACTGAATGATGATCTGCCATTAACCATCCGTGCAAATTTTGGTACGGTATTAATTGCTTCCATATTTGGCGGAAATATTGGGCAGACCGGAGATAATCCCCCCTGGGTCCGGTCCTTCAGCACTGTTGAGGAATTTCAGTCATCAATGAAACATGATCCGTTGGATTTTAGTCAGGGTTGGTGTCCAAAGGTTTTCGGTCTCTATTCATTATATCATCAGATACTTGAAGATTATCAGAATCTTAAAAAATGCCTCCAGATCACCCTTCCGGATATGCAGGGACCGATAGATACCCTCGAGTTGTTGCGTGGTAGTGAGGTGTTTATAGATTTTTACATGCAACCTGAATTGATAACAAATAGTCTGCAAATTATCTCACAGGCACAGATAGGCTTCGCAAATAAATTAAAAGATTATACCTGTGACGGACCTGAAGGTTATTGTCACCAGCATGGATTTACCGTTAAAGGAAATATCCTGATCAGGAATGACTCATCTATGATGCTGTCACCGGATCTTTATGAACAATATGTTGCCCCGTTCGACAGTCTGGTTATTAAATCCCTTTGGGGGGGAGGAATACATTCATGTGGGAAAATCAACCATATTATCGGTTCCTTTTTAAATGCAGACGGAGTACAATGTTTCGACTTCGGCCAGTCTTATCTGAACGATATCGATGAAATCTATACCATGGCCCGCGAAAAGAGGATTCCTCTCATCAGGATCCAGCCCGAAAAAGAGGAGTTGATTTCGGGTGAAATCTGTAAAAGATTTTCCACTGGTGTTTCCTTGTTTTATGAAGCAAAATCTTTTGACGAAGCCAAATACCTGGTTCAGAAATATAAAAAGACAACTTAAAATAAAACCTTAACAAATCCCGTTGATTATGATTCAATTACGTTTTCTATTTTCTTTCTTTATTTTAACAACTTTCTTTTCCTTATATAACCCTTGTTACTCCGGAATATCTCAGCCCAAAAACAACTGGATAACCTGGGACTCAACCAGCATAAATAGATTGCCGGTACAAAAGGGATTGTCATCAGCGTTTGTTGGAGTTCATAAGGAAGTATTAATTGTAGCAGGTGGTTCAAACTTTGATAAACCGGCATGGGAAAAAGGCACCAAAATATATTGGGATTCAATTTTTGTATGTATCAATGAATCAGACTCCTCGTATAGATGGATTTATGCCGGAAAGCTTCCATATCCTTTGGCACATGGTGCTGCAATTAGTACTCCTGACGGTATTATTTGTTTGGGTGGACAAAATAAAGATGGAAAATCAGATGCCGTTTTCCTGCTTCAGTGGGACGAAATGCAGAAAAAAGTAATTATCGGGAAAAAATATGCGTCATTGCCATTACCTGCATCACATATAGCAGCCGCCTTTCTTGATAAAAAAATTTACGTTGCAGGAGGGATGGGAACAATAGATGGGAAAGATGTTGAATTGCATAATTTCTGGCAATTAAACCTCAAAAAGGAAGATGGATCAGAAGACTTAATGTGGAAAGATTTAATTGGCTGGCCCGGAAGCAAAAGATTTGGCGCAAGTTTGGTAAAACAATCCAATGGTGGTTTTGATTGTTTGTATCTCTTTAGTGGTAAATGCGATAGTACATATTTAAAGGATGCTTATGTTTATAATCCTCACCAGATCGATACAAGTAAAATTTGGTCAGGAATAGCAGATTTGCCCCGTGCGGCATTAGTGGCGCCATCCCTGGCGCTTGGTATGTCCCAGATTATAATTATTAGTGGTTCGGATGGCCATGATGTTAAGAATACCATGGAGTTAAAAGACAATTATCATTTTGTACAGGATATATTGTCGTATAATACCATAACAAATGTTTGGTATACCATAAGTAAAATTCCTCAGGGTGTTGCAGCTACAACAGCTATTTTCTGGAAAGATAAGATTATTATTCCCGGAGGTGAGATCAGGCAAAGTGTACGGACATCAGTTGTTTTTGAAGGCACAATAGTAAAAGCCGGCAGAAGTAATTTCAGCCTGATCGATTATATTACCTTGTTCGGTTATCTTGGGTTAATTGTGTTGCTCGGAATTTATTTTTCTTACAAAACCAAATCAACAAAGGATTTCTTTTTAGGGGGACAAAAAATACCATTCTGGGCTGCCGGGCTTAGTATGATGGCTGCTCAGGTAAGTTCAATTGGATTTATGTCTATACCTGCCAAATCATTTGCAACCAACTGGAGCTATTTTGCAGGTGTATTTACCTGGTTCATTGTTGTTCCAATTGTAATATATGCTTTCGTACCATTTTACCGGAGGTTAAATGTGACCAGTGCTTATGAGTATCTTGAGAAGCGGTTCAATCGCTTTGTGCGATTATTCGTATCAGCCTTATATCTTCTTTTCCAGTTACTTGGAAGACTTGGTGCTATAATTTATTTACCAGCCATTGCATTGTCAGCAGTTACAAATATTGACACCGTTGTCTGTATATTTATAATTGGATTACTCGCTACGCTCTATACTGCAATGGGTGGTATGCTTGCCATAATATGGATAGACGTACTACAGGCAATTATAAAATTTGGCGGTATTGCTTTATGCTTTGTATATGTCTTTTTAAATTTGGATGGAGGGGTTGGCGAGTTTACACGGGTTGCCTTTGAAGACCACAAATTCAGTTTTGGTAGTTTTGATGTAAACCTTACTATGGCAGTTTTTTGGGTCATTATTGTTGGTAATGTTTTTACCAGAATCAGCACAATGACATCGGATCAATCGGTTGTACAGCGTTATTTAACTACAAAGAATGAAAAAGAAACAGCTAAAGCACTTTGGACCGACGTGGCTATTTCAATTCCCTGGGCATTATTTGCATTTAGCCTTGGTACCGTGTTGTTCGTCTTTTATAAATCGCGCCCGGAATTACTGGATCCAATAATGGCAACAGATGGCCTTGTGCCCTATTTCATTGGACAAAACCTTCCGCCAGGAATCAGGGGAATAATCATATCTGCTCTTTTTGCTGCTTCCATGTCAAGTGTGGATAGTTCAATACATAGCTCCACAACTGTTTTGATGCGGGATTTTCTTGGACCGTCAATTAAAGATATGGCCGAAAAAAAGAAAGTGGCATTGGCGCGGTATATTACCTTCGGACTTGGTGCTATGGGAATCATGATTGCCATCGGCATGACATTTTTTAATATCACCTCAGTGTGGGATATCATTCTTGAAGTGGCAGGCCTTTTTGGCGGTGCAATGACTGGTTTGTTTGTCTTAGGGATATTTACCCGCAGTGCCAATGGCAAAGGTGCCATGATTGGTGCAGTAGGCAGTGCAATAATCATGTTTTTGGTGAAAAATAATACCCCCTTACACTTCTTCCTTTATGGAGGTTTAGGCATCATATCAAGCTTTGTGGTAGGATATCTTGCCAGTTTGTTTTTTAAACATGATAAGTCTCTTGATGGGCTTACAATTTTTACTTTAAACAAAAAAACAACTAAAGAAGGAACGTAAAATGACAAATCAGGAAACGTGGCAAAGAATCATGAATTATGAAGAATTTGATCGTATGCCACTATTTCATTGGGGAGAGTGGGATGAAACAAAAATACGCTGGATCAAAGAAGGATTTCCGGATAATGTTAATGTCTATGATTATTTGGATGTTGCTCCATATTTTATTAATATTTCCGGAATCAACAACAAATTTTTTCCGGTTTTTGAAAAGGAAATCATTGAAGACTCAAAGGAATACCAGGTATTCAGGGATACTGATGGCGTTACCCGAAGGATAAAAAAAGGCCATAGCAGCATTCCCCAGGATGTTGAATACACTTTTAAAACAGCCAGAGAATGGCTTGAATATAAAAAGCGTCTCCAGCCGCACCCGGACAGAATTAAAATAACAGAGGAATGGGAATTAACTTATAAAAAGTATAAAAGCCCTGTAAGATTGGTGTTGTGTTCCCTTTCCGGATGGCTTCGCAATTGGATGGGTCTTGAAAATATGATCTACCTAACCTTTGAAAATCCTGATGTTTTTGAAGACTATGTTCAAACTATGGCAGATTTGTCGTGCTGGATCATCGATGAAGTGATGAAAAATCATGAAATAACTATCGATTCGGCTCAATGCTGGGAAGATATGTGTGGAAGTGGTGGTCCCTTAATCGACCCTGATATATTTAAACAGTATGTTGTTCCAGGGTATATGAAAATTCGGAACAAACTGGATGAATATGGCATTAAATTCCTTGCAGTGGACTGCGACGGGCTTATTGAGCCGCTAATCAGGCTATGGCTTGATGCAGGGGTGAATATCATGTATCCCATCGAAATTGGAAAATGGAATGCTAATCCCCACCAATTAAGAAAAAAGTTTGGTAAGGAATTACGCATGATTGGCGGCTATAATAAGCACATGATAGAAAAAGGTAAGTCAGAAATTGACAAAGAACTTGAAAAAAGATTGCCACTAATGAAAGAAGGGGGTTTCATTCTTATGCCGGATCATTTAATCACTCCGGATACACCGCTTGAAAATTACAAGTACTATTTGGAACAGGTAAGAAGATTAAAATTTTAGTACTTATCAAAACTGTGAAAATATCATCTATTCTGAATATTAAATGAGTTTATAGCATGATTCAACATTTTTTTTCCAAAACCGACAAACTGCTCGCCCTTGAAGAGCAGTATAAACGTCATCAGCTTGATGCTTTGACCTGGAAACCTGTCAACAAAGCCCCTGTGGTTACCGGCGTTACATGGCTCGGTGTTCTTGGTGCCGCAGTCTATGACCAGGATTTATCCGACTACAGGGCAGACTATCCTTATTTCGAGCAATATGCCGACCCCCGGAAAATGTTTGAAAGCGCTATGCAATGTGCCGATTACTATCGGTTTAGCTGCATTGGCAGAATACCGACGCTGAAAGTACAGATTGAAAATATCGTCCAGTCTATGTTTGGTGCCAGGGTTTTTGTACCTGATAATGCAAAACTAAAATCAGAAGTATTCTGCAGTCCGGTACAAATGAATCTTAGACAGTTGCTCGACAATGGAAAACCTGATTTACAAGCGGGACTTTTACCAAAAACACTGGATTTTTTAACTTATTTTCAGAACCACCTTCCCGAAGGTTATTATATCGAACCTCCTCCGACCCACGGACCTGTGCAGGTCCTCAATGATGTTCTGGGTGAGCAATTGTTCACTGAATTTTATAATGCACCCGATGATGTAAAGATTGCCCTTCAGTGGATTGCCGATATCATTGCTGAAATTATCCTGCAATTTCGGTCGGTTTGTAATTACAAGGATACAGTTTATTATACTGGTGGCTCCGCTAAACCAGGTATTCAAATTGACGGCGATGCCATTATCAACTTGCCACCTGATATGATTCAGGAATTTGAAATGCCTGCAATAACACAGATATCAAAATCTATAGGTGAAAAGATTTTTTACCATTATTGCCCCAACCCAAAAGATACTCGTGAAAGCTATGCCGGCCATCCTTTACCAGTGATTTTCGAAAATGAAAATATTCTGGGCTTTAATTCTCAGCCTATGGGGTATTGGGTGTACCAGGATCATTTTGATACATTGAAAGATAAACAGATCGGTATTGAAAGCCACAAATATTTACCAAAAGATCATACCCGTCAGGAATTTATTAAATGGATTGAAAAAATGCATGAAGAAACGTATGGTAAATCGGGAATTGTACTCACTCTGCGAAATATAATTTCTCAAGAGGAACTGAATATATTTAATGATGTTTGGAATAAGATTTAATTTATAAAACATTTATATGTTTGAAAATAAGGATTTTAAAACAATTTTGAATAGTGTTGCACAAGGCTGGAACACATGGGACACACGCAGCGTGTTAAACCATGTTTTACTGCCCGAAGGGTTTTCGTTAAACTTAGGGTTCTGCCTTTATGGAAAAATTCAGATTGTAAAAGAAGCTTTTTTCGGTGTTACACCAACAGGGCCAGTACAGGGAACAACTTTTTTTGCTGACAAAAGCGATTGTGAAGAAAACCGGATTGAGGTAAGCCCGGGAATACATTCCTTTGATGGGTCTTATACTTCGCTTAAATTAAATATACGGGGAATAAAATTTAGGGTAGAGTCTGCAAAAACAGATGAAGGGCTGGTATTACTGATCACTCCGGATGGCAGGGAAATAAAAGCTCCGGTATTGTTTGCCGAAGGTAAATTACTTTGGAACCGTCCCGGAAAACTTGGAATTGATGAAGGTAGTATTACATGTGAATTTCCAGATGGCAAATCATTAATAGTTTATTCTACCCGGGAGCAGACAGTTGATCCGAATTTGCCTGCAACATATCCGTATATGGCCTTTGAAATGGACTCAGCAGTTGGACTTTCAACAGACAAGAAAAGAAACCTAAGTGAAATTCAGAAGCTAATTAGTGAAGCTTGTGACATGGAGCTAAGAACCCATGAAAAATATCATGAACTGGCAGAGGTCCATAAAGCAATGCATACAAGCCTTGCCTGGAATATAATTTATGAACCGAAATACGAACGAGTTTTGTGTACGGTAGCACGAAAATGGAATTGCAGGCGGCTGGGATATGGTTTGTTTTGCTGGGACAGTTTTTTTACTGCCCGCCTGTTATCCATTGACAACAAAAATCTTGCTTACCTTCAGGCATTAGAATCTTTCCGTGAAATGATTGATGGCCACTTTGTCCCTAACGGGGTAAATGGAAGTGGCAGACGAACCTGGGACCGCAGTCAGCCGCCGGTAGGTTCAACATCCATTTGGGCAATATACAGCAGATGGAAAGAAAAATGGTTTATTGAAGCTGCCTGGGAACCTCTATTGAACTGGAACAGGTGGTGGGATAAGCACAGGAAGAACCATCTTGGTTTATTATCATGGGGGTCAAACCCTTTTGACCCAAAAATTGGAGATCCCGCAGAATATATACAACCTAACAATGAAATTGGTGCAACTTTAGAATCGGGGATGGATAATTCCCATGTTTATGATAATGTCCCATTTAACAAGGAAACACATTTAATGGAATTATCAGATGTTGGTCTGAATTCATTGTATATAAGGGATTGTCAGGACTTAAGTAAAATAGCCATTGAATTGGGTTTTCTGGAGGAGGCAAGAGAATTACAATCCAGAATCGCTCAATATGCGAAGCAGTTGGAAACATTATGGGATGAGAATACAGGAATATATCTGAACAAAAGAATTGATACAGGGGCCTTTAGCCTTAGGTTGTCACCTGCAAATTTTTATCCGCTATTAACTGGCCTGCCCACTGAAGAGCAAGCTAAAAGAATGATTAGAGATCATCTCTGCAATAGGGAAGAATTTTGGGGTGAATGGGTAATACCTTCAACTCCCAGATCAGATACTGCATTTGCTGATCATCTTTACTGGAGGGGAAGGATTTGGCCTCCATTAAATTTTCTTGTTTACCTTGGAATGAGAAATTATAATTTTGAGACTGAGAGAATACAACTGGTTGAAAAATCCGGAAGCCTTTTGCTGAATGAATGGGAAACAAACAGCAGGGTTTGGGAAAACTATTGTCCGGACACTGCAAAAGGAGGCAATACTCCTAACAGTAATCCGCTTTACACCTGGGGAGCGTTGTTAGGATTGATTTGTTTTATTGAGAAAAATGAAGAAGAATATTAGTATGAATATTTTTATTCCAACATCATTAATAGTTTTTTTGTCCCTGAATGCGGGTAGACAAACAAGCGTCATACATTCAAAGCAGAAAATCGATCGGCGATCTGTCGTTGAAAGACATAAAATAATAACAACGGTAACTAACCCGAAGAGTCCTGGGCAGGTAGGAAATGGCGAGTTTGCTTTTGGGGTTGATATAACCGGACTTCAAACATTTGTGCCATTCAATACAATGTCACATTGGAGCTGGCATAGCTTTCAATTACCCGGAGGGCAACTTCCTGATAACTTTCTGGGTTCTGAAATAGCTACTCACGGTCGGATAGTCAAATATAATTTGCCTAATCAGAAACAACCTGAGTTGTCTTCATGGTTAGCCGGAAATCCGCATTGTTTTAATTTGGGACGTATAGGTTTTCTTCTGTTTAAGTCAGATGGAACAAAAGCCACAATTGACGACCTTTCAAAAACGCGTCAGGAGGTTGATATGTGGAATGGAATTATTTATAGTTATTTTGTTTTGGAAGGGAGTCAGGTGACCGTAAAAACGGCTTGCCATCCATCAATCGACGCAATCGGAATTTCAGTAAAATCGGATTTGATCAGAAAAGGCCGGATCAAAATTTTTCTTGATTTTCCATACGCTGATTCAAAACAATTTACTGGTTATCCGGGAGATTACAGTCAGCCTGATAGGCATTCATCAGTAATTGAATCAAAGAGCAACAAATCAGCAATAATTGGGAGACATATGGATAATGCAAAGTACTATCTCTCTTTGAACTGGAGTTCAAATGCGCAATTACTGTCAGGTGATACTATTTCATCCCAACATCGGTTTTATCTGAATCCTGTACAATCCGGTGAAATATCATTTACGTGCACATTTTCACCCGCGAAAACTATAACCCCAGAACTTTCTGCAGAAAAAGTTTTTACCGAAAGTTGCAAAGCGTGGCAGGAATATTGGAAATCAGGTGCCGCGATTGACTTATCCGGGAGTAAAGATGTCAGGTGGAAAGAACTTGAACGCAGGATAGTATTATCACAATATTTAATGAAAGCGAACGAGGCTGGTAAATATCCCCCGCAGGAATCAGGATTGGTAAACAACGGGTGGTACGGTCGTTTTCATTTCGAAATGATTTGGTGGCATGGAGTACATTATGCGTTATGGAACCGATGGCCTCTGTTTGATAAATGTTTGCATGTATTTAATGACTTTTTGCCCTCATCAATCCATCGTGCAATAGAACAAGGGTACAAGGGGGCACGCTGGCCTAAGTGTACAGCCAATTTCGACCGGGAATGGCCTCACCCGATTCATGCTATGCTTATTTGGCAACAACCGCACCCAATCTACTTTGCTGAATTGGATTATCGTTTGCATCCCAATATGGAAACACTTGAAAAATGGCGAAAGGTGGTTTTTGCCACAGCTGATTTTATGGCCGATTTTGCATATTATGAAAAATCAAATAACAGGTACATTTTAGGGCCACCTATCTACATTGTGTCTGAAAATACTGATCCATTAGCCACTGTTAATCCGTGTTTTGAACTTGGATACTGGCGTTTTGGTTTGCGTACAGCACTGATATGGAAGGAGCGTCTGGGATTAAACAGAGATCAAAAATGGGCCGGTGTGCTCAATAAATTATCACCTTTACCAAAAATCGATAGTCTTTATGTAACACATGAAAATGTTGATAGTATGTGGACAAAATTTGCTTTCGAACATCCTGCCCTGACAGGAACTTTCGGGATGCTTCCGGGCGATGGGGTAGATACTGTTTGTTTTAAAAAAACACTCAATAAAGTAATATCAACCTGGAATTTTAATAAAACCTGGGGATGGGACTTCCCAATGCTTGCCATGGCTGCTGCCCGAACCGGAAACCCTGAACTGGCAATTACTATGTTATTGCATCCTTCTGAGGGTTTTCAGTTTGATGAACATGGATTGGCCACCGGAGGACCTTTCCCATATTTCCCTTCTAATGGAGCTTTATTAACCGCTGTGGCAATGATGACTGCAGGATGGGATGGTTCACAAGGAGATGCACCCGGGTTTCCTAAAAATGGAAATTGGAACGTAAAATATGAAAACTTCAATATTATTCCTTAATTACTAATCCTTTAATTCACTCAGACATGAAAAATAAATTGGTTTTGAAATCCTTTGTAACACTCCTTTGCCTTTTCGTTCTGGTCTGTAATGCGTATTCCCAGGCAAGCGTCACATTGGATAATAAAAACTTAACAATCACGGTTGACACAAAAACTGGCGCTATCTCTTCTTTTTTTGTGAAAAAAAATAAATGCGATTTAATCAGTGAGAAAAAGTTAGCGGCAAACTTCACTATTTGTCTGCCCCTGAAGGAATATACCTGTAACTACATTGATGGAATGGAACAAAAGCCTGTATCTGTTACAAAAAATAATAATGTAATTACTGTTGAATTTTCGGGAATGCATTCATCTAAAGGAACATACCCCATTGATTTATCTTACACAATTACATTGAATGATGATTATGCATCTTTTAAATCAAAACTCACCAATAATGATAGTCTTCCTATCTCGGAATTTTGGTTTCCACGTATAGGGGGAATGACCGATTTTGGTGAGAATCGTGAAGCAATACTGGATATTCCGTATTATAACAAAGAGAGCATGCAGTTCAGTTTATTTAGGAACTACCCTGGAATTAGAAGTTTTGGAGCAGAGGCTGCTGAATGGTCATATGATTATCCGGGAGTTTATTCGGGCATGCCAATGCCCTGGTGGGACATTTATGATGCAAAAAACAATGTCGGGTTGTATCTGGGATATCACGATACAATTTGCCGTAGAAGCACCTGGCATACCTATCTGAAGCCTGATATCACCGGAGCAAGCGATCCATGGTTTACCAAAGAACAAGCAGCAGGACAACCGATCGGCCTTGTCTTCTCGCATTTGCGTTATCCTTTTGTTAAATCAGGTGAAACTCTTGAGTCAGGTGAATTCATTATCAGGGTACACGAAGGAGACTGGCACAATGGTTCTCAATTTTACAGAAAATGGTTCATGTCACATTTCCCTTTTGACAATTCGAAAAGCTGGCTTCGCAAGCAAAGTTCATGGTTTGCCTCAATCCTCATGCAGCCGGAGGACCGTATTGAGACCGATTACAAAGGGTATAACCAATGGACAAAAGATGCAAAAGAATTCGGAATTGGTTGCTATGAATTAATCGGGTGGTGGAAAGGAGGACTTGAAAGAAACTATCCTGAGTATATCCCTGAAGATAAATTGGGAGGAAACACAGAATTTAAGAACCTGTTGAAATCGATAAAAGACAGGGGCGATCACTGTCTTGTCTTCATTAATTATAATGTACTGGATATAAGTACAGACTGGTATAAGAAAGAGCTTCATAAATACGTTAATCAAAACGAATTCGGAAATCAAAAGATTTACATGGCATGGGGTCATAGTACCTTTATTGCAAGACATCAGGAAAGTGTCCGGTTACAAGTTCGTTCATCAATAGTTCCCCGGATAGAAGAAATTATGGAGGGTTATTTTCTTAAACTTGTTAAAGACGGGGCACAGGGATTTCAGCTGGATAAAATAGCCGGCGGTTTTAATCTTGACTTCAATCCAATGAACACATTAAAACCGGATGTTGCAGCCTGTGAAGGACAGATACAGGCTATCGATCGTGTCTTTAAAAAATGTAAGGCAATTAACCCCGACTTTCGCATTGCATCTGAAGCTGGTTTAGACAGGTATCTTCCCTATTTCGATGTATTTTACCGAGCTGCAAAAGGATATGGCACTTCAACCTTGCGATATGTTTTTCCCGAATGGACATCGTGCGCGCACATTGGTCAGGCAAGGGATTTTAGAGGCGTTAATGGTGCCGTAATGACTGGATCTGTAATTTGTATAGAGCCTAATTATTACCAATCCTCGATTAAGCAAGCTGGTTACAGCGATATTGCAAACTATATTAAAGAAGTTGAAAGTATTAGAAAAATATTGGCAGACGACATATTCTTAGCAAAATACTACGATAATCAGTTGGCTAAAATTCAGGAGTATAACGAAACGAGTAAGAGTTTTAAGCCCTCTGACTTATTGAAATTTAAAGTCCATGGAAACCTAAAAACAGATAAACTTTCCATCGTTGTAGCAAATGATGCAGACAATACCAGGCAATATGTTTGGGAGTTTACAAATAGAAAGGTTGAGAATGTAACACTATATTCCCCGTTTGAGGAGGCTAAAACAATCAAGAATGGAGATGTATTAACGATAAAGGGTACCGGATTGCATATCCTTGTTGAAAATTAGATGTTGCTTGAAATAGTTGCGCCCTTTCGGGTTCAACTATTTCAAGGCATATTAAAAAATGAAATTAAGTAGTTTATAAAAAATAAAATAATCTGAAAATGAAAAAAATGATTCACTATGTTTCAATTTTTATTTCTTTGTTGCTTATAACCTTTTCTTCATGCCAACAAGGAATACAAAAAGTGGGTAAAGATTCCTTGGTAAAATCGTGGTATTATTCCGACTCGCTCGCCAGGGAACTTTCACAGCTTGATAGCAGCGAGGTTGAATTTATGGACGGATCAGATCTAATAAACCATCAACCTGTTATTTTGCCCACTACGGAAAACATTGTAACAATCAATGACTATTTCGACTGGCCAGTTGCTACAAAAATAGACAGTACTATTATTGTTTTGTATGACAGGCGTAATTATCATTTTGGACCCAAACCTGACGAAGAGACTCAAAATGATATACATTCGGGCATTCGAATGATTATTTCTTCGGATGATGGAGGAAAAACATGGAACAAACCCGTTGATGTTTTCGAACAAGCCGGCCATTGGGACTCTACTGTATTTTTTGGTTGGGGTGGCGGCGTGGGAACCTATCAAGGTATTGCTTACCTTGCTTTAAATGAAGGGGTTTATAAATCACTGGATAAGGGTAAAACGTGGCAATTAATAAATCCTGTTAACAACTTGCCAGGAGAAATCTATCCTGTAAATTTAGTTTATCAATATAAGCCCTGGTTGGTACAAATGAATGACCAGGATACTACCGGATACCCAAAGTATTGGTCGCCCGGGTTAAGAATTACCTTTGATAAAACGCACGGCATGACCATTTGGACCTCGCGCGACTTTAAACCATCAGGGAGAGATGGAAGAACGCCTTCGGACTATAGCAAATTTCTGTCGGCCCTTTATTCCCCCGATTTTGGTACAACCTGGAAGTACCAGGAACAAGCTCTTCCTGAAGGCCTTAACGTTAATGAACTAACACCTGTTCCTTTTGATGGTAAAATGGCTTTCTTCTTCAGAAATGGGCAAGGTGCTCATTACTATGGACAAGGTTATTCTGAAACAGGCTGGTTCCCTTTTAATTTTGCTGTAACCAGCAATGTTGGACCAACACCAGTAATGGATACTCCTGATTGCATTTATAACCCTGTAACAAAAAGGTTAGAAGCTACGGTTACTATAAGAACAAGTGTTGAGGGAGATCCTATGCGGTTGGATTTGTACTCTATTGATCCAAATGAACTGGCTGCTGGAAGTAATACATGGAATTTCGAAGGAGTACTTCTGAAATATCGAAGCAAATGGGGAATAAGCGATGGCATGAACCCTGTTGCCGGTATTGTAGATGAAAAAGTTGGAATGCACAGGATCTATGTATGGGGGGGAGATTGCAGAAAAAAGTCGGGTATTTTCGAGCTAAGCAGGTCTCTGAATACTCCCATGCTTAGCAAGTATTTGAAAGAATCAAGAAAATGATGAAGATCTATCTTTTAACAAAAATACCGTCTTTATTCCGGTTCGAATATTACATGTCAGAAATAAAGTAAATAGCATTTTTTTATAAAACAATTGCACATCAAATGAAAAAAAGGATTCATAAAACGCCAGTTTATTTAATTTTATTATTTATTGCATTTTCTTCATGCCAACCAGGGAATAAAAATGCGCATAAAGATCTTTTGGTAAAATCATGGTATTATTCTGACTCACTTGCCAGGAGACTGTCCCAGCTTGATAGCAATGAGGTCGAATTTCTTGATGCCTCACCACTGATATCTCACAAACCGGTTGTATTGCCTAAACCAGAGTTGGTTGTTACCGGCAACGACTATTTTGACTGGCCGATAGCTACACAGATCGATAAAACAATTATCCTGCTTTATGACCGGAGGCACTATCACTGGAGTGGAGATACTAATGAGCCGCATACGGATAAAAACTCGGGCATCAGAATGATTATTTATTCCGACGATGGAGGTAAAACCTGGTCGGACCCCGTTGATGTTTTACAACAGGCAGGAACCTGGAAATACACCATCTTTGGTGGCTGGGGCGGGGGTCTTGGTGTATTCAGGGGAATAGTATATTTAGTCCTCAATGAAGGGCTTTATCAATCTGCCGATAAGGGAAGAACATGGACGTTAGTCAACAGTGAACCTGATTTTTCCAAAATTCCCGGACTGGTAAAACCAATTACACATGTGGGTGGTACCGGTGAAAATGCGGCCGATAAGGTTAAAGCCACATTCTGGTCGCCTGGCCTGAGATTGACATTTGACACAAATCATGGACTGACCATCTGGTCCACACGGGATTTTAAGCCATCTGGCAGAGATGGCAAAACAAACTCATATTACGGAAAATACCTGTGCGCAATTTATTCAAAGGATTTTGGCAAAACGTGGCAATTTGAAGAACAGGCCCTTCCGGAAGGATTATACTTAAGTGAAATCACTCCGCTGCAATTTGAAGGGAAACTCCTATTCTTCCTAAGGAATGGGATTAATCATGTATATTATGGCCAGGGATATTCACCAACAGGGTGGTTCCCAATTCAGTTTGCAATTACAAACATTGGTCCAATCGATATTATTGATACACCGGGTGTTATTTTTAATCCGTTTACAGGAAGACTGGAATCTACCCTTACCCGAAGAACCTATGGCAATTCAGATAAACCCATGGAGATGCAACTTTATTCTATTTCACCCGGGGATTTGGCTTCGGGGAGTAATAAATGGCAGTTTGAAGGCGTATTGCTCAGGTATAAAGGGCCGTTTGGAAAATCCGACGGAATGAATCCTGTTGGTGGGATTGTGGATAACGAATCACAATTGATCAAAACATATGTATGGGGAGGAAACGTAAAAGGGGAAGGGGGAATTTTTGAGTATAGCAGATCCTGGGATACACCGGAACTAAGCAGGTATTTAAAAGAATCAAGAGAATAAAATCAATAATATAAATTTGAGTGATAAACAAATTAGAGCACACTTAGACAATTGTTTCTCATACTCTGGAATAAATATTTCAAATTAAAAAATTAAAAAATGAAAAGATTAATCTATTCCTTAATGATATTACTTTTTGTAATTGTCATTTCTTCACCCAATCTGTGCGGGGAAATTAAACTTCCGGCAATTTTTGGAAACAATATGGTGCTGCAACAACAAACTGACGCAGCTTTTTGGGGATCGGCTGCAAATAATAAAACTGTCACAGTTAGTACTTCATGGAATAAAAAAAGTTACTCTGTCAGTGCTGGTCGTGATGGAAAATGGAAGCTGAAAGTTTCAACTCCATCTGCAGGCGGGCCCTATGAAGTAACCATTAGCGATGGTATCACTTTGAGGTTGAAAAATGTAATGATTGGTGAGGTTTGGGTTTGTTCAGGGCAATCGAATATGGAAATGCCGATGAAAGGTTTTAAATGCCAGCCAGTGAATGGGTCATTGGAAGCTATTATGATATCATCGAATAAAAACATAAGACTGTTTACTGTTGCAAGAGGAACAAGTATTAATCCGCTTAATGATTTCAGCGGTGACTGGAAACTGTGTGAACCGGAAAATGTGTCCGAATTCAGTGCAACGGCTTATTATTTTGGGTTGATGCTGCAAAAGGCTCTTAACGTTCCTGTTGGACTGATCAATTCAAGCTGGGGTGGTACCAGCATAGAACCATGGATCGGAGAAGGTGGAATAAAAAAATTCGATTGGGTAACACTTCCGGAGAAAAAGCCGGTTGAAAATTTAAATCCTCAGTCACCTACTGTTCTTTTTAATGCAATGATCAACCCGATTGTTGGTTACGCAATACGGGGAGCTATATGGTATCAGGGCGAATCGACCCGAAACCGGAACAATCCCAAGGGTTATCAGAAACTATTACCAGGACTTATTGAAAACTGGCGGTCATTATGGGGGATCGGCGAATTCCCATTCTACTATGTCCAGATTGCGCCGTTTGACTATGGCCCTGGCAGCCTCAATTCAGCCTTTCAGCGTGAAGCCCAGTTAAAAGCCTCAACTGCTATTCCGAATATTGGTATGGCATGTATTATGGACATCGGCGAGAAAGACTTTATTCATCCTGCCAATAAGAAAGCTGGTGCCGATAGGCTTGCATTCCTGGCACTTGCACAAACATATGGACAGAAAGGAATTGCCTGCAAGAGTCCTGCAATGAAGGAAATGAAAATTGCTGACGGGCTTGTCAAACTGACGTTCGACAATGCTCCAAATGGATTGACTTCATATAATAAAGAACTGAGTTGCTTTGAAATTGCAGGATCCAATAAAAGGTTCTTTCCGGCCAGGGCGTTTATTACAGGATATGGTGCAACAGTTAATTTACCTTTGGGTGTGACAGTTATGTCACCTTTAGTGCCTGAGCCGGTTGCTGTCCGGTATGCATTTAAAGATTTTGTGGTTGGTGATTTGTTCAGTACTGAAGGAATACCCGTTTCCTCGTTCCGTTCAGATGATTGGGAACCTGAATAATTAACAAAACCTCAGCATAATAAAACCTAAAAAATAGTGTACAGTTTTAACATATATTTAAATTTTATCAGCTATGGTCAATGTTAATTTTAACAGAAATGTCCCGGTCAGGGAGGCTTATGATGTTATTGTTTGTGGTGGTGGTCCTGCCGGATGCGCCGCCGCACTATCCGCTGCAAGGGAGGGTCTGAAGACTTTACTGATTGAAGATCAGGGACAATTGGGTGGAATGGCAGTATCTGCCCTTGTATCTCAGTGGCTGGGAGGCAGGACCCAGGAAGGGAAATGGGTTGTGGGAGGTATTTTCCGTTCCTTGTGTGAAGAAGCTGAAAAGAGAGGATATGCCTTGCTGCCGAAATTAAACCCGGAACAGAAATATCATCCTTTTGGTTGGTATAACTGGTTTATACACGGGGTTCCCCTGGATCCGTATGCTATTGATATGTTCCTTGATGATAAGATGAAAGAAGCCGGGGTAAAAGTTTTGCTCCATACCCAGGCAGTTGATGTTATCCGGGAAAATGATCAGATAACCCATGTTATATCCTTTAATAGAAGCGGTTTACAGGCTTATCCTGCCAAATGCGTTATCGATGCTACCGGCAATGCAGACCTGGCTGCAAAAAGTGGCTGCGAAACAGAAAAAGGAAGAAAGGAAGATGGCCTGACGACTCCGTCGTCCTTAATATTTCATGTATATAACGTTGACCAGGAAAAACTAACCGGGTTCATTGAATCAGAAAATGATCCTAAACTACGAAAACTTATAAGTCATTTAAAAGAATCAGGGGAATGGCCTTTCCCCTATGATATTTTCATTTCAACCCAATTGGTGGATGAGGGAACATTCTTTATTAACACCAGCCGGTTGGTTGGGGTTGATGGTACAGACGGAGATTCAATTTCTGATGGAATTGTACAAGGCAGAAAAGAGTCGCACCAGTTAATGGCAATTTTCAGGAAACATATTCCCGGTTTTGAAAATGCTAAAATAAAAGCTATTGCACCATCACTGGGAGTCAGGGAAACCAGGAGAATAGTTGGTGATTTCCGGTTATCGGTGGAAGATCTCTCGAATGAAAGGTTTTTTGATGATTGTATAGGTTTCAGCATGTATGGCTGGGATTTGCCTGATCCTAAAAAGCCAAGTGAACAACCATTTGCCTTTGATGACCAGGGTGGCTACAGGTATAAAGTGAAAAAGGGATTAACAACACCTCTTCCATACCGGATTATGGTTCCGCGACCCGTAACGAATATTATCTGCCCTGGCCGCGCTGCAAGTGTAGAGCGTCAGGTGCTTGGACCAGTCAGGGTAATGGCGCCCTGTATGGCCATGGGGGAAGCTGCCGGGATGGCTGCGGCACAATTAGCACAACGTGGAGTTTCTTTTTCTGAAGTTGACATACCAAAACTAAGAGAGGACCTGCGAAAAGCCGGAGCAATTGTTGATATGGATGCCCTTCCTCCTGTCTACCCCAGGGTTGATCAGATCTGAAGATGGGGCATTGAGCCCGCAACGTGAGACGTACTATTTACATAAACTAAATTGAATAGCCAGTCAAAAATCGTTAAAGCTTCATTTCAACAAGTTGATGTTGCGATATGCGAGTTCAGCTATACGGCAAAGGGATGGAGTAAGCCCCGGATGCTGAAAGCGATGCGTAGTGTAAAGGAAATTGTTTCAGTTGAATATCTTGGCCGGCAACAAATTGTTGCGGTTTGCCAGTATGTTTGTTACTCAAGCAGTTATGACATGACTGCCATCTAGTTGCATGAGCTTTATAAACAACGTTCTACCAGTGAATTTTGCTATGAGGGAGACCAATGCAAAACTTGTTTTGATTGGCGGGCGAAGAAGCAAAATATGCAAAGTGAGACATGGATTTAGCAGGTAAAAGGGCACACGATGGCCGGAAGTACGCTGACCGAAGACTTCTGGGCAAATGATATATTATGAACATCATTTTTATAAAACTGACTGGGAGGAGCTTGACAGGCTCATCGAAGCGGCATAAAAACAAAGAAAGGAGGCAGATATGAGAGCCAACACGAGAGTGTTTGGGCGCACTACGTTCTATTAGCTCAAAAAATGCAAAACAGGAGGCATTTTATACCCCAAAGACAAAGGATAAAAATTTTGTTAGGAGCGAATTCAAAAGAGAACTTGTTCTTTTTTGATGAGTGACGACACAAAATCTATGGAGTAAAATATTTTTGACTGGAGTTATCCCGATGGCTATCGGGACAAATTGGCCACGATTAAATAGCTTTTGTCTTATTGCCGGTATAAAAACCAGCTCAAAAAAATCAATTTGGATTTTTAAGCAGTATTTAGAGGTGCCCTTATGATCCTACAAAAAGACTAATATGGGGAGAACGAATGAATAATGCTGAATATGTGAAGACCGATTCGGTGTATGGTCTTCCTATTGACTGTAAAAAAATAAAACAAATGACTATGAGAAAACTGAACAGAAATATTTATGCGCTTACAGGTGTTGGTTTGCTGGCAACAGGAAGCTGTTCGATACAAAAACAGGAACCTAAGTACAACGTCCTATTTATTATCATGGACGACCTGAATACGATGGAGAGCATTTACGGTTATACAGAAATCCACACACCCAATTACGAAAGACTGGCAAAACGAAGTGTTGTATTTACCCATGCACATTGTCCGGCACCCGTCTCGTGTCCTTCGCGGACGGCATTTATCACGGGAGTGGCACCTTACCATAGTGGAGTGTATTTTAACAACCAGCGTTATTACGATACCATCGATGTGCCTAATGCACCCGTAACCCTTTTTAAACAATTTAAAAATAACGGATATCTTACAGCTAGTTATGGAAAAGTACTGCATTTTAATAATACCGGATTTAATAAAAAGCCTGAAGAAATAAAGATGATAAGCGATGATTACACTCCCGGTTATTTTATGCCATCGCAAGATTACGGTTACGGTATGAAGCCATTTATTACGGATTATTTTTGTTCGCTCGATTCTATCGCTTGGGGTAATAAAGTTTGGGCAGACCTGGTAATTTGGGGAGCCCTGCCCGACACCTGGGACAGAGACGATGAAAGCAAGCAGCAGGAAGATACCCGAAATACAAACCGCGTTGTAGCAGTATTAAAAGAAAAACACGAGAATCCTTTTATTGCAGCACTGGGTATTTTTCGTCCGCATCTTCCCTACATTGTGCCCAAGCGTTTTTATGACATATACCCGATAGATAAAATTAAGATACCAGTTGGATACAAAGAAGATGATCTAAATGATTTACCGCCAATTGCTGTGCAGATGGCTAGAGGAGATAAAAAATACGATATTTTAAAGAAGGAAAACCTGCTGAAGTCATTTATCCAGGGTTATTGTGCTAGCATTACCTATGCCGACGAACAGTTGGGAAAAGTATTGGATGCGTTGGAGAACAGTGAATATGCAAAAAACACAATCGTTGTGTTGTGTGGCGACAATGGATATCATCTGGGAGAAAAGGAACATGTTCAAAAAATGGCACTGTGGGATAAAACAACTCATATTCCCATGTTGTATTCACTTCCAGGATACACCGATAAGGGGAGGATTGAAAATACAGCCGTGAGCCTGCAGGATATTTATCCCACACTAATCAGTCTGTGTAAACTTAAACCAGCAGAAGGTTTTACTCCCGGGGGCGTGGATATTTCGCCGATCTTAAAAGGAGAAAAAACAGAAAGAGGCGCACCCGTGATTACTACACTCGGGAAAAACAATCATGCGATTAGTTCAGCAACTTTTAGGTACATTAGCTACCGCGATGGATCGGAAGAATTGTACGATCTGCAGAACGACCCTTATGAGTGGTGTAACCTTACAGGAAAAAAAGAATACGAAGATGAAAAAAATAAATTGAAAAAATATGTGCCCCTTGAAAATGCCGAGAATAAAACATTTTTTGGATATTTGGTCAGTAAAGCCAGGGAGCAATGGTCATCGGAAGCGTTGTATGAGATAATGAATAAGTGATATGAATAATACCTAAATTGAGCGATTGGCATACGAGTGGAATCACTCCGCAATTTTTTTGCTTATTTTCCGGAAAAAATAACCTGAATATTCGCAAAAAAGCATCACTTATTAAGATCAGAAACAGTAATACAAATAAAATAAGATGCTATGAATGAAGAATATAATCGCCGAAGGTTCATACAGACAATTTTTTTGGGATCGTTAATACTTACCTGCTCTTGCCAGAGAGCTCCCAGACTACCCAATATACTCCTGATTATATCGGAAGACGGAGGAACCGATCTGGGTTGCTACGGGAATGCATATAATAAAACTCCTCAACTCGATTCACTCGCACGAAAGGGTATTTTATTTACGAATGCTTATGTGACTCAAGCTGGTTGCAGTCCGTCGCGCTCAAGTATCTTAACAGGTACTTTTCCTCATGAAAACGGGCAAATAGGTTTAGCTACCCATAAATATCGGTTGTATAAAGAAAGTACTACTAATATTATTAGTTCTCTCAAAGAAGCAGGATACAGAACCGGGTTGGTTGGTAAGCTGCATGTTAATCCGGAGGAAAATTTCCCGTTTGATTTCAGAATAGATGGTCCTTTTATACATTTTGATCGTTATGTCAGAAAAATGGCTGATGCAGCAAACGGTTTTATCACTCAATCAAACGCTCCTTTTTTTCTTATGGTTTGTTACATGGATACCCATACGGCAGATAACGCTAAAGGATCCGATGTCTATCCTAAACAAAAAATTGGGTTACCTGCCAATCCGCTCAAAGCAGAAAATGTAGAAGCTTTGCCTGCACTGGGTGTAACCTCTCCTCAGATTAAGGCAACAACCGCCAATTATTATAATTGCTGGAACCGTCTTGATACAGGTGTTGGAATTCTTCTCGATTATTTAAAAAAAGCCGGTAAGGATAAGAATACTCTGATCATTTTTCTTTCTGATCATGGTCCGCAAATGTCAAGGGCCAAGATGACCAATTATGATTTTGGCACACATGTTCCATTGATTATTTACGATCCAAAGGTCAGCAGGCACGGAAAGGTGAACCATGAACTGGTTTCTACAATAGATCTGGCACCAACATTACTGGAGTACGCCGGTATTAAAAAGCCCGGTAATCTTAATGGGAAATCATTACTCCCTTTTATCCGGGGAAAATCTGTCCCGTGGCGCGATTACCTGTTTACAGAGTTCACTGTGCACTGGCCCGAAACCTGTTTCCCGCAACGATCGGTCCGGGACAAACAGTACAAGCTGACCAAAAATTTATTGACAGGTACAACCAATCCGCTTTACAATATGTACTTTGGACGCTATCAATGGGATGTGGTGGAAAACGATTTAAAATCCGCGTCGCCGGTTATTCAAAAGGCATATCAGACGTTTAACAATCCACCACCATACGAGCTTTATGATCTGAAGAACGATCCGTATGAATTTGTCAATCTGGCTGATAAACCTGAGATAAAACCTGTACTTGACCGGTTGCTTAATCAGTTGGAAAAGTGGCAGCAGGAGACCGATGACCCGCTCCGGTATCCGGAAATCCTGAAGAAATTGACAGAAGAGAATAATGCAACCATGCCAAACGGAGTATATGAGAACGTAAGTAAGAAGGATGATTTCCAGTGGAAGTATCCTGAGTATTTTTTTAAACGATAATAGTATGGAAGGCCTCAGCTTATTACCTAATGATAATAAGTAAAAAACATAAAAGGGAGAAAAAAACAATGAAGACAGCATTTACATACATAGTTCTGATGGTAGTTATTTTATTAACAACTACAGTTTTTGCTATGGAAGCCGGGAAAGGGAAGGAAACCGTCAAGAACTCCGCTGCAGGAGGAAAAGACATAACAAACGCGGACAAGAAGCCGGAGCAAGCCCCTTCCGTTGTCGCGGTTGCTGACACAATTTCCGTTGGCGGCACGAAGCTTTCTCTTGCTTCGCTACCCAAAGGGCTATCGCTGCATCGCGATCTGGACATCTTGTCTGCCACGGCGATACAAGGGAAGGTTCTTTTTCAAAGCGAAATGATGTGGGTCCCGAGGGCGATAATCACCCCTGGCGGCGATTACCTGATTCTGGTTCCGGAAGGCAAAGGTAAATACTACCAGGGGAAACAGATGCTTGCTTTTCGATCTTCTGACAAGGGTAAAACCTGGACCGGCCCGACAGTTGCCTTCGATTCCTCACAATCGCATCACGGATTTGTTCCACTGATACCCCGCGGCTCCAAGCGGATTTACGCGTTCGGTACGCAGGCCATGCCCGGCAGAGTAGTCATAGAAGGGCGTGGGGAGAACTGCCCGATCGGATACCGGTATTCCGATGATGACGGCAATACATGGTCGGATGTTACATTAATCCGTCCGGAAAACGATCCTGAGTTTATGGGGATGTCGTGTGTGCGGATGTGTGAAACAGACGCAGGCACATGGATTATCGGTTCGCATGAAAGTCACTGGGGTGGATCGAAAATTAAGGTGCCCGGCGGAATGAACTTAAAAACAAGACAGTATCTCCTTCGGAGCGACGACAAAGGCAAGACTTGGCAACTTATGCCGGGAAAGCGGCCCGACGGATGGTTCGTAAAGGAGTACGACCGGATGGACGAGGGTACCGTATTGAGTCTGGGAGATGGAAAAGTCTTGCTGATGATCCGAACCATGGAAGGACACCTCTGGGAAAGCCGGAGTGAGGATGACGGTCGTACCTGGAGCGATCCGAAACCCACCACGTTGGTACACCCCGATGCGCCGCCCATGGTCTTTCACCTTGGTGATGGCAAGTCTTTGATTGCGTTTACTCACAATAATAACGCGCGCGGCCACGGTAATTCCAGGAGCGAGTTGTGGTGCTCAATTTCCAAAGACGAGGGACATACCTGGACCGAGCCTCGGTTTGTTTTATGAGGGGCAGGCTCAACCAAGCTGTGGGGAACATCCTCCTACATTGACATGTTTGCCGATGGCTCCCATATCAATATTTTCTTGGCGCATAACTGGAGACAGCTCCACCATGTGCAATTTGAGGAGAAAGACATCCGGAAATTCCTGACAAAGTCAGAACTGGCAAAGCTGAATTCAAAAAAATAAAAACTAAGTTTATGAACAACAAGGACTCAAAAGCAATGAAGAAGAACGAAAAGAACAAACAATCACGACGTGAATTCATAAAACGGTCCGGTATTTCGGCCGGAGTACTCTGCACGGGGATTTTAGGTGGCAACTCTTATGCCGCCAGAGAGTCTGCACCAGGCAAAGAAAACGAGAACCCGTCCGCAAAAGGGATTCCCAAATCCAACGAATCCGCGACCCTGCCCTTTACCGCCACTCTTCCCGTGGTCGGACACTATGATGTGGTGGTCTGCGGTGGCGGCCCATCGGGTACCGCCGCAGCCCTGGCTGCTGCCCGCAGGGGACTGTCAGTACTCTTGGTCGAGGGCCACTCCCAGCTCGGCGGTAATGCTACCTCGGGCCTGGTGTCGGAGTGGCTGGGAGGTATCCATCAGGGTAAGTGGATAGTGGGCGGAATTTTTCGCGAGTTGAGTCTGGCCGGGGTTGAACGCGGGTGGACAACATTGAGTGGTGACCCCTCTTTTCAGCAAGGGGTTGCAATTGATCCGAACGGCGTTGCATTGTTGCTCGAGGAGTTCATGGAAAAGGCCGGTGTCGAGGTGCTGTTGCAGACCCGGATGGTCGATGCCTTCGTTGAGGGTGATCGCATCCGGCACATCGTGTTGCTTAACAAGAGCGGATTGCATGCGGTGGCGGCAAAGACGGTGGTTGATGCGACCGGTGATGCTGATGTGGCTGCCCGCAGTGGCTGCGACTATGTTAAAGGTCGCGATGAAGACAGTCTCATGACCCCGGTCACCCTGGAGTTTCACGTTGATCAGGTTGACGTGAAGGCTCTAAAGACAGCGATTAATGCGCCCGGTGAAAACAATCGCTTTATCAAAACAATCGCCGGACTCAAAACCCGGAATATCTGGCCGTGGGATACCGATCGCCTTATCTCCAGAACACTTACACAGACGGGAGTAATGATGATCAACACGCCGCGCATTCTCGGTGTTGACGGCACCAGTGGTCGTTCCCTGAGCGACGGCATCCGGCGCGGCCGCAAGGAGATATTTCAATTGATGGACATCGCCAGGAAACATTTCCCCGGTTTTGAAAATGCCCGCATCCGTGCCGTGGCCCCGGCCTTGGGGGTACGCGAGACCCGGCGTATCCGTGGTGATATCAGGATGACGGTTGAAGATTTAGCATCCGGACGTCGTGATGATACGGTTATTGCCCTGAGCAATTGGGGTTGGGATCTGCCCGATCCTAAGAGTGGCAGTCATCAACCCATGTACGGCAAAAAGAAGCCGGAAATTTCTGTCGTCCCCTACGGGGTCATGGTTCCCCGCCCGGTGGGTAACCTGATTTGTCCGGGTCGCGCTATCAGTGTTGAACGCGATGTGCTCGGTCCCCTACGGGAGATGGCTCCCTGCATGGCCATGGGCGAGGCGGCGGGTACTGCCGCGGTGCAGGTCGTAAGGCGTGGGCTAACCTTCGCGACCATTGATATTCAGATTATGCGAGCAGACCTTCGCGAGCATGGCGCAATCCTCGACGAAAAGGACGCAATCCGTAACTGAGCGAACCACTCTTGACGAACCCGCGATTCGCCGGATAGTTAGCGGGGTAACAAACAATTATTATTAATGTCTTATCAAAATCTTATCCAGATGAAAAAGAATTTGATATTTATTTCTTCACTATTATTCTTCTGTTTAGTTTCAGTATCTGAAGCGCAAATTTCATCAGATACAATTTCCGTTGGCGGCATGAAGATCGATCTGGCTTCGCTGCCCAAAGGGCTATCGCTGCATCGGGATCTGGACATCTTGTCTGCCACGGCGGTAGAGGGTAAGATACTGTTCCGAAGCAATTTTGTATGGGTTCCCAGAGCCACAATTACACTAAAAGGCGATTACCTGGTTCTTTTCCCGGAAGGTGAAGGTCAGTATTACCAGGGAAAAGAGATGCTTGCTTTGCGCTCTTCCGACAAGGGCAAAACCTGGTCTGAGCCGGCAGTTGTATTTGATTCCTCACAATCGCATCACGGATTCGTTCCACTGATACCGCGCGGCACAAAGCGCATCTACGCGTTTGGCACTCAAGCCCTGCCGGGACTTGGGATGAATCATCATCTTAAAACAGAAGCTGGAAATCGCATCAATGAAAATCGTCCGATCGGATTTCGCTATTCCGATGACGACGGACACACCTGGTCGGCGGTCACATTAATCCGTCCGGTGAATGACCCTGAATTCACCGGGATGTCGTGTGTGCGGATGTGTGAAACAGACGCCAGCACATGGATTATTGGTTCGCACTGCAGTATCAGGGGAGGAGTAGCTATCACTCGTCAATATGTATTGCGAAGTGAGGATAAAGGCAAGACATGGCAAGTACTACCGGGAAAACGGCCCGATGGTTGGTTCGTCAGAGAGTTAAATCGCATGGACGAGGGTACTGTGTTGAATCTGGGGGGTGGAAAAGTCCTGCTGATGACCCGAACCATGGAAGGGCACATTTGGGAAAGCCTCAGTGAGGATGATGGCCGCACCTGGAGCGATCCAAAACCAACGACGTTGTCACACCCCGGTGCGCCCCCTATGGTCTTCCACCTTGGCGACGGCAAAACGCTCATTGCGTTTACCCACTATTTCGAAGGACCACCACCTCGCAACTTTGCTACTCAACTGCGTGGTGAGTTGTGGTGTTCAATCTCCAAAGACGAGGGGCATACATGGAGCGAACCCCGGTTCGTCTTCCGGGGGATATCTCCAACCATTTGGCATGCCAGCTCCTATATTGACATGTTTGCCGATGGCACCCATATCAATATTTTCTTAGGGCATAATGTCAAACAGTTGCTCTATCTGCAATTTGACGAGGGTGATATCCGGAAATTCCTGACAAAGTCAGAGCTGGCAGATAAAAATTCCAAAAAGGAGGACTAAGTCCATGAACAACAAAAAGGAGACAAAAGCAATGAAGAAGAACGAAGAGAGCAAACAATCACGACGTGAATTCATAAAACGGTCCGGTATTTCAGCCGGAGTACTCTGCACGGGGATTTTAGGTGGCAACTCTTATGCCGCCAGAGAGTCTGCACCTGGCAAAGAAAACGAGAACCCGTCCGCAAAAGGGATTCCCAAATCCAACGAATCCGCGACCCTGCCCTTTACCGCCACTCTGCCCGTGGTCGGACACTATGACGTGCGGTGTGGATGTGTTTTGGCCAAGGGCGATGAAGTCGACGGTGACATCGCTGGGGTCAGCTTTATGCTTCATTTGGAGGCGGTTGATGAAGACCGGTTCATGGCTGCTCTCATCAAAGAAGACGATCCCCGCCAGCGTAAGCGGATCGACTGCCTGCGCAAGTCCGGCAAATTCCCGTACCCGATCCCCATCTTCGTCTTTGTCAAACTCGATGAGTACGGTCGCTTCATGGTAAATGGCAACTGGATGCCGGCCGGCGATGCTCTCGATCCGATGTGGCGCAGTGCCGCTTTGCTTGAACTACGGTCCCGTATTCCGGAGTTGCTCGACCTGTTTCGCAGTCATGTGCCCGGTCTGGAGCGCTGCCGATTGCGGGCTTTTGCCTCGGATCTCGGCGTGCGAGAGACGCGTCGCATCCGTGGCATCGAGCGGATGACCGTTGCTGCGGTCCAGGATGGGCGCGTGTACTCCGACACCATCGGCTGGTCGGGTTACGGCTGGGATCTCGGCGGTAGTCGCAACGCCGGCCAGCCGATGCACGGTCAACCCATGCCTAAATTCGTCCCTATTCCTTACGGCATCATGGTGCCGTGCGAACTGACCAACCTTATCTGCCCTGGCCGAGCTGTCAGCATCGAGCGTCAGGTACTTGGACCTGTAAGGGTAATGGCGTCATGTATGGCGATGGGGGAAGCTACGGGGATGGCTGCGGGACAGTTGGTGAAAAAAGGATCTCTTTTTCTGATATTGACGTACCAAAACTCAGAGAGAACCTGCGAAATGCCGGAGCCATTGTTGATATGGATGCCCTTCCTCCTGTCTGCCCCAGGGTTGATCAGATCTGAAGATGGGGCATTGAGCCCGCAACGTGAGACGTACTATTGACGAAAACTTAATTTATATTTGTATTTTCAAATTGTCAGGGTATCTTTCCAATTATGATGATTAATATAAATTAGTATGCACTTTTGATATTTAATTGGGCTAACCTAAAATCAATACTTATGAATAATAAGGTAAATGTAATTTTGACTTTCTGTTTTTTCTTCGTGGCTGGTGTTTATGCACAAGAGTTACCCCCTGTTTTTGGCGAGACATTTAACGGGAAAACGGTTGATGACTCCAGAATACGCAAATATTTAAAAGCTCAAAGGATTGTATGGCAAAGTGATAAGACCGGAAATTATATTTCGGGAGGGCATAACCTGCTTATTACCGGAAACGGACAGGCGGAATTAACTCAAAGGAATCTATGCACACTTAAAAGTGATTCAAATGTAAAGCCTGGAATTGTTCTGGATTTTGGTATGGAATTACATGGTGGACTCCAGATTATTACAGGAATAATGAAAACACATGATCCGGTCCGTGTCCGTATCAGATTTGGAGAGAGTGTCAGTGAAGTGATGAACAATGTGGACACTCTTAAGGGAGCAACAAATGACCATGCCATGCGTGATTTCATTGTTGCATTGCCCTGGCTGGGCAAATTAGAGATTGGCAATTCCGGCTTCCGCTTCGTAAGAATTGATATGGAGGACAGCAACAAAGAGTTATTTTTGAAAGAAGTAAATGCTGTTTTTGTTTACAGGGATCTTCAGTATAAAGGTTCTTTTGAATGTAGTAATAACCTGTTGAATAAAATATGGATGACCGGCGCATACACAGTACAGCTTAATATGCAGGAATATATATGGGATGGGATTAAAAGGGACCGGCTTGTATGGGTGGGTGATATGTATCCTGAAATGCAGACCGTAAAGACAGTTTTTGGATATAACGAAATAATTCCCAAAAGCCTGGATGTGGCAAAGGATCAAAATCCATTACCATCATGGATGAATACAATAAGCGCATATAGCATGTGGTGGATATTGCTCCAGAGAGATTGGTATTTTTATCAGGGTGACAAAAAGTATCTTGCGGAACAGAAAGAATATATGATCAATCTGCTAAAGTTATTAATTTCGAAGGTAGATTCAGACGGAAAAGAACAATTGGATGGAGGCCGCTTTTTAGATTGGCCTTCAAGCAATAACCCGGAAGCTATCCATCGGGGATATCAGGCATTAATGATCATGTCAATGAAAGCTGGAAATGAATTGTGTGAGATCCTTGGTGAGCAGGAGATGGCCGCTCAATGCATTAAAACAGAAACGAAAATGCGAAATTTCCGGCTTACTCCGATTCAGAATAAACAGGCTGCAGCATTAATGGTTTTAGCCGGTTTAATGGATCCTGATAAAGCTGCCAATGAAATATTGACAGTTGGCGGTGCCGCTAATTTCTCCACGTTTTATGGGTATTTTATGTTACAGGCAATGGCTGAAGGGGGTAAATATCAGGAATGTATTGATGTTATAAAACAGTTTTGGGGCGGTATGCTCGATATGGGGGCTACTACCTTCTGGGAAGATTTCAATCTGGATTGGTTAGACAATGCTGCCCGGATTGATGAACTTGTTCCACCTGATAAAAAAGATATACATGGCGATTATGGCGCATATTGTTACAAAGGCCTTCGCCACAGTCTTTGCCATGGCTGGGCTTCCGGCCCTACTCCCTGGCTTAGTGAACATATCCTGGGAATTAAAATACTTGAACCTGGCTGCAAAAAAATTATGATGGATCCTCATTTAGGTGATTTACAATGGGCCAGCGGAACTTTCCCTACTCCGCTGGGTGTTTTAATCGTGAAACATACAAAACAGCAAAATGGGGGAATAAAAACTTACTTCAAAGCGCCTAAAGGAATACAAGTTGTAATGGCACAATCAAAAAATTAAGTGTTGGCTCATTAATATATTTTTCTATGAAAACATTAAAAGCACATGTATCAGGTTTGTTTATTTTATCTGTTTTAATAATGAGCGCGAATTGTCTGGCCCAGCCAGGTCATACGGCTTTTAAGTTAAAGGGAAATAATATGGTTGCAGGGTTCGAATTTTTTGAAGGAAAATACCTCCGGTTTCGTTCGCTGATTCCTGAAAGTTATACCGGTGAAGTAAACCTTCCGGAGATGAACGCTGTAGCTGATCATGAGGTGGCTTTAAATTGTACCGGTGAGAACCGCATGGTACATTTCGGGTCAAAACTTGCCGGTGGAAGTGCCGGGTCACGTCTCTTATTTATTGAAAAAACAGAAACCAAAACAAACCGGGGCAACCTCGTTGTAATTACCCAGAGAGACACTATAAAAAAACTAAAGGTTGAATCATTTTATGAATTTGCAGATGCATCCCCGGTTGTAAAAAGGTACACGCGCCTGACAAATGAAGGGTCTGAGGATGTCGGTATTGAATATCTTAGTTCAGCTATGCTAAATAATTTCGGATATCTTACAAAAGGGCATTTAGAGGATAACCTGTTGATACATTTTGCTTTCAATACCTGGATGGCCGAAGGACAATGGCATTCGATGAAACCCTCTGAACTTGGTTGGGTCGAAAACGGTTATTTTATTCCCAGCAGTATAATGATGAATAATATAGGATCATGGTCTACAACCAGTTATCTTCCCATGGGAATGATCGAAAATACCAGGGCAGGTATTACATGGTTCTGGCAAATAGAGCATAATGGATCGTGGCACAGCGAGATATCAGATATCGGGGCTAAACCGTTTAACAATACATACCTTTATCTTGGAGGTCCCGATGAGCAGTACAGTCATGCATGGAAAAGCATTAGGCCTGGCCAGGATTATCAGACTGTTCCGGTAGCTCTGGGTTGTGTAAAAGGTGGATTTGAGGAGGCAATGGTTGCATTAACTTCTTATCGGCGGAACTTTTGCTTAAAGCCTCATAGTTCCAACAAAAAATGCGGAGTTGTTTTCAACGACTACATGAATTGTCTTATGGCCGATCCGACGACCGAAAAGGAGATTCCTCTGATCGATGCAGCTTCATCTGCAGGATGTGAATATTTTGTGATAGATGCCGGATGGTATGCTGAAAAAAACGAAAACTGGTGGGGCACTGTAGGCTTGTGGCAGCCATCAAAAACGCGTTTTACAGGTGGATTGCAAAAACTACTTGACTATATCAGATCGAAAGGGATGATACCTGGACTTTGGCTCGAACTGGAAGTTGCAGGTATTGATTCGCCCTTGAAAAGCAAACCGGATAGCTGGTTTTTTATGAGACATGGCAAAAGGGTGATGTCAACCGGCCGGTTTGTGCTTGACTTCAGAAATAGTGAGGTCAGGGGCCATTGTGATGAAGTTGTAAATCGTCTGGTAAAAGAATATGGAGTTGGTTACATTAAAATGGATTATAATGTCAATGCGGGTATAGGTACTGAAACGGCGGCAAGCAGTTTTGGCCAGGGTTTGCTTGAAAACAACAGGGCATATCTTCAATGGATTGACGAGGTTTTAGAGCGATACCCCGATTTGGTTATAGAAAACTGTGGCAGCGGAGGTTGCCGGATGGACTATGCCATGCTTTCACATCTTCAATTGCAGTCGTCGAGTGACCAGATGGATTATAAAAAATATCCGGCAATAATAGTTGGCGCTATGGCTGCTGTATTACCAGAGCAGTTAGCTGCATGGTCTTATCCCCTGGAAAACAGTACTCCTAATGAAGCATCATTTAACATGGTTAATGCCATGTTATGCCGGATCCATCAAAGCGGTTATTTATCCAAACTCAACCCTCTAAGTTTTGAACAGGTAAAAAAGGGTTTGGATATTTACAAAAAACAAATCAGGCAATATGTTCCTGAATCTGTCTGCTTTTTCCCTCTTGGTATGCCATCTGTTGCAGATGAAATTTCACCGGTATCTGTCGGAATCAGAAATGCTGAAAAATCGTTTATTGCTGTTTGGCGCCTGAAAGGCGAAAAAATGGTTGTTTTGCCAAATATCAGAGCAAAAAATGTGAAGTTATTATATCCAGATAATTTAGGAATAGAAGTAACAAAGAATAGTAACAATGTTACTGTTAATTTTCCTGAACAATATATGGGTGCAATCTTTGAGGTTACTAATTAGTTATCAATCATATGGTAAGTTTTTTCCACCAGGGAAGCGTTGAAATTATTCAAATCTGTTTTCAGATTTCGTTAGGATAAGCACTACTTTCCGGATAATACAATGACTAAATAAACAAGAATTAAATCTTCAGATATATGTAAAATGAGTACAGGTCTATTAAAGCCAATGTTTGTGAAAATTTTCATGGCATTGATGTTTATAGCTTTATTATCAGGCAAATCAGTCATAGCCGATAATAAGGAGAACCAGGGATTCAAAGGATTAATATCCGGTACCTGGCGCTTTTCAGGCCATATTGGGGAATATATTGACAAAATCTCTGAACAACGGATTTTAGACATCACTAACTGGAACATGATTTACCCGGAGACCGAAGAGGCTTTTCGTCTTCGTGAAGACGATAAAAATTATCCGGATCAGGGTGAATGGCGTGGTGAATTCTGGGGGAAGTACCTCCTTTCAGCAATTGCGGCAAGCCGTTATTACCATTCAAATGAACTGAAAGGACGGATTGCTAAGGCCGTTAAAGGGCTGCTTTCAACACAGGATTCCAATGGGTATATCGGGACTTATGCGCATGCTGATTTTATAGTTGGAAATAATTGGAACGTATGGGATCGAAAATACACACTTTGGGGTTTACTGGAGGCCTGGGAATTTTTGGGAGATTCCACTATCCTGACTTCTGCAGAGCGGTTTGCGGATCAATTAATTTCAGAAGTTGGCCCTGGTGGTGAAAGCATTGTACGAACTGGTAATTTTTACGGGATGCCCAGTTGTTCGATTCTTTATCCTATGGTAAGATTATTTAATGCTAGCGGGGAAAGAAAATACCTCGATTATTCTGAATATATAGTCGGGCAATGGTCAAAGAATCCTAAAGGATTGCCGGATATTCTGAACATGGGATTAACAGGTAAACCGGTACATACCTGGTTTCCCGAAACCGATCCCTATAAATGGGCCAAAGGGTACGAATTTACTTCCTGTGTTGAGGGTTTGGTTGCTCTTTATAAAGTCACGGGTACAAAGAAATATTTAGAATCGGCAAAAAATATTCATGCATTGTTAATCCAATGGGAACGGACACCGGTTGGGAGTGTAAGCTTTAATGATAAATATGTCGGATCTGCTGGTTTGATCAATACAGTTTCTGAAATCTGTGATGCCGTTTACTGGAACCGGTTGTCTTTTGAATTATTCAAACAAACGGGCGAAGTAAAATATGTTGATGAAATCGAAAGAACGCTCTATAATTCATTAATGTGTGCCTTCAATCCTGCAGGCACCTGGGGACTTCGCCGGTTAAGGATGTCACATATCCATATTCCTGCGCATAATCATTTTTTGCAACATCACCAGTGCTGCACGGATAATTTACCGCGGGGCTTGTTCCAGGCGGCTGAGACAGTACTTAATACCTCCATTGATGGTGTCTATCTTTCGTTATTCAGCGAGGGTGAAGGAAGTGTTGGTCTCCCGTCAGGGAGGCAACTGCGTTTAAAGATAGAAGGGGATTTTTTAAGCAGTTCAGCTGTACAGGCAACTTTATCCATTGACCGGTCGGAACAATTTAGTATATTTATCAGGACACCTCATTGGAGTGAATATACTTCTGTTAAAGTTAACGGGATTGCCCAAAAAGGGGAGATATCTGATAATTGGATGAAGGTAAACCGAAAATGGGAAAACGGGGATGTTATTGATTTATCATTCAATATGGCAGTAAGGTTGGAAGCTTTTAACACAGTAAAATCTGATTCTTTATTCCATAAAAATGATTATTATGATAGCGAATGGGCTAAGATGAAATTTATGGCTGGCAGCAATATAGATAATAACAAAAAGTATGAAAATGTACAAAGTCTTTCTTCTAAGGATGCCTTACCAACAAAACCGGCAGTGACGTTTTTCTACGGACCATTGGCATTGTCGCGTGATGTCAGAATAACAGAAGGTAATATCTTTGCCCCTGTTCAAATTCAGGTAAAAAATAAATTTGTCACATTAAAACAGATTGAAACACCTCCCGGGATTTGGAAAGCATACGAGTTAAATATGGGTGATGGACATCATATTAAGTTCTGCGATTTTTCTTCGGCTGGAAATACCTGGAATTTTGATTCAGAATTTAATACCTGGTGTATCCTTGGAGAATAAGTACTTAATGAAAGACCAGGATATTGTTCATTTAAGTTCTTGTTAAAATCTTCACAACCGGAAATCAAAAAGAATAGATTTATATTAACATAAATATTTCAATCAATGAGAAAGTTCAAATCAGTGGTTTCGGTTTTAATTTTATTTGTAATGCAATTACACGCACAGCAACCCCTTGACTATTTACCAGATGGCAGCACAAAAATTGAAGGTAATTATGGCAGGACAATTGGTCTATGTATCGACAATCGTATTAAGTCACAGGATATCAGTGATCTTATAAAACCCTTTACAGAGAAGGCCGAATGCAGGTACTGGCAGACAGAGTTTTGGGGGAAATGGATGGCTTCAGCCGTAGCAGCGTATAATTATAAACCAGATGCGGTATTAAGACAAAAAATAAACCTTGCAGTAAAGCAACTAATAGCCACTCAGAGTCCCAATGGTTACATAGGAAATTATTGCGACAGCTGTCATATGCGGGGATGGGATATCTGGGGGCGTAAATACACAATGCTTGGTTTGTTACTCTGGTACCAGGTAACATCTGATACCACAATACTAAATGCCACAGTCAGGCTTGCAAACCACCTTATGACTGAAACCGGACCTGGTAAACGCGATTTAATTAAAACAGGCAATTTCCGGGGTATGCCATCAAGTACTATTCTCGAACCAATGATTATGCTTTATAAAGTTACAAAAAACCAGGCATACCTTAGGTTTTGCAATTACATCATTGATCAGTGGGAGAGAACACCTGACGGACCGGGACTTATAAGCAAAGCTTTGAATAATGTAGATGTTGCGATGCGTTTTCCGGTTAATGAGAAGCAGTGGTGGAGCTGGGAAAATGGTCAAAAAGCATATGAAATGATGAATTGCTATAAAAGTCTGCTTGACTTGTACAGGATCGATCCCAAACCGGAATATCTCGAGGCAGTTCTTAAAACGGCCAATAATATTATTGCTACTGAAATAAACATTGCCGGTTCAGGAGCCTCATACGAATGTTGGTATCATGGGAAAGACCTTCAGACAATTCCGGCAACAAATACGATGGAGACATGTGTAACATTTACGTGGATGCAGCTTTGTGCCAGTCTGCTTTCGGTTACGGGGGATCCCAAATGGGCCCATCAGTTTGAATTGTCAGCCTATAATGCTTTACCGGCTTCGATGCGGACTGATGGGTGCACGTTTTTAAAATACCCGCCGATAGCCGGCGAGAAGAGTAAAAGTTATCCTCAGCCCGGGATGACCTTTTTAAACTGCTGCATTGCCAACGGCCCCCGGGGATTTATGCTTGTGCCTTCAATAGCCGTAATGAAATCTGAAAATAAGGTTGCAGTAAATTTTTATAGTCAGCTGACAAGCGTTATTCCCTTAGATAATAAGAACAAACTTACACTGAAACAAATTACAAATTATCCTGTAAGCGGTGAAGTTAAAATTGTTACCGGTCTTACCAGGCCATCTGTTTTTTCACTGCAATTAAGAGTTCCTGAATTCAGCAGGACAACATACATTGCGGTTAACGGGGAGCCTGTACCCGAAATCAAGGCAGGTAGTTACGTAACTATTGCCCGTACCTGGGGGAATAATGATACCATTAGTATCAGGTTCGATATGGCACCACGTATGCTACGGCAGGATCATAGCCTGGCATTTATGTACGGACCGGTTGTCCTTGCACGCGATCAGAGATTCAATAAGGGCAACATTGATGAAGTTGTTTGCCTTCCGGAACAACAAAGTAATGTCCCTCTTGAGATGATTAAGACAAATGGCCAATGTCAGTTGCTTTTTAAAACAAAATTGCGGCTGGGTACATATCTTGAGGATAAGGAAGGACAACCCAAAGAAGTAATTCTTTGTGATTTTGCCTCTGCCGGCAGTACGTGGGACGGAAAGAGCCGGTACCGGATTTGGTTACCCGAAATATTAAATCCGGCAATACCCTGGAAGTAATTTTTTACAAATTATTTAACAGGAACAACTTCAAATTTTATTTACGAGGACTCAGCAGAAAATAATGCAATTGTCGGAAATTATTTGGAATTTTATCTCGGTTGATTTCAGCCGGCGGGCAAATAATAAATATAAACCAAAGAATTTTTATCATGATAAACAATCTTAGGATATACTCAATTCTACTTGTAGGAGTAATATGGATTACATGTGCTTATTCACAGGAGTTTGACAGAAATCTAAAACTTCCGAAATACCAACTGGACGGGAATGGTATTTCCTTTAAAATTGAAAGCGGAAGTCACAATGTAATACGAATGGATCATGGAAGTAATATAAAAGTGGTTGAATCTGACAAAAATTTCAATCATGGTGTAAGACGAGGTAAAACTATTATTGCAACAGGCGACGTTCCGACATTTGCACTATTACGTGTTTTGCCGATGAATAAGTTAGACCCGGATATTCTGAGGCTTGGCGATGTTCGTATACTCGTTGGATATGGCGGAAAAGAAGAATGGCTCGATGAGGCTGCCTCCATTAAAACAGTATTTAATAACGGGACAACTGTATATACCATTCAATCTGCTGTTTTCCCTGATTTAAAATTCAAAGTAACAATATGTCAGGCCTACGACTGGGGAATGTCTGCAAAGGTTACCGTCATGAATAAAATGAAGTATCCTGCTGATTTACAAATAAAATTCAACTTTGGCCGGTCAGATACTATTAAACGCACCTTCAGTGCCGATTATTTTAAGACCACCGACAAAGTAACAAACAATGAATTTTTCGTAAATAACAATATTGCTGTTCTTCATCAGAAGGGACGCAGATTTAAATCTGCAGCAACAACATTGCCATCCGTAAATCCCGAAATTATTGATACAACTGCAAATTTTAATTTGTCACTTAAAATCCCGGTCAATAAAAGTGATTCTGTTTACTTTTTTGCAGGTCAATCGGATGATGAAAGAGTTTTATTTGATAATCTGATATCCGTTAAGAAGCCGGAGCTTCTTATTTTGGAAAGCCTTAATTATTACGCAAATTTACTTAAGCCATACAGTATATCAACACCAGGTAAAATTCTCGATGCAGGATTTATGACTGCTATTGTAAATCTGGACTGTGTGTACAATGGCGACAGTGCATGGCTGGAAGGTATCCATTGGTGGCCTGCGTATTGGACAAATAATTTTCAGATTTCTGCTGCTATTTCGCTAAACCAGTTAAATAAGGCCGGTAAGGCTTTCAGGATTTTTAATACAAAAGAACACGGTCTTTGTACTACGGTAACATACACCGGGCAGTCTGCCGATTCCACCGCTGAAGACGGAATACCTTATTATATCTACGAACTATCGCAATATATTGACTTCACAGGTGACACCACATTACTCAAAGAAATTTGGCCTGCACTCTCCAGAGGAATTGAACGTATGTGGAAAGTACGGGACGATAATAATAATTCTCTTTTAAACTGGCACCATGGTTGCAATGCATTTTTGTATCAGGCCGACCATCTTGCATTGCCTGGAGATGCCGCTTCACCAAGCCTTATGATGGCTGCCATGCTGGAAAAGGCAGCACTGATGGCTGACCTTATAAGAAAAACCGAAGATGCAGAAAAGTGGCGCAGCCGGTCTGTAAAGATGTATGAATTACTCGTCCCAATGCTTTGGAATAAACCATCCGGCGCATTTTACAGTCATATTGACCAGCAAAGTATAGCCCATTTATGTCATTATTACACTGATCTGGTTTTTCCATCCTTGTACACAAACCTGGATGAAATTTTTGGCTGGCAAAGTTTAGATTATCTGAAGCGTAGCTTGTGTTTCGAAAGCAACTCAGGAATTAATAATGATAATATTTTATTAATGCGGGTTGGTGACCTGAAGCCATCAATTTTCGGTAATGATAATGTAATGCCTGTTCAGATGGCAGAAGCAGCACGGGCATTTTTTAAGACCGGAGATAACACAACAGGATTTCGGATGCTGGAGTCAGTTGCACTTGCAGGTACAATAAATACAGAAGCTCCCGGTAATTTCCCTGAACGAATGAATGATTGTGGTAAAGGAGAAGCTAATTACCTGTTCGGAAATCCTATCGGATCCTTCATACATGGAGTTGTTAGCGGTTTATTTGGCTTATCACTGAGAAATGAAGGAAAAATTTTGGAATGGTCACCTGCATTTCCTGAAGGTTGGAATTATGCTAAAATAAAATTGCCCTATGCAAAGACACAATTTTCATTGGAGGGAAAGGAGATAATAACTGCGGTCTACAATGTAGAGTATGAAAAACAACGCTCTCTTTTGTTTTCAACATTTCTCCGTCCGTGCAAAATAAATGCAGTTTTGGTAAACGGCAAGCCTGTACCGTATAAACTCACCCCGGAATTAAATAAAATAAAAATTCAATTAAAAGCTGATGCCGCCTTCTCGCACGAGATAAAATTAGTATATAAACTTCAAAATGTTAACGATACGGAATGCAGAAGAGTTGAAGAAAGTACAAATTTATCATTGACATTTTCTTCAGATATTCAGAATATACAGGATCCACAGTCTGTTTTGAGAAATATAAAATTGTCAGGCAATAAGATGGTTGCCGTTGTTTCCGGTAACCCCGGACATCATCAGTTTTTTGTAAAACTGAAAGATCCTGATGTTTATATTCCAGTTGCACTGAATATAGAACCGCATTTGAGAGTCCAGGTGAAATCAGCTACGTACAGCTCCTCTGATAAAATTCTAAAAACTGATTTAGTTGTGCATGCCCCTTCGATGAAAAAAAAATCCGGGAAATTGACAATCAAATTACTTGACCGGAAGGCTGGAATACCCTTTAACAATACCGATTCGGTAAATCAAAGCATTTTTTTCAAAAATATTGATATCCCTTCAAAAGGAGTTTATGCCGCAGATTTTATTTTAGAGGACAATAACGGAAATATTTTGAAAACTTCTGTAAATTTTAATCTTAGCGGAATTGACAATCATTCCGACAGTCTTATGCAGCTGACCCGTAATAAGAAAACAGAATTCATTGATATTTCGGATAAGCGTAACAGCCATTCCATCTTTGTCTCTTCACAATGGGTAAATAAAAATATTACTATTGACCGGAATGTATTTATAAATTGGGGAGATACAATAAAAACCAACGCCGGAATATTCTCATGTCCGAAAACAGAAAATACTCTTGCAATCATAGAATATGGCAAAAGTCAACGGTCAACTGCTCAAACCATTCGAAGCGGGAACCCTTCTGTAATGGTATTCCCTGTAAACGGGAAAATCATGAATCTTTCGTTATTTTTTATCAGCGAATTACAATCGCGACATACCGGGACCAGGGTTGGAGAACTAAAACTGAATTATGATAATGGGGAAACGACACTTATTCCACTGATTACCGGACAAAATATCAGCATGATCACCCCAAAGATTGTTCCTGAACTTGAAACGGTTTATTTACACAATTTGCCGGTTGGTTTTGCAAGGGTTTTACAGGTTCCCTGTAATTCCTCGTTAACCCTGAAGTCATTCTCAGTGGAGGTAAATGCGTCAGATGTGGAATTTGGTTTAATCGGTTCAAGTATTGTTCATGAATGATTATGAAAGGTATTAACTAAATTATTTGAACTTCAATTTAATGCGGTTAAAGCAGACTTTGCAGGCTAATTGATGCCATGAGCTGAATATTTTTCTTGGTAATGAGCTGATAAATGGTTGGTGAGATTTTGATAATTATTTTGTAATATCCGGCCATTAAATCAGTATCTTACTGATACTGACACTGTACCTGTGAGACCTTTTAGTTCAACTATTTCCTTATCCTGGTCGAAGTTCTTCCAGTCTCTGCCGTTTACAGAAACCTTCCTGATCTTTTTGGATCCGGGATGCCTCAGACGTAACCAAACTTCCTTTTCAGTATTACGAGAGGGCATTTCAACAGTAGCATTTATCCTACCGTGATCCACGTCTGAGAGAATATCGTAGCTGACTGTGCCGAAATAGGTAGGGGAGTTTCTGACCGAAATTTTCTTGCCTTGTTCCAGCCAGGTTTTGGGCGTAGCCCTCGCCAGCCACAGGTTTTGACCCTCTTCCATCACCAATAGATTTCGAAAACGCACAACAAATGCACCATCCTCGAAAATTTTGTCTGGTGGGCCCCTAAAAACGTGTTCATTAAAGACATATCCCTCGTTCGGGTCAATATGAATTGCATAGCTATTAAGAAAGGAACGAATAAAAACCGGAATATCATCTCCAATCAGATGGGCTTCTATAGTTTTCTGAATCCCAACCTGGTGTTGCCAGCCAGTATAAAACCAGGAGAGAGCCCCGGTCCGCGGATTGTCTATTAACAAGCGGTCTTCCAATACATCAAGATATCCCTGCACTCTCGGATCCTTAACCGGGAGAATTTCTGCCACAGTGATTAGTGGCGTAGCCGAAAGGTCGGTTTCAAAGGTCAAAGGTCCCCAATGACCCTCTGAACCTTTCCTTTGCCATCCCCATGCCCCTGTTCCTAATCCCCGCATGTAACATGCGAATGGTATTACTGAGTGGAAAACACCATCACGTGTCTGAACCATTGGCGATAATGTGATCGACCTTTCCACTGCTGCCAGCAAATCCCTGCGATATGCATTGGCATCATCAATAAGTTTAGAACCTGCTTGTGGATCAATTTCTTTCAAAATATTTGCCAACCTGGCAACCGAGGCATAATAGAAGGACTCGCTCCAGTACCATTCCATGAACTCTCCGCCACTGTCTGGTGTTGCCTGATGTGCAGGTTGCAAACCTTTGCACCAGAGACGCTCACCACCAGGAACCATACTTGCCAGCAGACGCCGTTGACGCAACATCCATTCTGCATTGGCTTTTATACGTTCCAGGTTATCTTTCAGCCATTGGACATCATTGGTCAGCCTGAAGTGTTCAGTAAGAGACCATCCAATACAACCAGGGCCGTAAGCATGTACGCCATCCATGTGGCCTCCTACTCCGGGAACCCCTTCAGCCAGCGTAAGGCAACCCAGACCATCAGAAAAATTCCCGGTTGGACGATCAAGCAGAGATCCAGGCGTTTGCTTTTCCGGCTGCCATTTACCGGGTTTTGCAGCATGACCCGGTTCTATACGGGGTTGCATCGGTAACGAGACCCACTGGTCATAACCATCAGAGGCTGCCTGATGATAGCCCATCATGTCCAGTGCCTCAAGCATTATATATGTTTCGGCTGCTAGAATGCCGTAGGGATAGTCGTTAAACCATAACCTTCCGGTCTTCGGGTTCTTTTCACAATGACGAAGCAGGTGCCAGGCCTCCAGGTTCCATTGTGCTGTCAATCGCTCAGAGGGCACATTAACCTGCATTGGCGGTTCGAATCCGGCGGGTGCTTTAGGGTGAGGGGGGAGGGTATCTGCTTTGCAATGTTTTATCCCCTCCATGGCTCCCTCCCAGGTCTGTTCCGAATGATTACGGATTTTCTGGCGGACAGTACTCAGATTCCTTTTTTTATGTTCTTTTATAAACTCCGTTGCACTTGTGGCTTGTGAAGCCATCGTGAAAGGCGCGTCTTGAACAATCGCAGCAGGGAATGCCAATTGCGAAGAGCGGCGGATAAAGACCCCATACTCCGGTGCATATATTGGTCCGTTTTCCAGATCGGCCGCAAGGAAGGAGAAGTTCCCGGCCTTTGTCCAGAGCGTGACGATGGTACGGGCAACATCCTCTTCCTGACTGGTGTATGGTTGTATTTTTCTCCATTGTGACGTTCCTATGTAAAACAGTCCGAATCTGATACCGCGACGTGCTGTACCCTTTCCGGAAGATCTCCACGAAACCGAATCCACAGCTTTTGTCCGGACATCTTCTTTTAAAGGGAGTAGTCTGGTAGCGACACCATCATAGGTCTCGATCCTTCCACTATAGTCCTTACCAGATGTCGCTGATTCAAAGCCCCATTCAACCTCAATATCCATTTTTTTCCACAATGCCGATGTCAGGGTCCGCAAATTGGGTACATCATATTCATTTGAATTTTTGTTTACAAGGCTGACAATAATTCCGTTAATATCGGAATCAAGGCTGTAAATATAGCTCCTGCCATCCTTCGAGATAACAGGTTTTATTTTCTTTTCCTCCGGGATTAGATTATTCCACCATGAACTTGCATTACCCTTTCTATCCAAAGTGGTAATCAGCAATGTATCGGGTGATGGCTGGTGTTTTGCATCACTGCCCCAGGTCAGTTCAAGTGTCTTTACCGGACGAATTTCTTCCCATAACAAACCACACAACACCTGTTTTATTGCTGATGAGTTTACATCAACCGGCTTGTTGAACGGCATTCCGGCGAAGCGCATCAGTGCGAACCAGCTTTCCGGCGGATTTTCTTCCTTTTTTCTATCTGACCTGTATTGGTAAGCACTTGATGAAATATCCGCAGGTTGACCTGCCACAGCAAACATTGTATCATCACCGGCTTCTGATCCGGCACACTTTGAATTCCAGATACCAGCAGGACTAATGGATTTCAATGCAGTATTACCACTACCTTTCAAAGTCAGGTCGGGGGTACAGGCTGCTTTGAACTTCCGTTTATTTACTTCGGCCGTTGTGGTTTGTAAACCGGATAAAATGTAAATAAAGAGAATCAGAAAAAAATCAGTCTTTTTCATTTTTTATCATTTGATAATTTGTATTTAAGCGAACTTCAAAATATCCTACCGGGAATTCAAATACGGCCGAATTAATTTAAATTATCAATCCACATCAGCTCAGAATTATATGTCCCGTTAAGCCTGACATTTATACCCCAATAGTAATCCTGGTATCTCCGGTGTTCAGTGTCCATGATGCCAAAACATCCCATAAAGAATTTATAGAGTTGCTTTTAGCTGTCAATTGAATAACCATCAGAATCAGCAGGAATAAAGAAACCTCAATCTTTGCAAAAAGGTTTCTTAAAGGTGTATTCTTTTTAACGATGCCCAAGGGTACGCCTCCTAATGGCCGTCTTCCTATAAACGGATCATTATGTCCTTGTCGAAGTTTGGGTGTTATGCAAATACCTGATATCATTTATGTTAATTATATATTGTTTTGATCTATAGTCATTTCGACATACCACTTATATTGAGACAACGTTTTTACTGTGCTTATTTGCCCTTTAAGGCGGGCAAGATCAGGTCTGTCATAGCATACCGTGCAAGGTTCAATGAAAATATTATAGCGGTTATCCCAACCATTTTCGTTGAGCAATATTCCAAGATAAGGTACTGTATCAGTAGAAAACCCTATCCTAAACTTTGTGTTATCGGGATATTTTAATTCACTGTACCCGGTATCAAGTTTATTTGTAAAATAATATTTCTCACAATCTTTAATATTTTTAGTGCGTGAAATATCGGCTCTGTGACTTACCTTAAAGCTATCTTCAAAAACAGGCCAGTTATTGATGTCCCCATATTCGCCCAATCTCTTACTATAAGTGAGTATAGTATAAATTTGCTTACAGTCGTCCGGTACCATAATACGGGTTCCTTCTTCAATATTTATCATTACATGTGCTGCCCAAAGAAAGTCAAAATCAACAGGACCTTTATTTGTAAGTGTATAGTCAATTCTCAGGATATTGTGTCCGCTAAATTTCACTGCTTTTTCAAGATTGTATGGGAATTTTATTCCATCCACTGAAAGAAACAAAGAGTTTTTATTAATATTAAAATTCCAGGGTAAAGACCAGACCTCGCCATGATCGGGAATTACTACATCCTTCCATGGCTCTTTATCATATTTACATTCATCAATAGTCGGAAACATATCATCAAAACCACTACACTCCCCATCAACGTAAATTCCTCCGTATGGCTGGTTCCGATATGCACTTCCTTCACGTTGGACAAGATATTCATATCCTGTTCTTTTCGATATCAATGAAACCATCTTCCCTCCCGGATCGGGGATGAAAACAACCTTCAATTCCTCGTTTTCAAGTGCAATGCTGTCCTTATTTTTGTACTGTGAGTGATAAATATTTCCCATGCCAATTATTAATAAACGTTCGCGGGAGGATCAGGCAATATCCTGGGCCTGCCTGTAAACAGGGGAGTCTTAGTTGGTGCAGGATTTGTTGAAATGACCATATTGCCGAGCCAATGAAAGGTCATCTTCAGGTCTGGTTTTTCCTTCCATAGACTGTCAACATCATGTGAAAAACTTATCAGGGGGTAGGTAATTGTGAGTTCATCATCGGGCTTTGCCTCTAATTTAACATAATTATCTGACCATTTTATTTTAACAGGTTTGGCGTTAATAAAAGCATTTACCTGTGTTTTTGATATCCAATGTGGTGGTCTCAGGAAAAATATATCTTTAACTTTTGATTTTACGGTAAGACGACCTTGCTCCGGCATAAAAGAACATACATCACCCAAAGCTGAATTTACATTAAAACTCATATTAACATATACTCCTTCCGGACCAAGTGATGAAGCCGGATTATGAGCAATGGTATTTGACCAGGTTGTGTATATTGCCCTCATTCCTTCAGGTACACAGCAGCCAAACATTTCAAATCCGGATACCCCGTCCAGAAGCACATTTTCCCAGTCATTAAGTCCGGAACCACCTATGATACCGCCCTGGAACTTTTCAAGTTCTATCAGTGCTTTTTCAATATCTTCAGGGTTTTTAGTACCATTGACCTTTCTGTAATATTGTTTAAAATTATCAGTAACAATAAACTGAAGGTTACTGATATAATTACGCATGTATCTTTCAGCATAATCATAATACTGAGGATATCCACCCTGAGCTATGCAGGCTGCATTTGATATCATATCTGAAATACAGCAGGTTTCATTGCAGCTGGATGGCATTGCCGGAAACCATCCTGTGCCTGTGCCACGCGAAAGCATCCAGTCAAATGAGCGTTTTGCAAAATCAATATATTTTTTCTTTCCGGTGATAGCTCCCAGATGTGCTACTCCCCATAATGCATGCATTGTGGCATGACTGTGTCCAAGTGGTTTTTTAAATGAACCGTCAGAACTAAAGCGAATTCCTCCCGGTTGAATGTTTTGCATGATACCTTCAGCATACGCTTCGGCGAAATCCAGTCCCTCTTTGTCATTTGTAGCGAGGTAGTAGGTAACCAGAGGTTCTACCACGGGAGCCGGATGTATATTCCAGCCGTTGGGTACAACTGATCCGTCGCGGTTCAGAGCTCCCATTCCCTGTCTGAAAAAACAGAGTGAATCGTTTTGCCAGGTGGCCTGCTTTTTTAATGAAAGCATAACTTTACGGGCAAGATCTTTTGTCTCAGTATTGCCTGTCCGCAGATAATCTTCGCTAAGTGCCTTAAGGATTTTAGTTGCTCCCCAGGTATGATATACATAATTTTCGGGTTTGTAAACGGCATTGATTTTCCCCTCGTTGTAACAGCCCGGATGGGTCCATACCCCGCCGTCAGGTTCGATATAATCTATCAGACGTTTGTGAAAAGCTGTTTCAATATCTTTACCAGCCCCAGTACCCGATATATCCCGCATATAATACCATTCCCAGTTCAGGCGGGCATCCGTATCGCCATTAACCACAACATCATCCCCGGAAGGTACAGGAGGGCATTTTAAAGGGTGACATTGGAAAACCGGCTGATAATTAAATTGTTTACGCGGAGTAAGTATCAGATAGTTCATTGCCCATTGGGACATCCGCTTAAGATCAATATCCCTGGGGATTTTACTTTGCGAAAGTAATGCTATGTCGGTAGAAGCCGATACATCAATTTTCACATTACTTACTTTGCCGGTTATTCCTTTTATAGAATCCGGATTAATTATAACTTCTTTATTTGAACATGATGCCAGAAATAAGAAAATAAATAACAAAGTTATTATTACACTATTTTTATTTTTTATTGATTTTATCATAATATTCTTAATTTATTAATAATTTCTTCTTTTGTGCCGTTTGGCAAAACATATTGTTCATCAAATGCACCCCAGAAAATATTCCTGTCACCGAATTTTTCTTTTAACAAAGCAGGCTCTACATCTTATGTGCCCACCGCAGCCGGTATATCCAGTTCTTCCCGGAATTTCCGATGATACTGGCGAATTGATATACAGTTCTCCAACCGGAACACGGTCTGCTTCCTTATGTGAAAATACTAATTTTACCCTTTCTTTACTATTCATTCATGTTTGTGATTTGAATTAATTATATGGTTTTCATTGTACTCATAAATTTTCAATTTACCGGAAATATGTTCTTACTGTACCTGAAAAAATATGATCTCAGACTGCTTCTTTCCTTTAATATTAACCTTTAATCCTTTTTCCATCAATTCTTCTCCGCCGAGTGTTGTATTCTGTTCGGGCCTGTCGGTAAACGTCAGGATGTATTCCTTCTTCGCATCTAATCCTGCAAATTGGATGGTCCTGGTATCCGGCAAGCTATCCGGCTTAAACAACATAACAGCTCCTGTTTGGTTTTTGGGGTTATAGTATTCTATCCCATCCCAATGTTCACCATCGGGTCGGGGAAGAATGTGATAAATATTAGCCTCCCGAATCAAGGGTCTCAATTGGGTTTTATATAATGAAACATTGGACTTCATATAAGGAATCCAGCCTTGACGATCTGAAGGGAGAACAATATTTGCAGAATTGGCTTGTGGTCCAATTGCTCCTATAGCAGGAAACATTGCTCCCTGCATTCCGCTGCGCAATTCATAGACAAAGGAATCGAATTTCATCGTTACCCAATGATTGCATTGCGAAAGCTGCGCAGAAGGTAAGACGTAGGAAGCGTCATAAAATGCCTGCCGAAGGGCTATTGCCGAAAATATGTTATCAGTAACGGTTTGAACGGATGCCCTGCGTAGTGTTGCATAGTCTTTCCATTGGGCCCCTCCCGAGCAGTTCTCATAACGGTAATTGGGAATATTTTCAGACAACCAGTCTAATACAGAAACAGGCGTTCGCCCCATGTCGTCTCTCCAACAGTCCATACCATATTGCTCCCATTTTGCTTTTAGCATCTCTTTAGTTCTCCAATCCAACAAATTACAGAAGTAAAGATTGAATTTGAAACCATTTTGATGAGCCAATTGTCCTCCTACAGACATGGTGCTGGGCCACCAGGTTTTGTCTGCTTCGAAGCTGCGTGGTGCAGAAGGGGGGCCCCACCAACCATAATCAATTTCTACAGCCTCAAACCCAGCATCTGACAACTTTTCTTGCATACCTATCCTATATGTAGCCTCATCAGACCCCCAGAACACATTCGGATCATTCGCATTGTACATAAACATGCCACCAAATTGTGTCCACGGCTCTGTTGGGTCATTGCGCATGTTGGCCGGGACTTTATTAACCCAATACCAACGTTTCAAACCATTTGTGCCATCGTCAACAGTCCCGTTATAGACCCCTATATACGTTGAAGGGACTTCGAATGTTGAACCTGAAGCAATACTCAGATGATCCGGAGGGACATCTCCCCCGTTAGAATATCCGGCCCTTATCTTTATGGAGTTATTGGTGGTAACAACATTCAAACGACCGGTTTGCCATTCCCACCCAACGTATAATCCGTGCTTCTCAGAACTATTCAATATAACTAATGGAACAAATCCATGTTGCTTAGAACCATCCAAAAGAGGAACATTGTACTCTTTCCCATTCGCGACCGGCTCCTTTCGCACACCTATTGAATCGGTCTGAGGACCTCCATCCTTGCTGATATACCACAATTCCAAAGGATTATCCGACTGAACATTCAGGTCTATACCTTCCAGCTGAGGGTACAACGAAACTACTGATGCCGTGTTATTCTGTATTTTCCATGAGTGTTGCACCGGGCCGGGGGCTGAAGATGATGCTGCCCACCAAATGGACTGTATTGACAAACCAGGGACTTGTGTACAAGCAAAGTTCAATGTAATCATCTTTCCATTGAACATGTCTTCGTTAGCTCCCTGGAAAATCCATGATACTGCATCAAACGAGCCACCATCGCGTACAACAACTTTTACCGGCAACTGCAAAACGGATGGAGTATTTGTCCAGTTCCATTTGTAGATTGAATTACTAAGTTCGTAAATACATGGACTACTATTGTTATTTATTCCTACAACAACTTTGGTGTCACTTGTCTCTAAGGTCCATTTATTACTGCAACCACTGAGCAATAACAGTAAAACTATACAAAAATGAGAAGTGTTGAATATTGGTACTTTTAGGCCGGTATTTTTATTCATAATAAGGTATATTACTAAATTCAGATTATAATCTTATTCTGTTTTCTTAACTATAATAACATTAGACCCATAATTCATCTGCATTTCCATGCCTTTTTTTGAAATCATGTCATTGGTTTTATAGTCAGTTCTTGCCAGCCATTCATCAGGAAGTTTAACTTCAAATCCATCTTTCATCAAAATACTGCCTTTAATTTTTTTCTCTTTTCCGTCTGTATCATTGAAGCTGGTTAAAACATAATCTGCATCCGGAATAAGACCTTTGAAAAAAACTTTATTTGTTTTAGCATCACTGCCATCGCGAAAAACCATTAATGCGGCTTCTTTACCATCAGGGGCACAAAATTCAACAGCATGCCAATCCTTATAATTATCAATTATTCTATGATAAATATCAGCGGATAAAAGGTGCCTTATCTTCTTGAATTCAATAATATTACGTTTAAACCCTTCGATGAAACCGACAGGCGCAAATTTCAATCTTTCAGCAAAGCTTCCACTAACAGTTCCAAAAGTTAAGCCACCTGTAGAAAATATTTTGCGAAAATAATAATCTAAAAATGAACCTTCATAATAAGTATCAGCAGGCAAAGAATATAAATCATCCAAAACTTTAAATGAATATGCTCTTGTTCCCCAAACATAAGGTCCACACATTGGACCTACCATAAAATTGTTGCCCGTTTCAGGGAAGAAGTAGTTCGGGGCAGCGTTTACCCTTGATAGTTTCAAATTGTGCATACATTCGAAGCCCATCAGATTGGGATAATGTTCAAGCAATGTAGCGAATATTATTTGACGATTAGTTGAATAGGAATATTGTCCAATGTTTGGTTTATGTCCATGGTCGCTTCGGTTACAAGCCTCTGTAACAGTTCCTGATGGATCCCATTTTATCCAGTCTAAATTCCAATCGCCAATAATCTTTATAAGATTTTGAGTTATAGAAGAAACAACTTCCGGATTTCCCAAACATAATGTTGTCATAGCTGAAAGTGATGGATGTTCAAGGTCTTGATCTTTTCCGTCAACCTGAACTCGCCATGACTGAGGAATTTTTCCTGTTCTTATTAAATCCCTCTCAACATTTTGCGGGTCAACCCAAAGACCTACTTTCATTCCTTTTTCATGAACCCTTTGAGACAAAGCTTTAAAACCATGAGGAAACTTCAATTTGCTATCCTCGTAAACACCCAATCCTTTACCCCAATCATTTCTACCGGGTATTACTGATGACCCTTCCTGCCATGAAGCATCATGCACAAAACAATCAAATCCTAATTTTGCAGCAAAATCAATATCTTCATATAACATCTCTTCCGAATTATCATCAGTAAACCAGGTACCGTAAACCACCCATGGAGCATTATCAGGTTGTTTTAGCATAACAAATTTTTTCATGAAATGTCGAAATTCGTTTACAAGGTCGTCAGTATTTCCTGAAGCCAAAGTAATATAAGCTTCATTTGTTGCTATTATATCACCATTATTAAGAGTAATTTTTCCAATTCCCTGATTTACATCTATATTATTTCCTGAATTTTTAACAAAGCAATAAAGAGGGATACCGCCTCCATTATGAGCCAATATCATATTCTCTTTTTTAGTTGGATTTTCCAAAACAATCCATCCTCTATCTGTACTTTTTTTGTCATATGATATTTTTTTTAGGTCATAATTGTATTCTTCACCTAAATATATATCCAGCTCAGGATCTTTAGTACTTAAATTCAAATGGAGCAAATTTAAACTGGAGACCGACCATTGCTTTTCACCTTCATTTTTTATTGAGCCATAGTAGGAAAACGTCCTATACTCCGGGTAAACTTTATAAACCAGGTTAAGCTTAATACCACTTAATAAACCAACAAGTTCCAGCTTCAATTCTAAAACTCCGTTAGACATTTTACTTATCGAATCCCGAACAAATTTCAATTTGTCATTTTTAACTCCTGTTCCAAAACAGGCCGAAGTTGCCGTACCAATCCAATCATATTTTGAAGTCTTGTTGTGTAACGATTTTACGACAATCCCTGAATCTTTCAGTGCTAGTTCCAGGCTAAACAGTTGGTTTGAAAGAACCCATGTTTTCCCATTGCGCTTTATACCTGGAACGTCTGTATCTCCTTCCCCGGGGTTTCCGGAATCACCCGCGAAAACAGAGCTGCATAGTGACAATAATAATATTGCAATAAACAAGGCAGTATTTTTGATGTAAGATGTGTATTTCATAGCTGATAATTTTATTTAATTTTTTTTGAAATCTTTGTAGATTTAAATTCCCCCATAAGGATATTTTTTTAATAGGTTAAATTTTCAGGCTTAATCATACTATGAAATTTATTTCACCAATTTTAGATTTTCAGGAAATTCATTCTTATTGTACCTGGAAAAAAATGATCTCAGACTGCTTCTTTCCTTTAATATTGACCGTTAATCCTTTCCCCATCAATTCTTCTCCGCCGAGTGTGGTATTCTGTTCGGGTCTGTCGGTAAATGTCAAACTATACTCTTTCTTTGTGTCCAATCCATCAAACAGAATTGTTTTGCTGTCAGGCAGGCTTTCCGGTTTAAATAACATAACAGCACCCGTCTGGTCATTTGGATTATAGTATTCTATCCCATCCCAATGCACACCGTCGGGTCGTGGCAGGATATGATAAATGTATGCCTCCCGAATCAAAGGTCTCAATTTGGTCTTATAGAGCAACAACAGATCCTTCATTGGTTGTATAACAAAGGGACGGTCTGAGGGTAAAACTATATCTTCCTGCCCTCCGTGCATCCCCCACCATATGGCACCCTGCATGCCACTGCGAAGCCACGCAATATATTCTTCGTTGGAAGCATTTCTCCATTCCAATGCCTGCGAAAGTTGGGCAGCCGGTATGGCATACGATGCATCGTAGAATGCCTGACGAACTGCTAATGCCGAAAATACGTTATCGGTAATGGTTTGAACGGATGCCCTGCGAAGTGTTGCATAATCTTTCCACTGAGCTCCTCCCGAGCAGTTCTCATAACGGTAATTGGGAATATTTTCAGCCAACCAGTCTAGAACGGGAATAGGTGTTCGCCCCATGTCGTCCCTCCAACAGTCCATCCCGTATTGTTCCCATTTTGCTTTTAGTACCTTTTTAGTTCTCCAATCAACCAAAGTGCAGAAGTAAAGATTAAATTTGAAACCATTCTGGTGTGCCAATCGCCCTCCCACTGACATAGTGTTTGGCCACCAAGGTTTATAGGCTTCAAAACTGCGCGGCTCTGAGGACGGGCCCCACCAACCATAGTCAATCTCAACAACATCAAACGGAACGCCTGACAATTTTTCGGTCATCCCTCTTTTATATACTTCTTCGTTGGCACCCCATCCTGTCGCATATTGAAACATACTACCATATTGTATCCATGGTTCTGTTGGGTCATTGCGCATGTTGGACGGGACTTTATTAACCCAATACCAACGTTTCAAACCATTTGTGCCATCGTCAACAGTCCCGTTATAGACCCCTATATAAGTTGAAGGGACTTCGAATGTTGAACCTGAAGCAATACTCAGATGATCCGGAGGGACATCTCCCCCGTTAGAATATCCGGCCCTTATCTTTGTCGAGTTATTGGCGGTAACAACATTCAAACGACCGGTTTGCCATTCCCACCCAACGTATAATCCGTGCTTCTCAGAACTATTCAATATAACTAATGGAACAAATCCATGTTGCTTAGAACCATCCAAAAGAGGAACATTG
>Ga0247841_10000814_pt1 | contig 77047 bp, 71 predicted proteins | sample LaCruzMarch2015__2_FD_192410 | JGI IMG/M metagenome (GOLD analysis project Ga0247841, IMG submission 192410) | Freshwater microbial communities from meromictic Lake La Cruz, Castile-La Mancha, Spain - LaCruzMarch2015_18m | ecosystem: Environmental > Aquatic > Freshwater > Lake | place: Spain... | reverse complement strand
CCTCCGCATGGGTGAGACTAGCGTTCGTCCGCCGCTCAGCTCCTGTTCTAAAACACTTCTCATCAAAGAACAGAAAAGCGGACAATTCATTTGCTAACAAACCGGACAGTTCTATTTGCTCTTGACAAGCCGGGAGAAAGATGTTGACAAGATCTCTCGCAACCATTAATCTCCCGCAGAAAATTAAGATCCCGGAGGAGGAGATGATGTCTGCAAATCGTTGGGCTCGTATCGGCCTTGTCTTTTTTTCACTGTTCTTTTTGTTGTCCGTTCTGGAGATCGACGCCTGGGCACGGGCCGGCGGGGGGAGATCCATGGGCAGCGCGGGTTCCCGTTCCTTCACCTCCCCGCGTTCAACGCCGGCCCCTGCGCCTTCCAGCCCCTCACCGGGATCAAAACAGTTCAACACCGCCCCGGCGCCAGCTCCTTCGCCCTTCGGGGGCGGCGGTTTTCTTCGGAGTATGGCCGGCGGGCTTGTCGGAGGGATGCTCGGCGCGATGCTCTTCCGGAGCCTCGGATTCGCCGGCGGTGCCGGCAGTGCAGGCGGCGGGATCGGAATGATGGACATTCTTTTAATCGGTGCGCTCCTCTACGGCATCTACTGGTTCATCAAACGGCGGCGAAGTCAAGCCACCGCGGCGGGGACCTCCTATCGCGACTCACTGACGGCTGACGCCGGGCAGACAGCGGCGCCGATGGCCTCGTATGAGCCGGAGACGCGCGAAAGCGACCAGGAGACCGGTCTCCGCCATATCCGGCAGATGGATCCCCGTTTCGACGAAAAAACTTTCACCGACGGCTGCATGGATCAGTTTTTCAAGGTCCAGGGGGCGTGGGCCAACAGGGACATGACCGGCGTCCGGAATCTCCTGACCGATGAGATGAACAACACGCTCCAGGGAGAGGCGGACCGTTTGCGCGCGGCGCAACAGGTCAATCGTCTGGAGAATATCGCCGTCCGCTCGGTTGAAATCGCGGAGATCTGGCAGGAGAAGGGAGAGGATTTCATCACCGTACAGATCTACGCCAATCTGCTTGACTACACCACCGACGAGCGGACGGGACAGATCGTCTCCGGCAGCCGCACGGAACCGGTGAAATTCCGGGAATACTGGACCTTCACCCGTCCGGTGGGGGATCATCCCTGGAAGCTCTCGGCCATCCAGCAGGCGGAATGAGCCTGGAATAAAGGAGGAATACTGATCGCAAAGCGAATTCTCGGCCCTTTCGTTATCCTGTTGATCCTTTTGTTCTGGTCGGGCCTGTCGGCGGCCGGCGGTCTTCGCCCCGCCGTCCATTCGGCCATCCTGATGGACATGACGACCGGCCGTATCCTCTACACCCACAATGCCGACGCCCCGCTTCCGCCCGCCTCCATCACCAAAGTCCTCTCCCTCTACCTTGCCGACGAGGCAATCCGTGAAGGAAGGGTCCGTCCCACAGATCCGGTGAAGATCAGCCGGAAGGCCGGGCGGACGGGCGGATCAAAGATGTTCATCCAGGCCGGAAGCGAAATCCCTCTGGAGGAATTGCTCAAAGGCATGGCCGTGGTGTCGGCCAATGACGCCTCCGTGGCCGTCGCCGAACATATCGGAGGCAATGTCGAGGGGTTTGTGGAACAGATGAACCGGAAGGCCCGCGAGCTCGGAATGGAGCGCAGCGTCTTCAAGAATCCCAATGGCTTGCCTGCCCGGGGACAGTTTACGACGGCGCGGGACATGATGATCCTGGCCAGCGACTACCTCCGGCGCTTTCCCGAATCGCTGAACCTCCACTCCCAGCAGTACTTCACCTACCAGGACATCACCCAGCGCAACCGGAACAGCCTCCTGCAACACTACCCCAATGCGGATGGCCTGAAGACCGGCTGGGTCGTTGCGGCGGGATACCACATCGTGGCAACGGCCAAGCGGGGGAACACCCGTCTGATCGCCATCGTCATGGGGGCGAAAACCTCCGCGATCCGGGCAAGGGAGGCGGAAAAGCTGCTGGACGAGGGGTTCATGATGGTCGGGGAAGATCCTCGCCAGGGGTGAGCGTTTCGCTGCAAACTAATCGCGGAAGTTGTCCGTCGGAATGCGGAAAAGCTGTTTTTGGACCTCGTCGAAATAATCGGGCAGGTAGCGGTTCCAGATCTTGATCGGCAATTCTCCCAGTTCCCGCTGATGAGAGGCGGGAAAGGAAAACAGGTATTCCAGCAGGTCCTGGATATTCCGTGCCAGCGGCCCCCGGTACTGCTGACACAGCCTCTGTTCGATGATCCGGTCCTCGTGGATGCAGCGGCCGAATTCGCTCTCCAGCATCTCCTGGTAGTCGGAGAAGATGATTTCCAACAGGACATCCCCCTCCCCCGACCGGACAAACTCGGCGAAGGACTGGTTTGCCTCGCTTGCAGAGAATCCCCGCATCTGCATGATGTTCAGAATCCTCGGACCCAGAGGCCGGGACAGGATCTCCTCCCGGGGCGGCCGAAAGCGGATGAGAAGATTCGTGGCGTTGTAACGCCCGGCATGCCTTTCCTCTTCCACAACCTCGCAATCCGTGAACCGGCCGAGGAGTTCGATCAGTTTCCGCTCTCCGGGCGCCTCCAGGACGACCTTTATCCCGGCGACATCGTTGATCGCCAGGATCTCGCCATCCTCCGCAATCGGTCTCTTTTCGCGCAGATCACTTAGCAGACGATTTTCCGCGATCAGAAATTCCTCTGTCATGTCCGCGGGCGCCGTCAGGAGACTCTCCCGGGGGATGCCAAGCAGACGCGCCCTCTCGTCCGCCAGGGTATCGGCATGCCTTTTGATCCTGTCAAAAATCCGGTCGATGATCCGCCGGGCCGCTTTTTCCGCAAGGCGACGGACACGCTTGATCCGGCTCGATCCGATGTAGGCCGCGAAACCGTTGCGGCGGGTAAAGTAGAGCGTCCCGTGAAAGGGGGTCTCCCGGTAGAAACGTCCGGGGTTCTGACGGTAATCCAGGATCATTTCGTCGATCCGTTCATTGCGGTAGGGGGGATCCGCAACGAGGGCATCCTTCAGGTCGCCTTTGATCTTGATGGTCTGGGAAGTGAATTGCGGATGCAGCTCTTGAAATATCCGCCCGGCAAATAAATTCAGGTAGCGGGAAACATATACATTGTTGAAATGGACCAGCCGCGTGATCAGATCCGCATCCGACGGGCGTGCCTCGTTGTACATCCACCGGCGAATGATATCATTCAGAACATCCCGGTGCAGGAAGCTGTTGATTGTGATCATGATCCTGTCCCCTGACCCCTTACGACGCTGATGGTCTGCCTCCCGTTTTACCCGCTACTGCCAACGGCGACGAATCTAACCCGAGGGAAGCCGTATGTCAAGGAGGACCCGACATCTTTCCTTCCCGGTCGGATATGACGATACAACGCTCCCGATCCTGCCCGCGACGGGATTCTCCCTTGACAGGATTTCCCATTGCTGCCGGTCGTCAACTCCTTTATACTGACCGCCGGCAAGAGGATGATTCCCTCCAAACAGACAACGGAACCAAAACAGGAAAGATCGGAGAAGGTCATGAAAAACCGGCCCGCACCTTCGATACCGCACATCCGTTCTATTTCCACCGGGCCATGGGCCGCCGGCCTCGGCCTCCTTTTTCTCCTGATCGGTTGTACGGGGATGAACACCGCCGGGGCCGATCGCGGCGGGCACACAGCGGGAGCGGCGGCGCCGGCCGGCAAGGCGATGATCGCCAACCCCGCCTCGGTGAATTGCATCAAGAAGGGGGGGACGCTAACGATCCGGAAGCGGGGAGACGGCGGGGAATACGGGATCTGCACATTCGCCGACGGCCGGCAGTGCGAGGAGTGGGCGCTGATGCGGGGCGAATGCCCGGCGGGCGGCATCCGGGTGACCGGTTTAGACCCCCCGGAGGCCCGATATTGCGCCATCACGGGAGGCGGCTACACGGTCGTCCGCAAGGGCAACACGGAACGGGAAGAGGGCCTCTGCACCTTTCCGAACGGCCATTCATGCGACGCCGGGGCATATTACGAAGGGAAATGCCCCCGCTCCCCATAAACATGCGGGACACTTCGGGCAAGCGGAAAGGATCCGCCGCCAAAGCATTGGTCTTGACAATCCCCGGAAATCCTGTTAGCAATTCGGAAAGATGTTGTAAATATAGTCGATTTTCCACGAGAAAACCATCCCTGCCGGTATCCGAGGGAAGGGAAGAAAAAAGCGCGGGACGGGCCGCTGCAAACGTCTGAAACAGAGTCCGTCAAAACGGCCGCGCCCTGTGAATGGGATTTATGGATCTGAAGACGGAAGTCCTGATCATCGGCGGAGGGGCCACCGGGACCGGCATCGCACGCGACCTTGCCCTGCGCGGCATCCCCTCGCTGCTCGTCGAAAAGGGTGATTTCACCTCCGGCGCTTCCGGCCGGAACCAGGGACTCCTCCACAGCGGCGGTCGTTATGCCGTCAACGACCCCGAGGCGGCACGGGAGTGCATCTCCGAAAACCGGATCCTCCGGCGGATCGCCCCCCATTGCATCGAACCGACCGACGGCCTGTTTGTCTCCCTCCCCGAAGACGGTCCGGAGTACCGTTCGGACTTCATCCGGGCCTGCGAGGCAGCGGGGATCGACGCCGTGCCCCTCTCCCCCCGGGAGGCCCTGTCGATGGAGCCGCGGCTGAATCCCAGGATCATCGGCGCCGTCCAGGTCCCCGACGGGGCGATCGACCCCTTCACACTCGTCGTCGAAAATGTCAGAGACGCCGAATCCCGCGGGGCGCGCTTTCTGATCCATACGGAGGTCACAGGCCTGATCCGCGACGGCCTCCGGATCGCCGGGGTCCGCGTTTGCGACCGGATCACCGGCAAGGAGTTCGCCATCGCCGCGACCTGGGTGATCAATGCGACCGGGGCCTGGGCGAACCGGATCCTCAACCTCGCCGAACTCAAAATCGGCATCACCCTCTCCAAGGGCTCCATGCTGATCACCAACACCCGGCTGAGCGAACGGGTCCTCAATCGGTGCCGCCCTCCCGCGAGCGGCGACATCATCGTCCCGAACGACACCGTCTCGATCCTCGGGACAACCTCCAGCCGCTCCGATGACCTGGGGTACTACGAGGTCACCCCGGAGGAGGTCACCTTCCTGGTCAACGAGCTTTCCCGGATGATCCCCGACCTGAAAGAGGAGCGCTTCACCCGGGCCTATGCGGGGGTGCGCCCCCTCGTCCAGGAGGGGGAGACCGACGACGATCGGGGTCTCAGCCGCGGTTTCGCGCTGATCGACCACGGGAGCTCCGACGGCATGGCCGGGCTTGTCACGATCATCGGCGGCAAGCTGATCACCTACCGTCTCATGGCGGAAAAGACGGTTGATTTTCTCTGTCAACGGATGGGGCTGCACGTCGCCTGTACGACCCATGTTCAGCGCCTCCCCGGGGCGGGTTTCGGCCATGCGCTGAAGGACCGCCTCCTCCATCTGAGACGGCAGACCCCCGCCGCACGGGGTGAGCTCCTCTGCGACTGCGAACTCGTCCCCCGGGAATCCGTGGATGCGATTCTCCGCGAGGGCAAGGTGCGCGAGCTTCAGGATATCCTCCACCGCACGCGCCTGGCCAAGGGAACCTGCCAGGGGGGCTTCTGCGTCTACCGCCTCCTCGGGTTGCTCAACGAACTGCGGAAAGAAGAGACGAGCGGTGGCTCCAACATCATTCTGAAAAATTTTCTCGAGGAGCGCTGGAAGGGGATTCGCCCTGTCCTGTGGGGGACCTCCCTGAAAGAGGAGGAACTGATCGAGTCGATCTACAAGGGGCTCTTCAACCTCGCCCCCGAAGAACCCGGCCGGCCGGGAGGGGGTGAGGCATGAGGCACTTTGACCTCATCGTCATCGGAACGGGCCTTGCGGGGCTCACGGCCGCCCGGACAGCGGTCGAAACAGGGGCGAAAGTCCTGATCGTCGGCCGGGGGATGGGGGCGCTCACCCTCTTCGGGAACACGATCGACGTGCTGGGTGAAATCCTCCCGGGGACGGAGATGGCGGAGGGAATCACCCCCTGGATTGCCGCCCACCCGCAGCACCCCTACGCCCGAACGGGCCGGGAGGGAATCGAAAGCGCCCTCGCCGACTTCCGGGTTCTATTTCCACCGCCCTACAGCTTTGCCGCCGAGGGGCCGGGGAACTCCCTCCTTCCCACCGGCGCGGGGACAATGCGCCCCACCTATCTCATCCCCGCCACCATGAGGGCCGGCGCCGCGATGACCCCGGCCGGAACCCTGATCGTCGACTTCCGCGGGTTCAAGGATTTTCAAGGCGAAACGGTTTCCCTCCACCTGAAATGCCGGGGGGTGAACCTGTCGCTTCCCCGCTACGGACTGGAAGGATTGACCGCGCTTGCCCTCGCCCGTCTGATGGATGAGGCGTACTTCCGGGAACGTCTCGGCGAGGCGATCCTGCGGCAGATGGCGGGGGAACGGTTCATCGGTCTTCCCGCGGTGCTGGGCCTCCGGGACCCCGCTGCGGTTCTGAATACACTGGAATCGATCACCGGCGCCCGGGTCTTCGAGATCCCGATGCTCCCGCCATCGATCCCCGGCACGCGGATCTTCCACCGCTTCCGCGAGGAGCTGATCGCGAAGGGAGCAACCTTTCTGATGGGGCATCCGGTATCCGGCGCAAAGGTGAAGGACGGCCGCTGCGAAGGGATCACCGTCCAGAACCCGCCGCTTGCAACCGAATATCGCGCGGACCACTACATCCTGGCGACAGGCCGTTTCCTGGGCGGCGGCCTGTGGGCGGAGATGGACCGGATTGTGGAACCCCTCTTCGACCTCCCCGTCTCCCAACCGGGGAGCCGCGGGGCATGGTTCGGGGAACGGTTCTTCGATCCTGAGGCGCATCCGATCCACCGCGCCGGGATCGTCACGGACGACGATCTCCATCCGGTCGATGAGACGGGACGGGTCATCCTGGAAAACGTCCGGGCCGCGGGATCGATCCTGGCCAATCACCAGGCCATCGAAGAGAAATCGCGGGAAGGAATCGATATCGCAACGGGTTTCCTGGCCGCCAAGAGAGCGCTCGCATCATGACGAAGGCAGAAGAAAAACCGATCCCCCTCCCGACACTCCCGGATGTCTGCGTCCGGTGTGCGACCTGCATGGCCGCCTGCCCCGTCTCGCGTGTGACGCCCCGTTTCCCGGGACCCAAGCAGGCCGGACCGGGGGCGCAGAGGTTCCGGTCCGCCTCCGAGGCCTCCGTGGATGACTGGATCGAGCTCTGCACGGGCTGCCACCTCTGCGACACGGTCTGCCCCGCCGGCGTACCCATCTCCGAGATGAACCTGCTGGCGAAGGCGAAATACCTGGATGAGCGCGGCCGGACCCTCCGGGACCTGCTCCTCGTCCGGAGCGACCTCTTCGGCGAACTGGCTGCCCGTTTCTCGAAAATCGTCAACCCCCTCATGAAGAACGGGGCCGTCCGCTGGCTCCTCGATGCGCTGCTCCAAATCGACCGGCGGAGAAATCTCCCCGGTTACGAATACCCCACCTTCCGCCGTTGGTTCCGGACCCGGCCGGTTGCTTCCGGTGCGTCCGGCCGCCGCAAGGTCGCCTACTTCTACGGTTGTTTTACGAATACGAACGAGACGGATGTGGGAAAGGCCGCCGTGGAGCTCCTGGAGGCATACGGTCTTACGGTGATCGTCCCGCCCCAGCGCTGCTGCGGGATTCCGCGCCTCGGCGTCGGGGATCTCCGGGGGGCGCAGAAGATGGGTAGCCGGAACATCGCCCTGCTCCGCCCGACGGTGCGGCAGGGGATCGACATCGTCTTCTCGTCGACCAGTTGCGGCCTGATGCTCCGCCACGAGTACGGCCGGATCCTCAACCTACCCGGTGCGGAGGAACTCGCGGGACGACTCTTGGATATCTGTGAATTCCTGCTGCGCCTGCATCAGGAGGAAAAATCGGCGGTGACCTTCCGGCCGCTCTCCTTGAAGGCGGCCTACTTCGCCCCCTGCCACCTCCGCTCGCTCGACATGGGCATGCCCGCCCTGGAGCTGCTGCGCCTCATCCCGGGGCTGGACGTCCGCCTGCTCGATGCGGACTGCTGCGGCCTGGGCGGACTTTACGGCTTCAAGAAGGAGAAGTTCACGATCGCCGAGGAGATCGGAAAGGATCTGGCGGAAGCGGTCGCCCGGATGAAGCCCGACATCATCCTCACGGACTGCGAAGGCTGCCGGATGCAGATCCGCCACCTGACCGGTTTGCAGGTCCTCCACCCCCTTCAGTTCCTCCGCGATGCGCTGAATCGGACGTGACAGCCTGTCAGCGGCTCAAATACCGGGCGGCCCAACCGATCCCCAGTTCCTCGAGCCGGGCGGACGTCGGCACACCGGATTCGTCCCATCCCATCATCCGGTAATAGGTTTTCCGCGCCTCGGCAAACAATCCGGGATCAATCCCCTTCAGCGGACCGTCCGATGGCGTCTCGGCAAACCGTTTCGGCAGCGCATCGTCCTTTTCCGAAAAACCCTCCCGGATATTGAAGATCCGCGCGAGGTCGATCCCCCGCTCCGCGACCTGCATCAGATCCCGGTCCGTCACCGGCTGGCCGGTGACGTGGGCAACCGCTTCCCGGATCTGCGCCTCGCTCCAGGGGACGAACTTGCACATTCCCAGGGTGTTGGTCAACTGCGCTGCAAAGCTCTTTTCGTAAAGCTTGGCACCGGCGTCCCCGTCCAGCGCCTCGGTATCGTGAATGGTGGTGTTGTGGTCGGCGCCGGCCGCATTCATGCTGTAATGGAGACCCATGGCCTGCTTGCGCCGCGGCTCGTGCATGGGGAGCTCCTGGCCTTTGACCTGCATCGCCAACGCCTCAGATCCCTTCCCGATTTTTTCCGCCGCCCGTTTGGTTCCCTCCGCCAGCAGGTCTCCCAAACCCCTGCGCAACGCGATCTGCTCCACCATCCGAACCATCGCTTCGGCATTGCCGAACTTCAGATCCAGCCCGTCCGTCTCCTTCCGGTCGAGGATCCCTTTTTCAACGCATTCCATCGCAAAGGAGATCGCCACCCCGGTGGAAATCGTATCGATCCCGTAGCGGTTGCACAGTTCATTGGCCTTCATCAGGGCCTCCAGATCGTCGATGCCGCAGTTGGAACCGAGGGCCGCCAGCGTTTCATACTCCGGTCCGCCGTACACCGGGTCGACCGCGAAGCGTCCCTGCAGTTTGACCACCCGTTTGCAGCGGATGGGGCATCCATAACAGTGGTCCATTTTCTCAACATACTTTTCACACAGGATCTGCGCATCGATCTTTTCCACGCCGGGAAACCGGCCTCCCTGAAAGTTTCTGACGGGCAGATTTCCGTTCGCCTCATAGCCGCGCATGTCCGAACCGGTCCCATAACGCCAGTGCTTGGATTTCTCTTTATAATTCTGGAGCATCTCGCGGTTCAACGCGCGGAGTTTTTCCGGATCGGCGGCTTCCGGCAGACGGCCGCCCCGGACGGCGATCGCCTTGAGCCGCTTTGAGCCCATCACCGCCCCCATCCCGGTTCTTCCTGCCACATGGGTAATGTCGTTCAAAATGCAGGCAAAGCGTACCCGTTTTTCCCCGGCCGGACCGATCACCGCGGTTCGAACGCGCCGGTCTCCGAGCTCTTCCCGGATCGCCCACTCCGTATCCGCCGTCTCCAGACCCCAGAGGCGATCGGCATCGCGGATCTCCGCTTCCCCATCCTTGATCCAAAGATAAACCGGTTTGGGAGAGCACCCCTCGATCACCACCGCCTCGAAACCGGCCCTCTTCAACTCCGCGCCCCAGAAGCCGCCGGCTTCCGATTCTCCGTATCCTCCGGAAAGCGGGGACTTGCACCCGACGCTGTTGCGCCCGCTGCCCACAAAGGGATGACCCGTAAGCGTTCCCAGTGCGAAAATGAGCCGGTTCTCCGGCCCGAACGGGTCGATCCCCACCGGCACCTCGGTTAAAAGCTTATAGGCGATGATCCCCCGGCCGCCCAGGTAGCGCCGGTAATGGTCGTCCGAAATTTTCTCGACCGACCGTTTTCCCGCGGTCAAATCCACCCGCAGAATGTTGCCGTTGATCCCTTTCATCTTCTCTCCTTAACAAATCATTGGGCGCCTTTGCGCCGAAAGACCCTACAGGGCCAGTCTCTTCCCCGCCTCATACGCGTCCTTGAGCGCGGTGGGATGTTTTTCGATATCGCCCCGGCCGTCCACACCGCCATAGAAGAACGTTTCATGTTCCGGCACGCTGATGGTCCTGAAGAATGCCTTTGCCGTGACCTCGGCGCAGTGGGAGGCGTTCTCCTTTTTCATTCCTCCCACCAGCAGAAGCAACCCCTTTCTGCCGTGGGGGCCTGCGGGAATGGGCTTTTTCAGGAGATACTTTTCGCACCAGAAGGACTGGCAGCGGTCCACCATGGCCTTGGCCTGGGCGCTCAGGCTGTAAAAAAAGATCGGGGAAGCCAGGATGATCCTGTCTGCCGCACGGATCGCGGCAACGATCCCGGTCATGTCATCTCTGAGGACGCACACGCCGTTCTTGATGCAACCGCCGCAATCCTGACAGGACCTGATATTCAAGGTATTGAGAGGATAGACCGTGATGTCGCCGCCCGCCTCAATAAGAGGCCTGAGCGCCGCGTTCATCAGGATCTCTGTGTTGCCGCCCGGACGGGGGCTTCCAAAAAATGCGACGATTTTCAATGTTGATTTAGCCTTTGTCAATGGATGCTTCCCGTATTTGGGTACGATCAGAACGTCCGGTGATGAAGTATACGACGGGCGGCCCCGCGTGTCAATGAACCTTGACACCCGACCAGTTTTGCTTGACATTCTTTTTTTTTGAGGTTAGTTAGCAACGATCGACATATTTCCATTCCCCGGCAAAGATGAAAGCCCCGTGATCCCCCGCGGGGAAAGTGATGTTCGGTATGTTCAAGGCGGTAAACATCGGCAAACCTTAATAAGGAGGTAGATATCATGAAACGTTTTGCAATGGTCATTGCCCTGGCGGTCATGGGTTTTTTCTGTCTGGCTGGGGTCGGCTTCTCCCAGGCGATCGAGAATGAGTTTTATCTCATCACCCCGGTCTCCAAGGATGTCCACGATCCGGCCCTGAAGGCCTTCGCGGCCTACGTGAAGAAGAAATACAACGTGGATCTCAAGACCAGCGCCATGCCACAGGGGACGCCGGTGGCCTACGGCCAGATCGTCGAGTGGAAGGGAAAGCCCCAGGCGGACGTTTTCTGGGGCGGCGAGGGAACGCTGTTCGACCTGCTGGCCGAACAGGGTCTGCTGGACAAGGTGACCATCCCCAAGGCGATGTGGGATGAGATCCCGGCCACCATCGGCAAGCCCGTCGGACTTCCGCTGAAGGACCCCAAGGGGTTCTGGGTTGGAACGACGCTTGAACCCTACGGCCTGATCTACCAGCCGAAGCTGCTCAAACGGCTCGGCGTCGAGCTCAAAGACTGGAACGACCTGCTCAATCCCAAACTCAAGGGCCAGATCGCCCAGTGCACGCCCGACCGCTCCAGTTCGAGCCATGCGAGCTATGAAGTCATTCTGGCCATGTACGGCTGGGAAAAGGGGTGGGACTGGCTGAGCAAACTGGCGGCCAACACGGGAATCTTCACGGCCCGCTCCCGCGACGTGCCGAGCGTGGTGTCCAAGGGCGAGTTCGCCGTCGGCATGGCGGTGCCCAGCTACATGGCCTTTGCCGAGGTCCTCGGCGGCTATGACATCATGTTCGTCTACCCCAAGAATGCCTACGTGACCCCCGAACCGATGGCGGTGCTCAAGGGCGCCCCCCATCCCAAGGCGGCCCACGCCTTCATCGAGTTCCTCCTGACCGAGGAAGGACAGAGGATCTTCATGGATCGCGGCCTCTACCCCATCACTTCCAAGTACAAGGTGAGGGGCGCGCCAGGTTCCGCCGCCGAGAAAGCGGTCGAGTTCACGGCCGGAATCCGCTCCTTCTATGACATCCAGGTCGGCAATGTCTACGATCCCAAGGTCGCCGGCGAGAAAAAACGGAACGAAGAGGTCAACGCCTACTTCCGCAAGGAAATTGCCGAGAAGCACAAGGAACTCATTAAGAAATAAGGTCGGGCAGACCGACGCAACGGAAACGCCCCCCGTCAACCTATCCGAAGGTTCCAGGGGTGCGTACTTCAGGAAAATTCATGCATCCCCTGCACCGGGGAGTGATCAGGCTCCCCGGTGCACAAGGGACACTCACCATCCCTCTCTCCCCCATCCGCGGGAGAGGCGAAGGGATGGAGAATTCGCAGGGTCATCGGGTAGAACTATGAATATCCAACTCAAAGACATGGTGAAGAGATTCGGCACCCTGGAGGCCGTGAGCCACGTGTCCCTGGATATCCAGGACGGCGAACTTTTTACCCTGCTGGGACCTTCGGGTTGCGGCAAAACGACGATCCTCCGTCTCATCGGCGGCTTTCACAAGCCCGATCACGGGGAGATCTACTTCGGAGACAGGGAGGTATCGGCGATGCCTCCCTATGAGCGGAACATCGGCATGGTCTTTCAGAACTATGCCCTCTGGCCGCACATGACCATCTTCGACAATGTGGCCTATGGCCTCAAGATCAAGAAGGTAACCTCCGGTGAAGTTCCCGGGAAGGTCAACCACGCCCTGTCGCTGGTCAACCTGACCGGCCTCGAAAAGCGGTATCCGGGCCAGCTCTCGGGCGGGCAGCAGCAGCGCGTGGCCCTGGCCCGCGCCCTGGTCCTCAACCCCGATGTGCTTCTCTTGGACGAGCCCCTCTCCAACCTGGACGCCAAGATCCGCCAGCAGGTGCGCGCCGAGATCCGAAAGCTCCAGAAGGATCTGGCCATCACCGCCATCTATGTGACCCACGATCAGGAAGAAGCCCTGACCCTTTCGGACCGCATCGCGGTCCTCGATCACGGGAAGATCCAGCAGCTCGGCTCCCCCCGGGACCTCTACCAGAGGCCGGAAAACCCCTTTGTGGCCGATTTCATCGGCATCAACAACCTGATTGCCGGCCAGGTCAAAGAGATCCAGGAAACAAAGGGCTGGATGGCCGTCGAGACCCGGTTCGGTCTGCTCAAATGTGTCTTTGAGGCCCGGTTCAAGACCGGGGAGGCCTGCAAGGTCACCGTCCGTCCCGAGGTCTCCACCCTCTGCAACACCGACGAGGCGATGGGCGACGGCATGAACCTGATCAACGGGACGGTCAACTTTGCCTCTTACATCGGCAACGCCATCCGCTACGACATCGAACTGGACCCGGAGACCATCTTCAAGGTCGACGTGCAGAACCCCTGGAACCAGCAGCCCTTCCCCATCGGCGAGAAGGTGCATGTCTGTTTCCCCATCCAGATCACCCTGGGGATTCCCGCTTAGGAAGAGAGGATCGACCACGTGAAACCAGAAAACACCGTTGCCTTGCCCAAACCCGGCGTCTGGTCGGAGGTGAAACTCAGCGGCTTTTTGAGCTACGGCCTCATCTGGGCCTTTTTCATCATCTTCTTGATCTACCCCCTGATCCGGCTCTTCTACGACAGTTTGACGACCGAGACCGGGATCTTCACCATCGCCAATTTCCAGGATTTCTTCACCGACGCCTATTACCTGAAAACCCTGATGAACTCCCTGATCCTGGGCGTGGCCACCGTGATCACGACCTCGATCATCGGCATCGCCATCGCTTTTTTATTGTTGAGGTACGATTTTCCCGGCCGGGGGCTCTTCTCCTACCTGACGATCATCCCGATGATCATGCCTCCCCTGGTCGGCGTCATGGGTTTCGTCTTCATCCTGGGCCGCGCCGGAACCGTCAACATCATCCTCCAGGACTATTTCGGACTCGCGCAGCCGATCAATTTCATGTACGGCCTCCATGGGGTGCTCCTGGTGGAGACGCTTCACCTCTTTCCCCTGATGACGCTTTCCATCGTCGACGCCATGGGGAAGATCTCGCCCTCGCTCGACGAGGCAGCTGAGAGCGTCGGCTCCCGGGGGGTCCGCAAGTTCTGGGACATCACCTTCCCGCTGACCACCCCCGGTTACGTTTCCGGGGCATTGCTGGTCTTCATCTGGACCTTCGCCGACTTCGCAACACCGCTGGTGGTGGGAATCTCCGACCTGCTCGCCTCCCAGGCCTACCTTAACATCGTTCAGTTCGTGGACCGGCGGCTCTTCAAGATGGGGATCGTGATCTCGGCCATCATGGTGATCCTGGCCATCCTGTTTCTGATCATCGCCAAGAAGTACGTGTCGATCAAGGATTACAGTTCCCTCTCCTATTCGGTCATCGAGCGGCGGAAGCTCTCCCCCCTGGCGCAACTGGGGGCAGTCTCCTTCCTGTCGTTCATCCTGATCCTGGCATTCATCCCCTACTTGGGGCTTGTGCTCGATTCCTTCGGCAAGGGATGGGCCCTGACCCCCTTCCCGGTGAAGTACACGCTCCAGTATTTCGAACGGGTGGCCTTCGAGACGCCCAAGTTCATCATCAACTCCCTGCTCTTTTCGGGAATATCGGTCGCGATCTGCATCGCCGTCGGGGTGCCCGTCGCCTGGGTGATGGCCCGGACCAAACTTCCGGGACGGGGGGTCCTCGACTCGCTGACCACGCTGATCCTGGCCCTGCCGGGAACCGGCATCGGCATAGCCTACATGCGGGCCTTCCGGGATCCCTTCCCCTTCATGGCCACGGCCCTCATCGGCATGTGGATTGTCATTCCCATCGTCCTGGCGGTCCGGCGGCTCCCCTACACGGTGCGGGGAACCTTCGCCTCGCTCTTGATCGTCCACCGCTCCTTCGAGGAGGCGGCCGAGAGCGTCGGCGCCACCAAGCCCCGGACCTTCAAGGACGTCACACTACCCCTGATCTGGAAGGGGGTCCTGGTGGGGTCGCTCTACTCCTTCATCCTGGCCCTCCAGGAGGCATCGGCTACGCTGCTGCTGGTCATACCCGGCCATGAAATGATGACGGTGGGCATCTTCAACTTCTACATCGGCGGCTCCGTCAACGAGGCGGCCGCCCTCGGGGTCATTCTGATCGTGCTCGGTGCCGCCTGCCTCTTCATCATCAACCGCCTGGCCGGCTCCAAGATGGGAGGCGTTTTCGGCTAAATGTTCAAGGGATTCATTTTCGATCTGGACGGGACGGTCTATCTGGGAGAGCGCCTGATCCCGGGCGCCGAACGAACAATCCGCCTGCTTCGGGAAGCGGGCAGGAGGGTCGTCTTTCTCTCCAACAAACCTCTCTATACCCGGGAGGACTATGCGGCCAAGTTGACGCGCCTCGGCATCCCCACAGCGCCGTCGGAGGTGGTCAACTCGACCTTCGTGCTGATCCACTACCTCAAGAAGGTCGCACCCGAGGCGAGGATCTTCGTCATGGGGGAGCTCCCCTTCGTGGCGGAGATGGCCCGGGCCGGCTTCCGCCTGACCGAGGATCCCGATGAGATCGGTTACGTCGTGGCCTCCTTCGACCGGACCTTCGATTACCGGAAGTTCAACATCGCCTTCCAGGCCATCAAGAAGGGGGCGCACTTCATCGCCACCAACCCCGACCGCACCTGCCCCGTGGAGGGCGGGGAGCTACCCGACTGCGCCGGAGTCATTGCGGCCCTGGAGGCGACGACCCAGAAAAAGGTGGAGGTGATCGTGGGCAAACCCTCACCCATCACCGTCCAAGTGGCCCTGGAGGTGATGGGGCTGGAAGCGGCGGACTGCATCCTCATCGGCGACCGGCTGGAAACGGACATCCGCATGGCCCTGGAATCGGGGATGAAGGCGGGCCTCGTCATGACCGGCGTGACCGACTTAAAGACCCTGGAGGCTTCCCCCGTCCGCCCCGACCATGTCTTCCAGAGCATTGCCGACCTGGAAACCCTGCTTTAGCAGGCTGTTGAAAAACGCTCATCTGCTGCGTTGCGCTGCAAACCTCATCGCTCGACGTATTTCAATATACGCCTCGCTCTTCGGTTTTTTGCGCGCCTTGCATCTGAGCATTTTTGAACAGCCTGCCCAGCGGGGGTGTTTTTCAACACCCTGTTAGGAGCGGCGCCAGGTTCTTATCAATAATCTTAGACTATTTTATTCCCAACCTTCACCAATGCGATTTCCATAAGCACGAATATTGACACCGGCATAATCCATTGGCTCGTTTGTATTAATTGCCTTCTCTTTTCCCTGAGATGTCACATACGCAACCGCTCCCACAAGGACATTTGCATCGTCTTTATCGGTAGCGTACGACAGCCCGGCGAACAATCCGATTACAATCAAAACGATTATGGTTTTCTTCATGGCTCTTCCCTCCCTTTTTTGATTTCAATTTATGAAAAACTTTCATCTACCTCGTTATACTTCCCTCCCCCATGTTCACCTCCCCTCATTCCTGCTTTTTTCAACCATCTCGGATAAGATTCCACCGATTTTCCGATACGGCAAAGAACCTCCGGCCATTTCGAAAAAATGGCCCTTTTACCGTATTATCGGATGAAGTGGGGGAAAACTTTAGAAATTTATGCAACGGCTCACCGTCACAGAAAGGCATAACGGAAAAAATGGGAACGCTTCATCCGGACAATCGCACGTGCAGGGGGGCAACAGCCCCCCTGCACGTCAAAAACCATTTTTAAAATCCTGGAAGGTTAGAGAAAGTCCTGACGAAGCGGGGTGAAGGTGTCGATCAGCCGGGCGGTCGGCGTCAACAATTGAATCCGGTGGGGCAGGTTGGGGGGAACGGCCACCATATCCCCCGGAGCGAGCCGGGTGGATTCATCGCCGATGAAAAACAGGACCTCACCTTTCGCTATGTAGGTCACCTGCTCGTGGGGGTGGGTGTGGGGCGGATCGGGATTGGCCGACGGGCCGTCCGTGAAATCAATAGCGACCATCATCAATTGGTCGGTATAGAGGATGCGGCGTGTCCTTCCTGGCTTGATCTCGACCGGTTTTACCTCGGATATTTTGCTTACGTTCATGTTTCTCGCTCCTTTATTTTCTGTCTATTGATTCGGAAGCCTTCAGAATTTATAGGCCTCCTTCGCCAGACGATACGCCAGATCGACGGCCACCTCGGCCGCCTCGTCCTCGTCCAGCTGATGCCGGCTGACGAGCTCCGCGAGGAAGGCGCAGTCAACCCGCCGGGCCATGTCGTGCCGGGCCGGGATGGAGAGGAAGGCCCGCGTATCGTCATTGAACCCGACCGTGTTGTAGAAACCGGCCGTCTCCACCACCAGGCGCTTGAAGCGCATCATCCCCTCGGGGCTGTCGTAGTACCACCAAGGGGGGCCGAGTCTGAGGATCGGGTAATGGCCGGCGAGCGGGGCCATTTCTCGACTCAAGGCAGTCTCGTCCAGCATGAAGAGAACCACCGTCAGGTTGGGCTCGTTTCCGAAGCGGTCCAGCATCGGTTTCAACGCACGGGTGTATTCGGTCTGCGCCGGGATGTCGGCCCCCATGTCGCGGCCGAACCGCCGGTGGATCTGTTCATTGTGGTTCCGGAAGGAGCCTGGATGGATCTGGATGACGAGGCCGTCGTCGAGGCTCATCCGGACCATCTCCGTGAGCATCTGGCCCCGGAAGAGTTCGGCCTCCTGCGGGGTCGTCTCCCCCTTCAGCGCCTTGGCGAACAGGGAGCGGCATGCGGAGGCGTCGAGATCGGCCGTAAAGGCGCTCGGGTGGCCGTGGTCGGTGGAGGTGCAGCCCATCTCCTTGAAGAACCGGCGGCGGGCAGCCAGGGCCCTCAGGTATCCCTCCCAGACGGCGGTATCCTCCCCGGTGATCTCGCCCAAGCTGGCGACGTTTTTCGCAAAGCCGGGAAACTCCGGATCGACCGCCAGGTCGGGCCGGAATGCGGGAACCACCTTCCCCTTCCAGCCGGAGGCGACGATCTGCTTGTGGTATTCGAGGGAAGAGAGGGGGGAGTCCGTCGTCGCGAGCGCCTCGATGTTGAAGCGGTCGAAGAGCTCGCGGGGCCTGAACTCCGGCTTCTTGAGCGCTTCGGCAAGCTTGTCGTAGATCTCGTCCGCGTTGGCCGGATCGAGGCGCTGATCGACGCCGAAGAGGAAAAAGAAGACATGTTCGAGCCACATCCGGGAGGGGGTTCCGCGGAAGAGGTGATAATGCTCCGCGAAAATGCGCCAGCTCTTCCGGGGATCGGTTTCGACCGGGCCTCCGTCCGCCCGGGGGATGCCGAGCTTCTCCAGCGGCACACCCTTGCTGTAGAGCATCCGGAAGAGGTAGTGGTCCGGGACCAGGAACAGGGTCGTGGGGTCGGGAAACGCCGTGTTTTCGGCGTACCACCGCGGATCGGTGTGGCCGTGCGGGCTGATGATGGGCAGATCCTTGACCGCGCCGTACAGACGGCGGGCGATCTGCCGCTCGGTGGGATCGCTCGGGAAAAGGCGATCATTGTTCATGGTGATGGTTCGTCCCATGGTGCTTTCCTCCTTCTTTGATGCCCGGTGTCCGGACATCATAAATGCGGGCAAAGCAAACGATTCCTTCGCCCGCCGGTTGCTACAGCAGCTTTTTGACGAAGTGTTTTTCCAACCGCGCGTATTCGGGAAGCGGGTCGCCGATCAGCGGGGTCACATAATCCAGGAAGGCCGGGCTTACCCCGTTTCCCTCCGCATTGATGAAGTCGCGTGGGATTTTCTTTTCCCTGTTCGCGACCTCCGCGAGGGAGACGATCCCGGTCCTGCATGCATATTCGCGGTCCGGCTCCCTTTTGAGCGTGACCATGTAGCCGGATTTTCCCTCGACCGCGTGCCTTACGGCCTGGGCGCCTGTGGCGTAGGCCTCTGCCGCGTCCACCCGCGAGGCGAGCAGCGCGGAGACACGCTGGATCGTCCCGGGCTTGTCCGCCCTGGCCTTGATCTTCAGGCCATCTGCAATCATCCCGCAGAGCAGCTCCCCGACACCGCCAAGCTGCTTGTGGCCGAACTTGTCGGTATCGAGCGCCCTTTTCGAGGCGGTCAGGTATTCGCCGTTTTCATCCCTCAATCCCTCACAGCAGGTGATCAGCGCATAGCCGAGTTTCCGGTAAACCCGCTCCACGTCGGAGAGGAATCTCTCCCGGTTGAACGGGATTTCGGGAAGAAGGATGATGTGGGGGGCGTCGTCCTCCCGCTGCCGGGCAAGCACCGTGGCGGCGGTGATCCAGCCCGCGTTTCGCCCCATCGTCTCCACGATCTTGATCGTGTCGCTCGTGTAGATCGCCTCCGTGTCCAGGCCGGCGTCCCGCACCGAGAGGGCGAGCCATCTGGCGACGCTGCCGTAACCGGGGCAGTGGTCCGTCATCGGAAGGTCGTTGTCCACCGTCTTCGGGAGGCCCATCACGAACAACTCGTACCCCTTCTCCCCGGCCATCTTGAACACCCGGTTCGCGGTGTCCATCGAGTCGTTCCCACCCGCGATGAAGAAGTAGCGGATGTCATGCGCGGTCAGGACCTTGAGGATCCGGTCGTAGTCCTCCTCCTTCAGTTTGTGACGGCTCGACCCGAGAGACGACGACGGGGTCTGCCGGAGGAGTTCGATGGTTCTCGGGCTCTCCCGGTTCAGGTCGATCATGTTTTCGTTCAAAACCCCGAGAATGCCGTGGATGGAACCATACATAACGCTGATTTCACTGTGCTTCTGAGCTTCCTGGATCGCGCCGCAGATGCTGCTGTTGATGACCGCCGTCGGCCCGCCCGACTGCGCGAAAATGGCGTTCCCCTTTGCACCCATCTCCCCCTCCTTACTTTCCTTCCGTGAACCTCTTTCAGGGCGGCGGATGATCGCGTTTCCTTATGGGGAAATGGGACGAACCGGATGACCGTGAAGGTCGTTGGGATCCTTATGACCGATCTCGGCAACTCTCCATGAATGCGACATTCTAAGGAGGCGATTGATCGGCGGTATTCACCGTCCGCTTCGATGCCTTCAAAAGAACCGGACCGTTTTTGAGCCGCCTTACCTCACGAAGCCCGCGAGCCACATGGTGACGGGCGGATAGTATGTAATCAGCCCCAGGGCAACCAGCATTGCGAGGAAAAAGGGCATCATCGCCTTCGTGCCGGCGTTCACGCTCACCTTGCCGATCGCGCAGCCCACAAAGAGGACCGTTCCCACCGGCGGCGTCAACAACCCCATGCCTGCGTTGAAGATCAGGACGAGGCCGAACTGGATCGGATCCATGCCGAGCTTCATGCAGACGGGCAAGAGGATGGGCGTCAGGATGACGATCATCGGGGCCATGTCCATCGGTCCGCCCAGGATGAGCAGGAGGATGTTGATCATCAGCAGGATGACCCAGGTCGTGTCGGAGATCTGCAGAAAGCCCTGGGTGATGAGGTCGGGGAGGCGCAGGATCGTCATGACGTAGCCGAACGCGCCCGAGGCCCCGATCAGGAAAAACACCATGAGGACCGTACGGAAAGTCCGCACCAGGACGGGCCAGAGATGTTTGGGCTTGAGCTCGCGGTAAACAAAGAAGCCGAGAAAGAAGGAATAAACAACGGCCAGCGCCCCCGCCTCGGTGGCGGTGGCCACGCCGAAGATGATCGAGCCGAGAATGAGGACGGCCGGGGTCAGCGAGAGGAATCCGTGGAAGACGATCGCGGGAACCTGACTGAGTGCGACCGGATCGCCCTTCGGGTATTTGCGTTTGATGCTGATGATGACGCCGACGATCGAGAGGGTGGCCAGCAGCATAAAACCCGGGATGATGCCGGCCATGAAGAGCTTGCTGACCGAGATGCCGCCGATTACGGTCGATGCCACGATCGAGTAGAGAACCAGGTTGTGGCTCGGGGGCACGACGACGCCCTGGATCGCCGAGGAGATCGTGACGCCGACCGCATACTCGGGCGAATAGCCTTTCTTCACCATGATCGGGATCATCACCGAACCGATCGCCGAGGTATCGGCAACGGCGGAGCCGGAGAGGTTCCCGAAAAACATGCAGGCCACCGAGTTGACAATGGAGAGCCCGCCGGGGAGCCGGCCGACGAAGACGTTGGCGAAGTCCACAATCCGGTTGGCGAGGCCGCCGGCCCCGAGCAGTTGCCCCGTCAGGATGAAGAAGGGGATCGCCAGGAGGGAAAAAAAGTTGATGCCCTGGATCGTCTGCTGCGCAACCACCACGATAGGCATGTCGAGATACCAGAGCGTGGCGATGGAGGAGATGACCAGGACCAGGGCAACGGGGAACCTCAGCAGAAGGAACACGACGAAAGTGATGCAGAGGATCCAGATAGCGGTGTTATTGCTAGGCATCGCGTTTGATCTCCTCTTCGATGACGTTGTAGCGGCGCAGATCACGGCCCAGGAGCTGAAGCGCCGCGTAGACACAGGTCATCACGCCGGTGATCGGCATGACGATGTACTGAACCAGGTTCGGCATCTCGGTCGCCGAAAGGATCGATCCCCGCATCATCATGGCGAAGTTCCAGCCATAGATGACGAGGTAGAGGCCAAAGAAAAAGGTGACCAGATCGATGAAACGGTCGCTGATCCATAGAAGCTTCGGGGGTAACTTGTCTGTGTCTACGAGCTCCATACTGAGGTGGAGCCGCTCGCGGAAGCCGATCGCGATGCCCATAAAGGTGAACCAGGTGAGACAGAGGAGGGTTATCTCCTCGGACCAGGCGAACATCCAGCCGAACCCCTTGCGGGTGATGACCGCCATGACGACGATCAGGATCATGACCACCAGCAGGATGATGCAGAAGCCGTCGATGGCCTTGTCGATCGTCACAAAAAAACTCCGCACGCCACCTTTCTTTTCGGGCACGGGAACCCTCCTTGTACCAATGATGAATGAAACGGTTGGAGGCGGGGCCCCATTGATCAGGACCCCGCCTCACTCCCTGGATCGATCCTTATTTCTTCGGTTTGGCCGCATTGATCGCCTTGATCGTTTCGGCGAACTTCGGCGACTCATCGGCGAGCAGTTGCTTCACTGCATTCCGGAAGGGGGTGTTGTCCTTAATTTCGACGACGATCTGACCTTCCGCCTTGATCTTGTTCATGGCCTCGATTTCGTAGGCATCCCACTTCGCGCGCTGGAACTTAACGGTCTCGCCGGCGGCCTTGCGGATGGCGGCCTGCTGGTCCTTGCTGAGCTTATCCCAGACCATCTTGCTCATGAAGAGGACCTCGGGAAGGCGGAGGTGCTCGTCGAGCATGTAGTACTTCGCAACCTGGTAGTGGTTGAAGGAGATGAGCGAGGGCGCGTTGTTCTCGGCGCCGTCGATAACCTTGGTCTGGATCGCGCTGAATACCTGCCCGGCGCCCATGGGAACGGCGGAAGCGCCCATGGCCTCGACCATCTTTACGAGGATGGCGTTGGGCATGACGCGGAACTTCTTTCCCTTGAGGTCTTCGATCGTGTTGAGGGGGTAGTTGGCGTAGAAGGAGCGGGCGCCGCCGTCATACCAGCAGAGGCCGACAAATCCCGAGGGGGCCAGGTCGGCAAGCATCTTCTGGCCTGCAGTGCCGTTCAGGAACGACCACATATGATCCTTCGAATCGAAGATGAAGGGCAGGGCGAAGACGTTGAGCTGGGGATTGAAGGAGCCCAGAGCGCCGGAGCTGACGCGGGCGATGGCGATGGCGCCGATCTTGACCTGCTCGATGACGACCTTCTCGTCGCCGGAGATCTGACCGCCCGGGAAGACATCCACCTTGATCTGCCCCTTGGTGTAGAGGTTGACGAGACGGGCGAACTCTTCGTCGGCAAGCTCGGTGGGGTAGCCCTTACCGTGAATCTCGGAGAGTTTGAGCACCATCTGGTCCGCCGAAAAGCTGAACGAAGAGAAACCGAACGTGATTGCGATCATGACCATCATGACCAGAACAGAACGCTTAAAATGTTTCATACAAATCCTCCCTTTCTTGATGGCAACGGTTTTTTGGAACTGAGTTTGTCCTCACACATACCTTAAACGCTGTATATCGCAGCTTGACGGAACTTCAAACCAAAACAGGATTCTTGATCCCGATTCATCGATGGTTTTGCCGACCATCGCGAAAACAGGGATGTTCTCTCGACTGCATGAGGGATATTGCGAGGCTTGGGATAGGAATATTTCTGTTCCATTCGCTTATTATCCTACTATATCCAGAATGAATGATACCATCTCCATCCCCTGGACGATAGCGTTTCGCGGGAGTCGGAAGGGACCTGTTCCGTATTGCGAAATGCCGTTACTTATAACAAAACCATTTGTGCATGTCAACATTTTTTTGGGTTATCTTTATCGATTGACAAAAAACCACATGCTCTATATCGTCGAATTGTCGTCATAGGGCAGATGAAGTCATCGGGATATCCCCCAAAATGGTTCATGAGATATACCCCACTCTTTAAACATGGTTCAATCTGCTGGCTGTCAAGGGCAAAGGAGTTTCAATAATGGGAAAGGAAAGTAATCACTATGAGGTGGTCCGGAAAATTTTATCGGAATGTCTGAAAACATCCTGTACAAAAGAAGAGATCAAGGCAAAAATCGTAGACGCCCTCGGGGGAGCTGATTACATCGCGGCGCTTACCGCTTATTTGTGGGGAGCATACAATCACTTCGATTCCGATGCCAAAGTCGCATTCAAAGAGGTATTTTTCGACGATTTAAGAATACACAATCCGTCGGCATTTTACTTCTTCTCTTTTTATTTCATGAATGAATTCAAGAGAACTGGTTTCGACCGTCGTAACGATAGCGATCGGAGAAACTCATATTCATTAGACTTCTTTTGCGAGAAAATCATTGAAAGGCGTCAAGGATCAGATAGACGGAAGGATCCGGAGAAGCGATTAAATTGGACCAGGGTTACCAAATGGGTCAGCGTGCCTTTCAATGTTGATGGCGGCAACCAGGGAGGAGACAGGACAGATTCCCCCATTGAAGAGAAATTACGGCAGCCTGATAATGATGTTATGAACAAGATACACACTTGCTCCGGCGCGGAAATGGATATTCGGGGCTTAAATGCCATTTTATCGGCTCTCATCATTTACTTTGAGATCTACATCAGGCAGGGCCAAACAGATTGGCTGAACAACGTTAACGAAGAAACTTTTGAGCGCGCTAAGAATGTGATGAGAAATCTCATTGAAAGATAAACAGCCAAGTGGTGACTCATCATGACAGGTAAAAAGGCACTTCTGGCAGATATTCTGTTCAATTCCAATTTGGTCAACCTGTTCAAACACCTGCCGATGAGAAATAAGCTGATCGTCTTGAATTATCATCGCATCCGGCCGAATGATCCTCAATTTTCCACGGCTTTTGATGATGGGGTCTACAGTGTAGATTCAGATGAATTTGCAAGGCAAATCAAATGGCTGAAGCACAATACACGGATGCTGTCTGAAAAGGAACTCCTTGACCAATACCAAGACGGGAGTTTTACGCCTCCCAAAACCTCCGCCCCCTGCGTGGTGATCACGTTCGATGACGGATATTTGGACAACTACACCCTCGCCTGTCCGATATTGAAACATTACGAGGTTCCGGCCATCCTGTTTGTGGCAACCCAGATGGTCCACGCCCGGCAGATTGCCTGGTGGGATGTGATCGCTTATCTCATCAAGCGGTGCACCAAACCTTTCATCCGTCTTAACGACCAACAATTCTCGATGGGTGACCAGAGAAAGGAGGCCATCGCCTTTTTTCAGTTGCTGATGAAACAGGAGAAGTATGAGCATACCAAATACCTGCTGTCCGAGCTTTCCGAGGCCTGCGAAGTCGCACTTCCGCCCCCTGAGCTCCAGGATAGGGAAATCCTCACATGGAAAGAGATTCGGGAAATGGCGCGACATCATATCGCCATCGGTTCCCATACCCATACCCACCGGGTATTATCCACACTCAGCCCCAGTGCTCAAAAAGAGGAGATGATCTTATCCAAACTCATTATCGAGGAGAATATCGGTCAACCGGTTCTGAGCATATCCTATCCGATTGGCGAACCCCATTATATCACCGCCGAGACATCCATAATTGCCTCTATTTCCGGATATTTGCTCGGGTTTACCGCCGATACCGGCGTCAATGACTGGAAGAGCATTCAACCCTACGGGGTCAAACGGATCGGACGCCTGGTGGAAAAGGTCTCTACGGTATCACTGCTGACGGTTTTACCGGGACTCTTCTCCTGGGATTCGGCGGCCTCTGCCCAGATCAAGCTGATGGAAACGCATCCAACCTATGCAGACGCCTACTACCGGTTGGGGGTCATTCATCTGGGCCAGGGCAAAATTGCACAGGCCATCAGCAGCTTTCAGCAAGCCGTTGATTCCAATCCCGATTACACGGAGGCGCGAATCAAGTTGGGAATCAGTCAGGGATTTGCCGGCCTGTATGATGAAGCGGAAAGAAATCTGTCGTTTATTCTTGAAAAACGACCCACATTTGCGGATATCTATTATTATCTGGGGATCATCCATGCCGGCAATAAGCAAATCCCCAAGGCCGTCCAGGATCTGGAAAAGGCCGTAACGATTAATCCGGCCTATAAGGATGCCATTTTGAAATTGGGCGTTCTCTACTGTCAGCAGCAGAAGTATAAACTTGCACTGCACATGCTTGAACGTGCCAGCCGGTTAGACCCATCAGACCAGGATTTGCTGATTCTGGTGGAAGCCGGGAAAAATATCATTGCAACGCATGGATTTGCATCTTCGAACTTGGTTCCGTTGTTTGCCTCCTACATCGGCAACAGCGATCAGATTGACGAACTCGTAAAGGGATTTGTCACCCATCTGAGCATCAGTCCGAATTTGAATGATATCATGACCATCATTGAAAAAGGGGCTTTCCCCAGGGACAACCAGGAAAACCTGCTGCTTTTGTTTCAGGATTACAAGGCCACATTCCCCGAATACTCGGATATTCACTACATGCTGGGAATTCTGCATAAAAAACTGGATCACCTCCAGGATGCCGAACAATGTTTTACGGAATCCGTCCGATTGAATCCCAATTATGTCAAAGCCCGACTGAATCTGTTCAACCTGTTAAAAGAACAGGGCAGATTCAAGGAAGCGATTGAACAGGGATATGCGCTGGAGCGATTCAATCTGCTCTACCCGGACCTGTATTGCGGGCTGGCGGAGACATGTCTGGGGCTCGGCAGATATGCAGAAGCAGAACAATTTGCCAGAAAAGCCATCGGCATTAGTCCTGTTTATCAACGGGTGCAACAGGTATTTGAAAAAATTCGTGAACGTCATGACCATGCGTAAAGCAAAGTATAAGAGGTGCTGACCGGACGTTATCGCCGACCGGGATGGGCCCGTTTCCTGTCAGCCATATTCCTTGACGCATGGCTACCTGCCCGCTATAATCAGCCCGGATCAAAAGAGATTTTGACGCCTGCGAAGAAACCCTTGCGCGGTGTCAACCTCTGATCATCCCCTACGGTCGATCGTGCAGGCTCACGGTCCACCGACACAGGGCGCGCTCGACGGTGGTTACGGCAATCCTGCCGAACCGGAAGGGCTTCTCAATAATACGGCTCCGGATTCCAGGTTGAACGGCTTTCTTCGGGAACATCGGGTTTTTCAAATCTCTGGCAACGAAAAATAGGGGGGCTGCAATGAATGAACGGTTGAAGATCGCAGTGAACACCGGCGGCGGGGATGCTCCCGGACTCAACGCCGTCATCTATGCCGTGACGATGGCGGCCGACCGCCGCGGCTGGGAGGTTTACGGCATCCATACCGGTTATAAGGGATTGCTCGATACCAATGAGATCACACGGCTGACCCCGGAGAAGGTGGCGGGCATCGTCTCGCTCGGAGGAACGATCCTCGGTACGACGAACAAGGGAGATCCGTTCAGCATGCCCGTCAAGAACGCCGTCGGCGATGTCGAGGTTCGGGATGTCTCCGGAAGGATCGTGTCCAACTTCAAGCGTCTGGGCCTGGATGTCCTGATCGCTGTAGGTGGCGACGGCTCCCTGCGCCTCGCCAACCGCCTCGCCGGCATGGGGATGCCCGTGGTCGGCGTACCCAAGACGATCGACAATGACCTGGCCAGCACGGTCATCACCTTCGGTTTCGACACGGCGGTGACCACGTCCACGGAGGCGATCGACAAGCTGCACTCCACCGCCAGCGCCCACCAGCGGGTGATGGTCGTCGAGGTGATGGGACGATACGCGGGCTGGATCGCTCTCAACAGCGGCATCTCCGGGTCGGCGGATGTGATCCTGATCCCGGAGATTCCCTTCAAGATCGAAAGCATCTGCGAAAAGATCATGAACAATGAGCTGCATGGCAAGGACTACGGCATTGTCGTCGTTGCAGAGGGTGCCAAGGCCGAAGGCGGTGAGATGGTCCACAAGGGTGGGGGCGAGGAAGGGCGCCAGGAGGTATTGCTGGGCGGTATCGGAGACTGGGTAGCCCGGGAAATCCATCAGCGGACCGCTAAGGACACACGCTCCCTGGTGCTGGGGCACCTGCAGCGCGGCGGTTCTCCCACCACGTTCGACCGTCTTGTGGCTTTGCGCTTCGGTGCCGCGGCCGTTCGCTTCATCGCGGAGGGTCAGCGAAACGTGATGGTGGCCCTGCGGCCGCCGAACATGGTGGCCGTGCCGCTGGAGGAGGCTGTCAAAAATATGAAATCGGTGCCGCTGGATTCCGACACAATTATCACCGCCCGCGATATGGGAATCAGTTTCGGCGATGAATGAGGGCCTCTCGCCCTATACTTCGAATTAAAGGAGAAGAATGCCCATGGATTTCAAGACACTTTTGACGAACCGGCGTTCCATCCGGGATTTTCAGGATAGGGAGATACCGTTATCGGTTGTGCAGGAAATCCTTCAGGATACCACTCTGGCGCCGACGGCAAGCAACGCACAGCCCTGCCGTTTCATCGTCATCCGGGACCGGAGGCTGATCAAGCGGCTTTCCGACGAGAGCAGGCGAAATCTTCTTGCCGATCTTGCATCGAGTCCCGATTCGCCGCTGAAAATGTATGAAGCGGCATTGCGGGACGATGCCTTCAATGTCTTTTACAATGCCCCCTGTCTCATTTACATCGTCGGTTTCCGGACGGCCCGGTCGCCTGAGGTGGATTGCGCCCTGACGGCGGCCTACCTCATGTTTTCGGCAGCTTCCCGGGGACTCGGGACCTGCTGGATCGGGCTGGGCGCCCATATCCGCGGCCATGAAATCCTTCGGGAAATCGGCGTTCCCGAAGACTGCCGGATCGTGGCGCCGATCATTCTCGGTTTTCCGACGGCCGTTCCGACGGCCTCGGAGAGACACGCGCCGGATATTATCCGGATGCTCTGACCGGATCCGCATGATTCGCGGAATGTCGTGAAACGATGTAAAATATTTTCATCAGAACCAGAAAAAGGAGGTGCTCCATGGAAGAAAGATCGCGGATCCGCTTCAACCCGGCAACGAAAGAAATCGAGATCGAAGGGTCGGAAGAATTTGTCCGGACCTATTTCGGAAAGGTGCAGAAGCTGCTTTTGGACCCCGGCAGCAAGAAGGGAAAACCGAAACCTCCCAAGACCCGTCGTCCGGAGGGGAAGCCGAAAAAGGTCGAGAAAAAAACCGGCCCCAAGATCGCCCCGAAGAAGACCCTCATGGACACGGTCGTCGGGCTCATCTGCAGCAGCAAAGAGGGAATCACGACGACGACGCTGAAGGAAAAGACGGGGCTTGCCGAGAGGCAGATCTGGAGCATCATTTACCGGGCAGAGAAGCGGGGGAAAATCAAGAAAACGAAACGGGGGATCTACGTGGCGGCATAACCGTCGGGGAGCGCCTCCCACCGGACGCGGCGGCTCTTCTTTCCCTTCGACCGTCGTGGCCGGCGCCGGGATTGAAGATTCTCCGCGCAAACTGCGGTGAACCTTCAATCCTTAAGAGGAAAAAACCATATCGTTTTTGCTCGCTTACCCCGCGGCAAGCCGCGGGGAACTCGCTCGCGAGCGGATTCAATGTCCCGAAAACAGGGCGAGGTCGTTCACCATCACGCCGTCCACATAACCCGAAGCACGGTACGCTTTCAGGGTTTCCCGGTCCTTTACGACCCATGGATAGACCTGGATGCCGCAGGATTTTGCCCACCGGAGCTGGCCCGCCTCAACGGCGTCCCTTCCCGGGTGGACGGAATAGACGCCGAGTGTGCGGACTTCGTCGGTAAAGCGGATCCAGACCGAATCGTAGATCATGGCCGTTTTCACGCTTCCGGCGATCCGCTTCATTTCGGCGAGCGCGTAATGGTCGAAGGAGGAGACGATGACGCGGTCCGTAAAATGCGTTTCCCGAAGCAGATCGGTCAGTTTTCGCTCGACCCCTTCGTTCCGGCCGGGGCGGTTCTTGATCTCGATGTTGAGCATCACCCGGTCCCCGGCCCACGCGATCACCTCGTCGAGCGTTGGGATCCCGACAAAACCGTGCTGCGCCATCCGGTTATTGTAATTGTAACGTTTAAGCTCCGCAAGGGACAGGTCTGCCACAGCCCCGGTCCCGTCCGCCGTGCGGTCGATCCAATCGTCGTGGATGACGACAAGCCGCCCATCCCGCGAGAGGTGAATGTCCAGCTCGATCATGTCCGCGCCGGCCTCGACGGCCTTCTCAAACGCCAGAATCGTATTTTCCGGATATCTGGTCGAATATCCCCGGTGAGCGATTTTCAGAAATGAATCCATCGTTTCCTTTCCGACCCGAAGGGCCATCGCTTCCCTGAAGGATCCGTCCAGGGCGGATCGGGGCGGATCAAGAAGGGTCGCGAATTGGGTTTATGGTTTATAATGAATACCGATGGATGTCAATAACCGAGCCGACCACGGGTTCTCTTTTCCCCGCCGGACGGGAAAAAGAGATTGCATTTTTACCGATAATTTTTTATTAAAAGTCCGGCGAACAACACACCGGACGAGAAAAAATGCCGGTGCGGATCATTTTCCGGGCTCTTTAGACAAAATACTCTTGCAACAGGTCGATCAGGCGGAATCTCTCTTTAATTCACGGAGGAAACGGACAATGGGCGAGGGGATATCGGATCACACCAGGTTTGTCGTCGATTTACGGCGCCAGATGTGGATGGCTGGCGTGGAGGAGGAGCTCCGCCGTCTCATCTGGCAGATTGCGGTGACGGGTAAGTACATCTCCGCCAAGATCCATGAATCGAACCGGAAGCTGGCCGGTTTCAAGAACCTCTACGGGGAGGAACAACTCTCGCTCGATCGGAGCTCCGACGAGATCCTGAAGAACCAGCTCCAGTTTTCGGGTTTCGTCCGGGAATACGCCTCGGAGGAGCAGGACGCCGTCGTCCTGATCGGCAAAGGCCGGGAGAAATACTTCGTCACGGCGGATCCGCTGGACGGTTCTTCCCTGGTCGACACCAACCTCGCCATCGGGACGATCATCGGCATCCACAAAGAGTCGGTCTTTTCGCGGGGAAGGGATACGATGGTGGCAGCCCTCTACATCACCTATGGACCGCTCATCACGATGGTCTACTCCGCAGGCAAGGGGGCCCACGAGTTCGTCCTGAACCGGGAGGGGGAGTACGTTCTCTCCGAGGAGAATATCACCGTCAAAGAGCGTGGCTCCATCTACAGCCCCGGGGGGCTGCGGAAGGATTCCACGGATAACCATCTGAAATTTCTTGAATATCTCGAAGCGGAGGGTTATAAGCTCCGCTACAGCGGTGGGTTCGTGCCGGACATCAACCAGATCCTGATCAAGCGGGGCGGAATCTTCACCTATCCCGCCCTGAAGAAGAGCCCCCACGGAAAGCTCAGACTCCTGTTCGAACTTCAACCGATGGCCTTCATCCTCGAGCAAGCCGGGGGGATTGCCACGGACGGCAGGGAGGAGATCCTCTCCATCCGGGTGGACGACCTGGAACAGCGCTGTCCGATCTATATCGGAAGCCGGTTTGAGGTGAACAAGGCCATGGAATTTCTGGCGGCGGGATCATAAAGGATCCGATACGGCCCGTAAATCCGGGACCTTTCCCATACATGAGTGAGGTGAAACCATGATCTTCGATAATACGGCTTTGCTGAAAAAGGCGATGGAGGAGGTGTTGACCCTTTCGGGGGGCGACGTCCGGGTTCTCAACGAAAAACGTCTCCGGGAGGAGCGGATCGACGATCTGATCCGGACGGCGGTGTTTGCCCCCGGGGAGGAGACGCGGGCGGCCGCACGCTGGCTGATCCGCCGGTCTGCGGCGGCATTGGGAATCCATTCCGCCTCGATCCAGGGGCTATACGAAGCGATGGGCCGGGGAGAGGTCTCCGGGTTTACGGTGCCGGCGATCAATATCCGCGCCATCACCTACGATACTGCCCAGGCGGTTTTCCGGGCCGCGGGGGCGGCGGGAACCGGGGCAATGATCTTCGAGATCGCCCGGTCGGAAATCGATTACACCTGCCAGCGGCCGGAGGAGTACACCTGTGCCGTGACGGCGGCGGCCGTCAAGACGGGATACCGGGGGCCACTCTTCATCCAGGGCGACCACTTCCAGGTCGGTGCGAAGAAGTACGCAAAGGATCCGGCGGGGGAGGTCAAGGCCGTCAAGGACCTGATCTGGGAGGCGATCGACGCCGGGTTCTACAACATCGACATCGATACCTCGACGCTCGTAGACCTCGCGGAAGCGACGGTGAAAAAGCAGCAGCGGCTCAACTTCGGCCTGGCCGCCGAACTGACGACCCTGATCCGGGATCTGGAGCCGGCGGGGATTACGGTATCCGTGGGCGGCGAGATCGGCGAGGTCGGGGGCAAAAACAGCACGGTGGAGGAGCTGCAGGCCTTCATGGAGGGGTATCTTGAAACCCTCCGCAAAAGCGAACCGGCATTGAAGGGGATCAGCAAGATCAGCGTCCAGACGGGGACGACCCACGGCGGGATTCCGCTGGCCGACGGGAGCGTCGCCAAGGTGAAGCTCGATTTTGACACGCTGGAGAAGCTGTCAAGGGCGGCGCGTGCCGAGTACGGCATGGCCGGCGCGGTGCAGCACGGCGCCTCAACCCTGCCCAACGAGGCCTTTGACCGTTTTCCCGCGACCGGCACGGCGGAGATCCACCTCGCCACGGGCTTCCAGAATATCGTCTATGACAGCCCGAACTTTCCGCCCACCCTCCATTCGCAGATCTATGCCTACCTGAGTCGGGAGGCGGCTTCCGAGCGGAAGGAGGGGGATACGGAGGAGCAGTTCTTCTACAAGACCAGGAAGAAGGGGATCGGTCCCTTTAAACGGGAGATGTGGGATCTCCCGCAGGCGGTCCGTGCGGCCCTGGGCGGTGAGCTGGAGGCGCAGTTCGCACTGCTTTTCCGGAAACTCAACGTGGGCAATACCCTGGAGGTCGTAAACCGCTTCGTTACGCCCGTGGATGTCCCTCTGAAAGTCCCGGACGGTCTGGCGTAAACCCTGACGATGTCCTGTTATAGAAAGAAAAAGGGGGGACGAAAAGTTCCCCTTTTTCATTTCCGTGAACAATTGTCAAATAATTGAATTTATTAATGTAAACTCCAACAATCTTGTTTCGTTCCTCGTGGTCTGAGATACCCAGCAAGTTGCCGTGGGGAGTCTCACATATGCGATTATGAGGGGCGTTTGAGAAAAAACTTGAATCCATCGACAAAAATGACTATTATGGTCATGAGCGTATAACCATGGAGGTCATGACTATGAAAACAGCAGCCGTATCGGCATTAAAGGCATCTCTCAGTGAGTATCTGGCCGGCGTGAAAGCAGGCGAGGAAATCATCGTCACCGACCGGGGCAAGCCGATCGCCAAACTCATGCCGCTGCAGCCCGGGGAGACAGAGACGCCGGATGAACTGCGGAATCTCGAAAGGGCCGGGCTCGTTCGGATCGGCACCGGCAAGATTCCGGATTTCTTCTGGGAGGAACCCCGGATGAAAGACAAGCAGTCTGTCGCACGCATGGCCCTGCTTCAGGAGCGGGAGGAAGGCCGATGAAATTCTGGGACGCATCGGCCGTCATTCCCCTGTTTCTTGAAGAACCGGAGACGCCGCGAATGCTGGAGATTGCCCGTCTGGACGGAGGAATGGTCGCCTGGTGGGGCACGGTCGTCGAGTGCCGCTCTGCCGTCGCCCGTCTGCGTCGGGAGGCGATCCTGACCACATCGCAAGAGGACCAGGCCATCCGTCTGCTGGCCGTGCTGGCCGAGGCCTGGACAGAGGTCCGGCCGGGCGAGGCAATGCGGGACATGGCAGGACGGCTCCTCCTGAGCCACCCCCTGCGTGCTGCCGATGCCCTGCAACTGGCCGCCGCCCTCATTTGGGCGGGGAAGCAGCCCCGCGGACATGCCTTTGTCTGCCTGGATCGCAGGCTCCGTGACGCAGCCAGGAAAGAGGGTTTCCTGATCATGCCGCCATGGTCGGATGCCTGAAAACAAGCCCCTTTTCACTTCACATAATTGTTAGTGGATTTTCGCGCCGGTCTTCGGCGTCCGGTCGAATCCGAGCAGCGTAAGCCCCTCTTCGGTGTCCGTGGCAAGCAGCATCCCGCGGGACTCGACCCCCATCAGCTTTGCCGGCTTCAGGTTGGCGACGACGACGATGGTCTTCCCGACAATCTCCTCGGGTGTGTAATCCTTCCCCATGCCGGCCACAACGGTTCTCTCCCCGTCGATCTCCACCGTCAGTTTCAGCAGCTTGCTCGATTTGGGGACCCGCTCGGCTGCGAGAACCTTCGCCGCCCGGAGATCCACCTTCTCGAACTCCTCATATGAGATCTCCGGTTTGATCGGCGCCACCTCGGCCTTTACGGGTTCCGGCTTGGCAGCCTCCGTCTTAACCTCCACCCGCGGAAAGAGGGATTCCCCCCGTTTCAGTTCGCTTCCCGCTTGGAGGCCGCCCCAGTTCCGGATACCATCGAAATTCTGGCCCGAGGGATCGGCAACGCCAAGCTGCCCCAGGATCTTTGCGGCCGAACCCGGCATGAAGGGTGTGATCAGAATGGCCGTAATTCGCAGGGCCTCCAGGAGATTGTAGAGGATGGTCTCCAGACGGGCGTGGTTGGCCGGATCCTTGGCCAGGACCCAGGGTTCCCGTTCGACGATGTACTTGTTCGTGACATTGATGAACTCCCAGATCGCAATCAGCGCCCGGTGAAGGCCGAGGTTCTCGAAGCAGGCCTCCACCTCGGTCACCGTCCTTGCAGCCGTCTCCCGGAGGATGCGGTCTTCGTCGGCTTGAACCGTGGCTTGAACCGTGGGCGCCGGGACCTTCCCGTTTCCGTATTTCACGGCCATTTGCATCGTCCGGCTGACGAGGTTTCCCAGGTCGTTGGCGAGATCCGAGTTGATCCGCTGGACGAAGGCCTCCTCGCTGAAACTGGAATCGAGGCCGAAGACCATGTCCCGGAGAAGAAAATAACGGAAGGGATCGAGTCCGTACTTGTCTTTCAGGTCGAGGGGGTTGACGACGTTCCCCAGGCTCTTGGACATCTTGCTCTGGTCGATGTTCCAGTACCCGTGGACATTGAGGTGCGTGTAGGGTTCGATTCCCGCGGCCTTGAGCATCGTCGGCCAGTAGATCCCGTGGGGTTTCAGGATGTCCTTCGCGATCAGGTGTTGTGCGACCGGCCAGAAGGTGCGGAAATTCTCGCCGTCGGGGTAGCCGATCCCCGTGATGTAGTTGATCAGCGCGTCAAACCAGACGTAGGTCACGTACTCTTCGTCGAACGGCAGCGTGATCCCCCAGGTGAGGCGGCTCTTCGGCCGGGAGATGCAGAGGTCCTCCAGCGGGTCGCGGAGGAAGGCGAGGGCCTCGTTCCGGTAACGCTCCGGCCGGATGAAATCGGGATGCTCCTCGATGTACCCGATGAGCCACTTCTGGTATTTGCCCATCCGGAAGAAGTAGTTGCTCTCCTTGCGGTGTTCGGGGACCGTTTCATGCTGGGGGCACTTGCCGTCGACGAGCTCCTTGTCCATGTAGAAGCGCTCGCAGCCGACGCAGTAGAACCCTTCGTACTGGCCAAAGTAGATGTCTCCCGCATCATGGACTTTTTGGAGGATCCACCGGACCGTCTCCACGTGGTTGGGGTCGGTCGTCCGGATGAAGTAATCGTTTGTAACCGAAAGCTCCGGCCAGAGGTTCCTGAACTGGGCGCTGATCCGGTCGGCGTATTCCTGCGGGGTGACACCCGACTTCTTGGCCGCCTCGGCGATCTTGTCGCCGTGCTCGTCCGTTCCGGTCAGGAAGAAGGTCCGGCAGCCGCGGAGGCGGTGGTAGCGCGCCAGGACGTCGGCGACGATGGTCGTGTAGGCATGCCCGATGTGGGGCGAGGCGTTCACATAGTAGATCGGTGTCGTGATGTAGAAAGCGTCTTGCATGATTCACCTCTGGCCCGGGGAGAAGTTCCGATCCCTCCGGGCTTGGGGACACCTTGCGGCAAGGTGTCCCCATATGTCCCCGATTCCAAAAATAATTAGGGCGCTATACCTATTTATCCCGCTGGACGTCCTTCGCCTTGAAGGTCGCCTCCTTCCTGCTTTCGAGAAGGACGACCACCTCGCCCTGCAGGGCGTTCTGGCGGATCACCTTCCCCTTCCCTTCCGGGGTCTGGACCATCTTTCCGCATTTCGGCATCTCTTTTTTCAGATCTGCGTACGCCTCATATTCGAAACCGAGGCAGCACATCAGCCTTCCGCAGAGACCGGAGATCTTTTCGGGGTTCAGGGACATGTTCTGTTCCTTGGCCATCTTGACCGAAACCCGGTCCAGCGTGTGCAGGAGGGTCGCACAGCACACCTCCCGTCCGCAGATCCCGAGCCCCTTGATCACGCGGGCCTCCTGCCTGGCGCCGATCTGCCTAAGCTCGATGCGGGTCCGGAACCGCTGCACGAGGTCCTTCACCAGATCCCGGAAATCGACCCGGTTTTCCGCTGCGAAGGAGAAGAGCATCTTGCTCTTGTCGAAGAGACATTCCACATCGACCATCTTCATCGGAAGCTGCCGTTCCGCGATCCTCCGGGCGCAGAATTGCATGGCCTCCCGCTCCAGGGTCTGATTGTTCTCCCGTGTCCGGAAATCCTCCTCCGTCGCAATGCGCAGCACATTTTTCAGATGGGCGGGCAGTTGCTCAGACGGAACGGCCCTGACCTCCGTCGCCGCGGTGCCGATCGCCGGACCGTTGTCCGTGCTGACCACGACGAGATCGTCCCGCTTCAAAGGGAGATCCGAGGCATGAAAGGTGTAGATCTTCCCCTCTTTTTTGAATTTGACGCCAACGACATTTTTCAAGCCGAGTCACCCCCGGACGGTTATTTTTCTTCAGGCGAGCTTAATCAGCATGGCCTCCAAAGTCAACGACTTATTGGCGTTCTGCGCGATGGCGCCCATCGCCGCCGTCACCGTCGTGATGTTGTGCAGAAGTTCGCGCCCCGACAGACGACCTGCGATCGCTTCGATCACCCCGGCCCGGTCCCGGAACATCAGCTTTTCTTTCTCTCCCGTCTCCCGAAGGACCAGGCCATCCCGGTAACCGCCCCGGAGGATCCGGAGGCGTTCCAGAATCTCCCCCCGCTCCGTTCCGAAGCGGCCGGCAAAGGCAAGCCTTTTGAGCAGATCGGCCGGATCATCCTGCGCGAGGAGCTCCAGGATGCCGTTGCGCAGGGTAAGATAGTCCTCCCGGTTCATCTCGATCGCCCTGCCGATGCTGCCGCCGGACGAGGCCGCGAGGACCGCGGCGGCGGCATCCAGCCCCTCCTTTTCCCGGAGGAAACGGGCTACCTCCTCCCGCGGCAGCGGCGAGAAGCGCAGATGCTGGCAGCGGGAAAGGATCGTCATGGGAAGGGCATGGGACCGGGCGGTGGTCAGCAAAAGGACATTCCCCGGGGATGGCTCTTCCAGGGTTTTGAGGAGGGCGTTAGCCGCAGCCGCATTCATCCGGTCCGCCTCCTCGATGATAATGACCCGCTTGCCCTCCCCGGGTCGGAAAGCCATCCGCGCCTGGAGTTCCTTGATGGCCCCGATCTTGATGAACTGCCCATCCGCCTGGATCGCAATGATGTTGGGGTGGTTATGGTGCGCCGCCTTCCGGCAGGAGCCGCAGGCGTCGCAGGGCGGGTCTTCTGCACCGCAGTTCAGCGCCCCGGCGAAGACCGACGCCATGGCCCTCTTCCCGATCCCTTCCATCCCGTAGAAGAGATAGGCATGGGCGATGCGGTCCCTGACCATCGCGCTTTTCAGGATGGAGATCGGCTTTTCGTGACCGTAGATGTCGTTGAACCTCATGTCAAAGCAGGGCCTCCAGGTGACGGCAGACCTCGCGCCGGACCGTCTCAATATTCGCCGCGCCGTCGATGATCCGGAAACGTTCCGGTTCTTCCGCTGCAAGGTTCAGATATCCTTTCCGGACCCTCCCGTGAAAGGTTCTCTCCTCTTGTTCGAAACGGTCTTCCGCCACCTCTTGGCGGATACCGGCTGCTCGCTTTTCCGCCCGCGCCAGACCGGTCTCCACGGGGAGGTCAAACAGAATCGTCCGCTCCGGCGCCACGGTCAGCGCGGAAAACGCGTTCAGGGTCCGGATGAAACCATCGTCAAGCCCCCTTCCGAAACCCTGGTAGGCCACGGTCGCATCTGAAAAGCGGTCGCAGAGAACCCACTGTCCCGCTTCGAGGGCGGGGAGGATGGTCTCCCGCACATGCTGGGCGCGCGCGGCCGCAAACAGGAGGAGTTCCGCCTCGGCGCCGATGGCGCAGGATCCGCGGTTAAGCAGGATCTCCCGGATCTTCCGGCCGAGCGGCGTCCCCCCGGGTTCGGCGGTAGCGACAACTGGGATGCCGCGCTCCCGGAGCCAGGTCTCTGCAAGCCGGATCTGGGTGGTCTTGCCGCATCCTTCGATACCCTCGAACGTGATGAATCGTCTCATTTTTTCCCTGAAACAAGAGAGGGGAAAGCCTCAGCCTTTCGACGACTTGGCGTTTCCCCCTCTTCGCAGTAAAAACCCGATACGGAGCTACTTCTCTTCCCCGGGCGTGATCGCCTCGACCGGGCACTGTTCCGCACAGGCGCCGCAATCCGTACACAGTTTGGCATCGATGACATACTTGTCATCCCCTTCACTGATCGCCTCCACCGGACATTCGTCTTGGCAGGAACCGCAAGCAATGCATTCATCGGTAATGATATACGCCATATTCTTCTCCTTCTTTCATTTTTTATATTGACCGACTCTATCGGTCCGGTCTCTTAAACAGAAACAACCGATTTAACGGCGGGAATCTCCTGTTTCAGGAATTTTTCGATCCCGTTCTTCAGGGTCATCTGGGCCATCGGGCAGCCATGACAGGCCCCGAGCAGCCTCACCTTGACCACGCCGTCGTCCCCTACGCCGATCAATTCCACATCTCCGCCGTCCGCCTGGAGATTGGGCCTGATCCGGTCGATAACCCTCTGTATCTCTTCCCTCATGCTCCTGATGTCCTCCCCGTTCGCACCGGTTTCAAAAAGGGCCGTTAGTGCGGCATATAGCCGATCATCTCGCGGATGAGACCCCTCGCCACATCGGGAAGGTCCGGTTTAAGGATCACGTAATCGCTGATCCTATGATGGACCGCCGTCCAGAAGGTTTTCCCCGTCTTCGCCTCAATCAACGTGATACTGAGGCTGACCTTGGCGATCTTCTTGTCATCCTCCGTCGTATAGTTCCAGTAGTCGACACGGACAAGGAGAAAAGCCTCGACGCCGGTCAACTCACCGAACCTGCCGCTCAACACCGGATCGGAGAAATTGACGTTCGCAAGTTTGGCCAGGTAGTCCGTCACGACCCGCCTGAACACCTCATCCGATTCCATACGACGGCCGATGGCCTCGCCGCCGACCACATCGGCGAACCACTTCCGCTCGCTCAGGACCTCGGCAAAAAGACGATCAATGCTGCCCCTGGCCTCCGCAAAGGCCCTGGTATCGGCCGGCAGTACCGCGATCCGCCGGGGATGAAAATCCCGCGCCTCCGGCGAAACCTCCGAATAGCGGAGCCCGCCACAGCCCAGAATGCCCAGGAGCAGGACAATGGGAACGACCGTTTTCCATATTTTCAACATCACGACACCTCGGGTTCAGGTGGTCATGGCCCCGGTTGCCAGAAGCCACAGAAAGGCGCTGACTCCGGCAATGATGTAACCGCTCTCCAGGAGGCCTTCCAGAACCACCCCGGAAAACCCGGACCTTCTATCATATAGTTTGAAACAAATCCATATATAAAATACACAGGTTAAAAGAAAGAAACTGAGTGATGTAGCCCACCCGGCCGGATAGGCCGCAAAGAGCAGGACAAACAGGAGACCGGAGATTCCCTGGAGAAGGACGAGGGTTTTTTCCCCGCCGATCAGCACGGGGAGGGTCTCGCGGCCGATCAGCCGGTCGCTCTGGATATCAAGGATATCCGACAGCGCCGAACGGATGAAGACGATACCGGCGATGAACAGGAAGGCCGTCGCGACCCCGGGCGTCAGCGTCAGACCGGTCTCGATCCAGGGCAGCAGCGCCGTGACGGCCGCCCAGGCGATGGCCGTGGCGATGTTCTTCGATCCGGGAAGATCCTTCAGACTCTGGAACCTCCAGCCTGCCGGCAGGGTCGGCGTATTGTAGAGAACGCCGGAGAGCGAAATGATGAACAGCAGGATGAAGGAGGCCGGTCCCGCGATGAAAGAGGCGCCGAGCGCGAGAATCATCGATAAAACGGCCAGTGTGACGTAGATCTTTTCATGGAGGAGATAGGACTCCTCGCGGAAGGAGCTGATGCTGCTTGCCTTGCGGTTGATAAAGCGGTTGAGAATGTGCATGGCGTAAACGTAGAGGGATGCGGTCAGGATGTGGAGGGGGTTTACCGGCAGTCCCTGGAGAAGCATGGCGGCGAATGAAAGGCAGCCCGCGCCCGCGGCGGAGTAGATATCCGTGCGGACCGTGAAGACCCAGATCTTGAAGAGGTGCCGGAGGAGTTCCTCCCTCTTTCCCAGGCGGCCGGTGAGATGATCCACCACCCGGTCGATGATCCAGTTGGGGGTCGAGGCCCCGGCGGAAACGCCGATTCTCCGGTAGGGTTCGATGTCGATCCCCCGGAGTTCATCGAAGACCTCGATGTGAAATGCGGGTTTCCCCTGAAGTTTCGCGAGTTCCGCAAGGCGCCTTGTGTTCGCGCTGTTCCGGCCTCCGACGATGAAAACGGCGTCCGTTCCGGCGGCAAGTGCCTTGATCTCGGTCTGTCTCGTTTCCGTGGAGTCGCAGATCGTGTCGAAGATGACCGCCTCCGGGAACCGCTCCTTGACCCGCCGGACAATGGCGGCGTAATCCTCCAGGCTCTGCGTCGTCTGGGCGACAACGCACACCTTCGGCAAGGGAGGGAGGCCATCCACATCCCCGGGAACGCCGAGAACGATACCCGCCTCACCGGCAAATCCCAGCAGGCCGTTCACCTCCGGGTGTTCCCGATCCCCCGCGATCAGGACCGCAAAGCCTGCCGCCGCATGTTTCCGGATGATCGCCTGGACATGTGCCACCTTGGGGCAGGTGGCATCGATGATCCGGAATCCCTTTTTCTTGATCTTCCTTCTTTCGGCAGGGGAGATCCCGTGGGCGCGGATAACCATCGCGGCCCCGGCGGGGGCGCGGTCGAACTCATCAAGGCTCCTAATCGGGATGATGCCCCGTTTCCGGAGGAGCTCAACCGTCTGGGGATTGTGGATCAGCGGACCGTAGGTGTAGATGGCCTCCCCGTTCTTGTGGCCGGCCATATCGAGGACCACGTCCACGGCCCGCTTGACCCCCATGCAGAAGCCGGCCGTTTTCGCCAGGATTATCCCCATGGCACCGCTCCTTTCATGAATGCTCCTCCTGCCCGGTTTTTTTGAGACAGAGGAAAAATTCCCGGTTCCCCGCCGGTCCTGTGAGAGGGGATGAGCAGCTTTCCAACACATCGAGATCGAGGTCCCGGCAGAAGGATGCTGTTTCCGCGAGGACCCGTTCATGGAGCGCCGGATCCCGGACGACGCCGCGCTTGCCGACCTCGCCCTTTTCCACCTCGAACTGCGGCTTGATCAAGGCAAGGATAATAGCGCCATCTTTGATCAGTCTCAGAACAGGCGGGATCACCAACCGAAGCGATATGAAAGAGGCATCGATCACGGCGATGTCGATGCCGTCCGTGATGTCATGGCCATCGTAATGACGGATATTGGTCCGTTCGATGCAGACGACCCGGGGATCCTCCCGGAGCCTCCAGGCGAGCTGGCCGTAACCCACATCGACCGCATAGACCTTCGCCGCCCCCGCCTGGAGGAGGCAGTCGGTGAAACCGCCGGTGGAGGCTCCCACGTCGAGGGCGACAAGGCCCCGGACGGAAAGGCCGAAGGAATCGATGGCGCCCCGGAGCTTGAGGCCGCCGCGGCTGACATAGGGATTCACTTCACCCCGGATCCGGATCTCCGCATCAGCGGAGACCAGGTTTCCGGCCTTGACCGCCGGCCGATCGCCAACGAGAACCGCCCCGGCAAGGATCAGCGCCTGCGCCCGCTGCTGGTTCTCCGTCAGACCCCGCGCAACGAGCAGGCAATCCAGTCGGATTTTTGGTGTTTTCGGAGTCATATTTTATGGGGTCAGGTCTTGGGATTTGAATAATTGAAGCTCTCCGCAGCAAGCTGCGGAGAATCTTCGATCCTTAAGAGGAAAAAACCATTCCGTTTTGCTCGCTTACCCCGCGGAAAGCCGCGGGGAATGCGCTCGCGGGCGGATTCAAATCCCAAGACCTGACCCCATTTCCCTCACCGCGGCAGCGATCCCCTCCGCATCGATTCCGTACATCCGCCGGAGCTCCTTCTGGGTCGCATGCGGGGCAAACTCATCCGGGATGCCGAGCCGCCGGACGGAAACGCCGCGGATCCCCTTTTCCGCGAAGAGTTCGAGAACGGCGCTGCCGAAGCCTCCCATCAGTGCGTTTTCCTCAACGGTGATGATCCTCTTGAGCTCGCCTCCGACGCTGCAGAGGAGTTCCGCGTCGAGGGGTTTCACGAAACGGGCATTGATCACCCGGACCGGAATCCCCTCAGCCTGTAGCACCAGGGCGGCGTTTAGGGCCGGGTGGCAGCAGTTTCCGATGGCGATGACTGCGGCCGTTGCTCCCGGCGGATCAAAGAGGATCTCTCCCTTCCCGACGGGGAGGGCCCGGGGAGTCTCATCCAGCGGCGCACCGACCCCGGTTCCCCGCGGATAGCGAAGTGAGACGGGGAGGCCGCAGGTCACGGCAGTCTTCAGCATGTGCTGAAGCTCGTTTTCATCCTTCGGCGCCATGACGATGATGTTCGGGACGGTGCGGAGGAAGGCAAAATCGAAAAGGCCGTGGTGCGTGGGTCCGTCGGCCCCGACGAAGCCGCCCCGGTCCATCGCCAGGACCACGGGCAGTTTCTGCAGGCAGACATCATGGATCACCTGGTCATAGGCGCGCTGCATGAAGGTGGAATAGACCGCGACGATCGGGATGAATCCCTGTGTGGCCAGACCCGCAGCGAATGTGACGCCGTGCTGTTCGGCCATGCCCACATCATAGAACCGGGCGGGGAACTCGCCGGCGAAATGGTCGAGGCCTGTTCCCTCCGACATGGCGGCTGTAATTGCAACGATTTGCGGATTTTCCCGGGCGAGCGTCACAACCGTCCGGCCGAACACCTTCGTGTAGGAAGGCGTTGCCGGCGAGCCTCCGGCAACGGCCGTCTCGCCCGTATCGATGTCAAACGGTGCGATGCCGTGGAACCGGGAGGGGTCGTCTTCAGCGTATTTATAACCCTTTCCCTTCTGCGTCACGACATGGACGAGGACAGGACCTTCCAGTGTCCTGATGTTTTTGAAATTCTGGATGAGGTGGTCAAGGCGGTGCCCTTCGAGGGGGCCCACATAGGTGAAGCCCAACTCTTCAAAGATTGCCCCGGGGACGAAGAAGGTTTTGAGCGACTCCTCCACCTGTCGAGAGAACTTCAACATCTGTTCACCGATGCCGGGCACCGATTTCAGGAAGGTCTTGACCTCCGCCCTGATCCGGTTCACCGTCTGGCCGGTCATGATCCGGTTGAGATAGGAAGAGAGGGCGCCGACATTGGGGGAGATGCACATCTCGTTGTCGTTGAGGATGATGATCAGGTTCTTGCGGCGGTCTCCGGTCCAGTTCAACCCCTCGAAGGCCATTCCGGCGGATATCGCCCCGTCGCCGATGATGGCGATGATCCGGAAATTCTCACCCTTCAGGCAGCGCGCCTCGGCCATCCCAGCTGCCGCGGAGATGGAGGTTCCGCTGTGTCCGACGTCGAAGGTGTCGTAGGGGCTCTCCGCCCTTTTCGGGAAACCGCTGATCCCGCCGCCCTGACGCAGCGTGTCGAAGCGCCCCTTCCGGCCGGTGATGATCTTGTGCGTATAGGTCTGATGCCCCACGTCCCACACAAGACGGTCCCGCGGCGTATCGAAGACGTAGTGAAGGGCGAGCGTCAATTCCACGGTCCCCAGGGAGGAGGCGAGATGCCCGCCCCGTTTCGAGACGGTGGCGATCATCATCTCCCGGATTTCCTCCGCGAGATGATCCAACTCCGTGAGGCTCAGATGCCGGATGTCCTCGGGGAACTCGACCTTCTCCAGGACGCTGGGATTCTGATGGTCCGTCATTTCCTCTTTTAGGACCTCCGTTCCAGGATATGCCGGGCGATGGCGCGGAGCGGCGCCGTCCGGTTGTCGAAGGAATCCAGCGAAACGAGGGCCTCCCGGATAAGCTCCTGAGCCCGGACGCGTGAAGCCTCGATCCCCATCAGGGCGGGAAAGGTGACCTTCCCCCGGGCCGCATCGCTTCCCGTCCCCTTCCCGAGCAGGGCCGGGTCGCCCTCCACGTTCAGAATGTCGTCGGTGATCTGAAAGGCGAGGCCGATCTGCCGGCCGTAATCCGAAAGCGCAGCAAGCGCCTCCTCCTCGGCCCCGGCCAGGATCGCCCCTGCCCGGAGGGAAACCAGAATCAACGCCCCCGTCTTGCGCCGGTGGATGGCGTAGAGGGTTTGCAGATCGACCTTTTCCCCTTCCGCAAGGATGTCCATCACCTGCCCCCCGACCATTCCGAAAAACCCGGCCGCCTCCGCAATCTCGCGAACGACCCGAAGCGTCCGCTCCGGCGGGATACCCGGCATCCGCTCCCGGTCGCAAAGCAGGCGGAAGGCCTCCGTCAGCAGCGCGTCGCCGGCCAGAACGGCTATCCCCTCGCCGAAGACCTTGTGCGAGGTCGGCTTCCCCCGGCGATAATCGTCGTTGTCCATTGCCGGAAGGTCATCGTGGATCAGGGAATAGGTATGGATCATCTCCAGCGCGCAGGCCGCAGGCAGGATCGCGCTCGTTTCCCCGCCGACGGCCTCCGCGGCGGCCATACAGAGGATCGGCCGGAGCCTCTTTCCGCCGGCGAACATGCTGTAGCGAACGGCCTCGAAAATGAGCGCCGGATCGCTCGCCCCCCCGGGGAGGGTTTCATCGAGCGTGCGATCGATGAGCGCCTTTTGCCGCTCAAGGTATTCTTTCAGTGGAAAATCAGGATTCACGTTCTTCCCCTGCAAAAGGTTTTGTCGCAAGTTCCCCATCCTCCCGGAGGAGGAGTTCCACACGCCGGTCGGCCTCGTCGAGTTTTTTTGCGCACAGACGGGAGAGCTTGATCCCCTCTTCAAAGGCCTTGAGGGATTCCTCCAGGGTCATCTCCCCCTCCTCCATCCGGCGGACGATCTCCTCCAACCTCTCCAGCGCCTCTTCAAACTTCTCCTTGGACATCGGACGGCTCCTTCAATACCTTGATGATTTTAGCGTGCAGATTGCCCGCGGCCAAACGGATGTCGACCTCCTGCCCGAGGCCGGCGTCTTCGGAGTGGCGGAGGATGAGACCATCCGGCAGCCGCCGCGTGATGCTGTAGCCCCGGCCAAGCACGGAAAGCGGACTTAACGAAGACAGGAGCGCCATCGCCGTCTGCATGCGGTTCCTTCTCTGACCGACCCGGTTCTCCCAGGCCGCACCCAGGGTCTTTCCGAGGCCCTCCAATCCCAGGCGGTTCGCTCCGATTTGCGACCGGGGATTCCGTTGTTCAAGACGGACAGTCAGATGCATCCGTTCCTGATGTCCGGTCTCCCGGAGGCGGGCGAGGGAGAGCCTCATCCGCTCGAGATGGTCGTCGAGGGCGATCCGGGCATCGGCCAGCCGCCGTTTCGGATCCCGGAGCCGTTTCTGAAGATCGAAGATCCGGCCCCTCCGCCGTTCCGTCTCCTGACGCAGGCAGCGGGCGAGACGGAGACGGATCGCCTCCACGGCACCCAGGAGCTCCGTGCGCAGCGGTACGGCCAACTCGGCCGCCGCCGAAGGGGTCGCGGCACGGAGGTCCGCCGTGAAGTCGGCGATCGTGAAGTCCGTTTCATGGCCGACGGCCGAGATGACGGAGATCCGGGAACGGGCGATCGCCCGGGCGACCCCCTCATCGTTGAAGGGGGCGAGATCCTCCAGCGATCCGCCTCCCCGGGCGAGGATGATCACATCGACGCCGCCCGCGATCTGCAGATCGCCAATCGCCCGGATGATCTCTGCCGGGGCCTCGACTCCCTGGACGCGGACGGGGGCGATCAGGATGTCCACCGACGGAAAGCGGCGGCGGGTGACGGTCAGGATGTCCCGGATGACGGCGCCGGTCGGCGAGGTGACGACACCGATGCGCGCGGGCAGGAACGGGAGGGCCTTCTTGCGGGCCGGATCGAAAAGACCCTCCGCCTCGAGGCGGGTCTTGAGCTGTTCGAAGGCCTTCTGGAGAGCCCCCAGCCCCCTCGGCTCGACGGCATCGATGATGAGCTGGTACTCGCCCCGCGGCGGATAGACCGTCACCCGCGCCCGGCAGACGAGACTCATGCCCTCTTCGATCTCGAAACCCGCGGACCGTTTCCAGCCCCCGCCGAAGGGGTTCCGGAAGATCACCGCGCGGATCTGACTCTTCGCATCCTTGAGGGTGAAATAGATGTGGCCCGACGCCGGGCGGCGAAGGTTCGACACCTCCCCCTCCACCCAGACGAGGGCAAACCCCTCCTCCAGAAGCATCTTGATCCGGTCGTTGAGCGCCGATACGGTCAGAATCTCTTTCAAGTTTCCGCTGTCCATGGTGGGGAAGTATCAGATATCGGCCGCCGTGACAAGACCGAATTTCCGGACCATGGCCGCTGCTCCCTGACCGCCCGGGGCGGCGCAACGAGAAGGATAGATTCGTTGACTTTTGCCCGTCGTTCCTTCATAATAGCGCACAACAGGGGATTGAAGATCTCCGCAGCAAGCCGCGGAGAATGCGATCGCGGGCGGATTCAATTCTCTCCGGTTCCGACCGCAGGTCATGTTCCGGCGGAACAGGAATCCCGAGCACCATTCACCAGAGGAGGTTATGAAAAAGAAAGATTTTCTGAAGACGCCGGTGCAGCACATCGACATCACCTCGTTCGACGCCACGCCGATCATTGAGGCGATGAAGGGAATGTCCTTCACAGCGCGGGATCTGGCGGCGGCGGCCGAAATCTACGACCGGATGCTCGCCGAAAAAGGCTGCGGAATCATCCTGACCATCGCCGGAAGCACCAGCGCCGCAGGCTGCATGCAGATCTACACGGAAATGGTGAAGAACAACATGGTGGACGCGATTGTCGCCACGGGTGCTACGGTGGTGGACATGGACTTCTTCGAGGCGCTCGGTTTCCGCCACTACCAGGGGACGCCGTTCGTGGACGACCGGGTCCTCCGGAGCCTCTACATCGATCGGATCTACGACACCTACATCAATGAGGAGGAACTCCAGGTCTGCGACAAGACCATCGAAACCATAGCCGACAGCCTTCCCCCCCGCCCTCACTCCTCGCGGGAGTTCATCCGGGAGATGGGGCGCTATCTGATCGAACATGCCGTGAAGAAAGACTCCCTCGTCCAGGCGGCCTTCGACCACGACGTCCCGATCTTCTGCCCCGCCTTCTCGGACAGCAGCGCCGGTTTCGGCCTCGTCCTCCACCAGGTGAAGCACCCCAAGGCGCACCTCTCCATCGACTCGGTCAAGGATTTCCTGGAGCTGACGCAGGTCAAGCTCAAGGCAGGGGAGACGGGTCTGCTGATGATCGGCGGCGGCACACCGAAGAACTTCGCCCAGGACACGGTTGTCTGCGCGGAGGTTCTGGGCAAGGAGGTCCCGATGCACAAGTACGCCGTCCAGATCACCGTGGCCGACGTACGCGACGGGGCCTGCTCCAGCTCTACGCTCAAGGAGGCCAATTCCTGGGGCAAGGTGGACAGCAGCAACGAGCAGATGGTTTATGCGGAGGCCACCTCCGTCCTCCCGCTTCTGGCGAGCTATGCCTGGCACCGGGGTAGCTGGAAGAAGCGCAAACCCCGACGTTTCGCGAAAATCTTTAAGGATTGAATCATTCATGTTCGAAAACATCAGACATTTTGCAAAATCGGATATCGGTCTTCACAGACGCAACAATGAGGATCGTTTTTTAATTGTTGGCCAAGACGGTAACCATTATGACCGGCAAAGGTTCGGGATGATTTTTGTCGTCGCCGACGGTCTGGGGGGACATGCGGCCGGAGAAATAGCGAGCGAGATGGCCTGCAAAGAAGCGGTTTCGGCATACTACAGTGATGATGCCCTGTTTCCAGGCAATGCCGATGCAGGCGAACTGAAAATACGCAGACTGGAAAAGTCGATTTGGGCGGCGCATCATAAAATAATCGGGGCTGCCCGGGAGAGGGAAGAATTGCACGGGATGGGTACGACCCTGTCCGCCCTGGTCCTTACGGACAACAAAGCGCTCGTTGCACACGTTGGGGACAGTCGCATCTACTGGTGCCGAAACAACTCATGCGAAAGAATGACGATTGATCATACCAAAAGTCAGGCCCTGATGGACACAGGTCAGATCCGGCCGGAGCCTGAAGACAACGGTCACTGCGGCCATATCCTGACCCAGGCCCTGGGAGGCTATGGTGATTTGGATGCCGTATTCACCAGGGTGGAGGATGTACGGGGTGGGGATCGGTTTCTTCTCTGCACGGATGGTCTTCATGGTCATGTAACCGATGATGAAATCCGGGAAATTCTGATGGAAAACGCTTTTCCACAGACCACTTGCGACAAATTGGTGCAGGCCGCCATCGGGAGAGGCGGAGATGACAATGTAACCGTTATCGTGATACAAATTTAATTTTTCGGTGAAGAGAGTTCCACGATGATGCCTTCCAACAGGGAGGAGATAATGGAAAGATCCGAGTCCCGGTCCAGGTGGGGCAGTATGTCCGGTTCCGGCAGTTCGCCTTTTATTTCCTTGTCCAGAACCTTGCAGAATACGAGCATGATCTTGTTATCGAACTGACTGTCCAGGCATTTTCTCAATTCGACAATCGCAGTCTGTACGTCCATCTTTTTCCGGTACGGCCTCTGGGACGTCATCGCATCGAACGAATCGGCAAGGGAGAGTATCCGGACCCCGTCGCTCAGGGATTCATGCGCGAGCGCCTCAGGATACCCATGTCCGTCGAGACGTTCGTGGTGATGCCAGACCATATCCTCTACGTTCTTCCACGGGAATTTTATCTTCGCCGTGATCGTGTGGGAAAGTGTCGAGTGTTTCTTGACTTCGGCAAGTTCCTCCGGCGTAAAGGGCGTTACCTTGTTCAGCAGCGCGTTGCTGATCGCAAGCTTCCCGACATCGTGCAGATACCCGGCAACGTATATACCTTCGATATCATGCTCGTTCCATCCGAGTTCCCGCGCAATGGCGGCCGAATATTTCGCGACCCGGTGTGAATGGTTTTGCGTATAGGCGTCTTTTGCATCAATCGCTGCGGCAAAGGCCTGGAGAGTGCCGTGGTAGATGTGCCTCATCTCTTCATAGAGTCTCCGGTTTTCTTCAAGCTTGTCCGAAAGGTCCATGAAGAGGGAGTGGTTGTTCAGCGCTACAGCGATCTGGTTTGCGATGACATTAAGAAGTTCGATGTCTTCCGGTGTATAAGGACCGGCTGTTAATTTGCCGCTCAGAAGTAGAACGCCGATAAACTCGTCCCTGACCCACAGAGGAACCAGTATCTCCGCCCCGGCAACCTTCAGGACGGAGCCGTCTCCGATGAAGTAGGGCTCGTTTTTGCCAAGCGACATCAGTTCTGCGGACTGGACACAATCCAGCTCATCCGGGGAAAAGCCCTTTTGTGTCAACGTATTCAGCTTTTTGGTCGATTTATCGTAAAAGAGGATCGCACCCTTGTTTGCGAGAAATGTGCCGGTGATGACATAAAACACCGACTTTATCTTTTCATGAAAATTGTTTGCAGACGTTATTTCCTGCCCAAGGTCAGCCAGCGCGGATATGTTATACAGCGCCTTTTTCAGTTCTATGCTCATACGGTTCCGGCTTTAAGATATTGTAACGCATCGCTTTCAAGCGGGAAGACGGTCATATGTTGCATCAGACCCAGCATCTCGAAGGTGTCCCGAAGGAACTTGGACATGTTCGTAAAGCAAATCGTGCCTTTGATGTTCTTCAGATCTTCTATGATCTGAAGCAGCAGGGATATTCCGATGGAATTGATCAGGTCTGTTTCACCGAAATTCACCACGATTTTCGTGATACCCTTGCCGATGTACATGCCGCATTCCAGAACAAGACTTTCGCCCGAGAGGTTATTCAGGTACCCCTTGGGGTAAATCACGGCGGCGTCTCCATCCAGCCGCGAAACCACTTTGAATTGAACCGATTTCATGTAAGCGCCTCTTTGTTTTTGATCTCTTTTGTCAGGATCACCCTCGTCCTGTCGTTTACCCTCTCGATCTTCACACCGTCCATAATCGCGTTAACCAGCTTGAACCCCCAACCCCTCTTCACGCCCAGCCGCAACTTCTCTTCTACGGGAACGTCCGTTCGCGAATCGAGAGAGAAGGGTCTGCCGGAGTTCTCGATGATGATCCGGAGGTTGTCCGGCCTCGTAATGAATTTGAGGAAGACCTTTTTTTCGTAGCTCCCGCTGTGCTCCATTGCATTGATGCAGACCTCAATCAGAGCCAGTTGCAAATGATTCAGGAACTCGGAGTCGAGATTCATATTTCTGCCGATCTGTTCGACAGCCTTTGCAACCACGAGCTCCGCATTGGAACTCATCGGGATCACCAGCTCAAAGCAGGACTCTTCTCTTTTCGAACTGTATTTTGATTCTATCTTTTCCCTTGCATCGTCCGCCTTTCTGCCTTCTACCTCCTTCATGTAAAGACAGTGGATAAAATCCTGGAACACCGGGTCCCTGTCCCGGATGAACCCTGCGGACGCCATTGTCTCGAGGATAGCACCCGTCTCGGCCCCGCTCAATCCGGATACCATTGAAAGCCTGTCGCCGTCTTCAATTCCACCGTTTTCAACAGAGTACATGAGAAGCTTCAGCATCGCCTTTCTTGCGGCCGGGCTTGGAACATAACGGCTGAATACGGAAGACCAATAAAACGCGGTTTCCCCTTCGGAAACTTCAAAACCGTAGCATTCTATCAAGTCGTTTTCATGGAGCTCCCTTTTCTGCATTTTCCAGGCAGCTTTTGCGAGGTTTCGGATATAAAGCGGGTTTCCCCTCAATATCCCCAGGAATTGGAGCGGCTCGTCCGGCGCAGAGGTTATCTTCAGATTTGCAAGGTGAGCCTTGAAAAGCGCAGTGGCCAAGTCTTCCGGAAGAGGACCGAGACGCATCTGCTCCGTCATCCCGATGAGGGAATGGTCTGTGAAAATCGCCTCCAGCGCCCCGGCCGAGCCGGTCATAACATGAGGGCAGAGGTTGTTTTTCAGCGATTCCCCGAAGAGGCTTATCAGACCGTGCGCATCGCCGAGGCTGGCTTCGTAGAGATGTTCAGCCGCATCAAAGTCGTCCAGCATCACGATAACCGGCTTTCCGCTTTTCTGGGCGGCGACGACCGGGGCGGATATCGCAGCGACGATCTGCCAGTAAACGTCATTTTTGTTTACATGTTCCTGAAAGTCTTCGATGCAGTCGATCAGCCAGTACAGGCCGAGCGAAGATATCGCCGGCATAAGACGCTGAAGCGGCTCAGCCGCACTGTCTGCGAGGGAAGGCTCTTTTCTTGCGAAGGAGATATATTGCCTGACAAACTTGGTAAAATAGTCCTTTGCAAAATAGGTTCCTTTAAGGTTCGCCGTCTTGAAGGAATAGTAAAACGGCACGACATGGTCTTCCCAAAAGAGCAAGCGGTAAAGCTGCTTGAGGAGTTCCGTCTTGCCTATCCCCCGTGCACCTTCGAGGAACACGTTGCCGCCCAAAGCGTTTCCCTTTAATACGGAAAGGCCTCTGAGATAATCAAGCTCGTTTACCCTGTTCAGAAAATCTTCTGCGGGAATGGTATTAAACGGCACCTGCCACCCTCACTCGCACTTCTATTTTAGTGCGAACACCTTTCGTCAGGTTTCATCCGAAGAGAGAGTTTATCCATCCTGTTACGATTGGTCAAAACCCGCTTTATTAACCGAGTGAGCATATATGGAAAGCGTATGATGTGTCAAGAAGAATAGGGGGATGTTATGGCAATTGTTCATGTCTGGGAAACAGGTCCGACACTGGAAAAAAATATATACATCTTAACAATTATGCAGTAGAATACGACAATAATGGAGCATGGGAGGAACGACATGAGCACCATCAATCTGGAAGATGCAAAAGTATCATACGAAGGTCAAAATCTTCCCGCCATTAACCTGATCAGCAAACTGCAAACGCAGCTCCAGGAAGCGGCATGCCGGATGGCTGTCATTGCTTCCACGCTGGGGGATCTTCAGGCCGCGTTGCTCAACTCCAATACGGTCGAAGCGAAGCTGACGCTTTCCAGGGAAGATTACGGCAGATTCAAGTCTCTGGGTGGCATGGACGACAGCGATCGGATCCTCAAAGCCGTTATGACCTTGATTCACCCGGAAGAATCGGAGTTTCCCCCAAGTCCCGCAGAATCCCGGCCGGCGGTGACTCCCGGCGGGCCCAGACCCGTTGCGCCGCCGGTTGCATCCCAACCTGCATTTACACAGGCCGTGGAACCGGTTCGGACTCATGACCCGGAGCCGCAGCCTGTTACACGAATCTTCCCTGAGCAGCCGATTGCAGCAGAACCTCCGATCAAACCCAAATCAACCACCAAATGTCCCAGATGCCAGTCCCTGATCGATCTGCCCGAGACGTCAAACAACCGGTGGTCTGTGGAGATCAAATGCGGAAACTGCGGGGTCAAGTATCTGGTGAAATCCAAACCGGATGACCTCGTAAAAAACCATGCTTGACGACCTCGTAAAAAAAATATCCCAATAAGGAACACTCATGCGAATTCTCGTCACCGGCGGGGCCGGATATATCGGAAGCCATGTCGTCAAGGCCCTTGGAAAAGAGGGCCATGATCTGCTCATCTACGATAACCTCTCCACCGGCCACGAATGGGCGATCCTCTCCGGCCGCCTCTGCCGCGGAGACCTCGCCGATCGGACCGCCATTGCGGAGGCGCTTCGGAACTTCCGGCCCGCGGCAGTCATGCACTTCGCCGCTTCGATCCAGGTTGAGGAATCGGTCCGGGAGCCCCTCGCCTACTACCGGAACAACGTCGTCAACACGCTGAACCTCCTGGAGGCAATGCGCGAGACGGGCGTGGGACGGTTCATCTACTCCTCGACGGCTGCCGTCTACGGCATTCCCGAGCGGATCCCCGTCGACGAGCAGACGCCGCTTCAGCCGATCAACCCCTATGGCGCATCGAAGGTCATGATCGAGCACGTCCTCGCAGACCTTGCCGCCGCGACCGATTTTCGTTATTGCGCCCTGCGCTACTTCAACGTCGCCGGGGCGGATCCGGAAGGACAGATCGGCCAGGCCTATCGGGAGGCAACCCACCTGATCACGCGGGCGCTCAAAACCGCGAAGGGAGAATACACAAAGCTTTCCATCTATGGGACCGACTATCCGACGCCTGATGGGACCTGCGTGCGCGACTACATCCACGTCAACGACCTCGCGACCGGCCATCTGCTCGCGCTGGCGCATCTGCAGGAGACAGGGCGGACGGAGATCATGAACTGCGGATACGGCCACGGCTACTCCGTCCGTGAGGTCGTCGACTGCGCGCGAAAGGTCACGGGCATCGCGTTTTCCGTTGAGGAGACAGGACGCCGGGCGGGCGATCCTCCCGCGCTCGTTGCAGACAGCAGCCGACTTCGGGAACTCACCGGCTGGCAGCCGCGCCACGACGACCTTGAATTCATCATCCGCACCGCCTGGGAGTGGGAGAGAAAGCAAAAATAGGGGGCTTCCTATTTTTTAAGGAGAAAAAATGGATTTTATTGACCTGCCCGCACAGCAGCGGCGTATCTCGGAAAAATTACATGCAAATATCGCCCGGGTCCTCTCTCACGGCCAGTACATCAACGGCCCGGAGGTCCGGGAGTTGGAGAAGACTCTGGCTGCCTACGTCGGCGTGAAGCATGCCGTCGGCTGCGCCTCGGGCACCGACGCCCTCCTCATGGCGCTCATGGCCCTCGGGATCGGCCCGGGCGACGCCGTCTTTACGACCCCCTTCACCTTCGTCGCAACCGCCGAGGTGATCGGTCTCCTCGGCGCGACGCCGGTTTTCGTGGACATCGATTCCGCCACCTTCAACATCGACCCGGCGAAGCTGGAACAGGCCATCGAGGCCGTCGAAAAGAGCGACCCGGCCCTCCACCCGCTGCCCCGCTTCACCGGCGGCAAACTCCGCCCGCGCGCCGTCATACCCGTCGACCTCTTCGGCCTGCCCGCAGATTACGACGCGATCGAGGCTATCGCCGCCCGACGCGGCATCGCCGTCATCGAGGACGCCGCCCAGTCCTTCGGGGGAGAATACAAGGGGAGAAAGGCGTGTTCCTTCGGCCAGATCGCCTGCACCTCCTTCTTTCCCGCAAAGCCTCTCGGCTGTTACGGCGACGGGGGAATGTGTTTTACGGAAGACGACCTCCTGGCCGAGCGGCTCCGCTCCATCCGGGTTCACGGCCAGGGGAACGACAAGTACGAAAATGTCCGGATCGGAATCAACGGCCGCCTGGATACCCTTCAGGCCGCGATCCTGCTCGCCAAATTCACTATCTTTCCCGAAGAGATCGGGCTGCGCCAGGAAGTCGCGAAGCGCTACAACGCGCTGCTTGCCGGTCTCGCGAAAACACCTGAAATTCCCAAAAATTATTTGAGCGCGTGGGCCCAGTACTCGATCCTCGTCCAAGGCAGTGCCGAGCGGTCCGGCCTCATGGCGAAACTCAAGGAGGCGGGCATTCCGACGGCGGTCTACTACCCGAAGCCCCTTCATCGCCAGACGGCTTTTGCCGGCCTCGGTTACAGAGAAGGGACCTTCCCGGACAGCGATGACTGTGCCTCGCGGATCTTCAGTCTTCCAATGCACCCCGGCCTTGCCGCTGAGGACCAGCGCCGCATCGCCGCCCTCTTTGCATAAACGGCGGGAGAACCGGCGATCACGAATTCCCTATCGCGACGAGGGGCAATGACTAACGGGTAATCGTTCCGTCCCAGGTGCTCACGCTGGTTTGCTTTTTGTCCTCTTCCGTGAACCAGCGGCTCGTCACACACTTCGATTCCGTATAGAAGGCGACACCGTCCCTGCCCATGACATGCAGATCGCCGAAGAACGAATCCTTGTGACCCGCAAACGGGAAGTAGGAAATCGGCACCGGAATTCCCACGTTTACGCCGACCATTCCCCCGTGGGTGCGGCGGACGAATTCCCGGGCATAGTGGCCGTTCTGGGTAAAAATGCAGGACCCATTGGCGAAACGATTGCCATTCATGATGGCCAAGCCTTCCTCGAAATCCTTGACCCGCTTGATGCTGTTAACCGGCCCGAAAATTTCGCAATCGCCGACGGTCATGCCCGGCTTCACATGATCGAAAATGGTCGGTCCCACGAAATGGCCTTTTTCAAAGCCGGGGACAACGATGTCGCGACCGTCAAGGATCAGCTTGGCGCCTTCGGCAACCCCCTTGTTGATCCATTCAATGATGAATTGCTTGTGTTCGGCGGAGACCACCGGACCCAATTCCGTCCCGGGATCGTAGGCGCAACCCACCTTCCGCTGTTTGGCCAATCGTACCAGGCAATCGACAAATTCATCGGCGACGGCCTCTTCCACGCACAGTGCCGGAAGGGCCATGCAGCGCATACCGGCACAGCCGAAAGTCGAGTTGATGATTCCGATGGCGGATCGCTCCACCACCGCATCGCGCAGGACCAGACCGTGGTTCTTCGCCTCACAGAGGGCCTGCACCCTCTTGCCGTGCGCTGCCGCAGTGGAGTAGATGTGGAGACCGACCGACGTTGATCCGACGTAAGAAATCCCCCGGATATCGGGATGCCTGAGCAGCAGCTCCGCTTCATTGCGGGTGCAGGTCACCAGGTTGACGACGCCCTTGGGCATGCCGGCCTCGATGAGCAGTTCCAGAACCCGCATGGAGGTCATGGGCGTGAGGCTGGATGACTTGAGGACAAAGGTATTGCCCGTGGTGATGCAAAGCGGAATCATCCAACCGAAGGGAATCATGGCCGGGAAATTGAAGGGGACGATCCCCGCAAAAACGCCTACCGGCTCACGGTACAGGACGGTATCGTGACCGGTGGAAACGTTCATCAAGGCGTCCCCCTGCATCAGCACGGGAGTGGCGCAGGCCATCTCCACCACTTCGATAACCTTGACGATATCCCCTCGCGATTCATCCAGATTCTTGCCCAATTCTTTGGCAACCGACAGGGTCAACTCATCCAGATGGGCCTCCAGCAGCGTGCGAAAACGAAACATCAAATCCGTCCTCTGCTGCACCGGCTTGCCCGACCATCCCGGAAAGGCCTCATAGGCCGCCGCAACGGCACTGTTGATCTCCTCCACCGTGCAGCAGGGCGCCTCCGCCATGATTTCCCCCGTACTCGAATCCGTCACGGGCATATACTTTGCCGTTTTTGATTCCTTCCACTCATTGTTTACACAATACTTCAGTCGTCTGACGGTCATACTGTATCCTCCTGTTGTTATTTGTTTAAAGGAATCTCTTGATCGTGTCTTGCTTCCTGAAGCATGATCAGATCCTTCTCAACCTCCCGTATGTGTTTGAGCATTTCCTCCCGGGTTTGAGCGGGATTTCTCTGCAGCAGGGCGGCGGTGATCTTTTTGTGTGCGGCAAGAACTGTCTCCGAAAAGGTTTTATCCGGTTGGAGAACTTCTTTCGTACCATCCAGCAGATTTTCGACGATATCAATGAGAACCACCAGGATGGGATTTTGGGTCACGCCGGCAACGGTCCGGTGGAACTCAATCTCCTTTTTTCGATTTTCACCCTGGTCGTCGGCCTCCAGGGCCCGGGTACAATCCTCATTCAGTTCTTCCAATCTCCGGATTTCTTCCGGGGTAATGGCCAGCGCCGCTTTTTCCGCACAATACGATTCCAGCAGGATACGGACCTGGGTCAGATCGCTGATCGAGGGTTTTTTGAAATGCAGATAATTGGTGAGACAGCCGAGTGCCGGCTTGATATCGACCTCGGTGATGATGGCCCCCCCTTCAACGCCTTTTCGAACCTGAAGGAATCCGAGAAGTTCAAGCCCGCGTAAGGCCTCCCGGAGGGTTGCCTTGCTGACGCCGAAGGTCTCCATCAATTGATGTTCCGGGGGAAGCCGGTCTCCCGGCTTCAACTTCCCTTCAAAGACAGCGTTACGGATCTGCGAAATGATATATTCGGAAATTCTGTTGGATTTGACCGACTCGAACATGGAACTCCTTCCATTTCTATTGAAGATTCTCCGCAGCAAGCTGCGGGGAATGGCTCGCCGGCGGATTCAATGTTTCTTCCGGATACGGTAAATGGTCTCCTTTGTCAACAAATAATTTAAAATTAAAATAGTTTACTATTTCATTCAGGTAAATTGATCAAAATTTTCGTGATTATCTACTTGACAAAAACATTCTGTCCGCATAAAAGGACCAAAAAGGTCTTTTAAGGATTTTAGATGCTCCACATCACCAGAAAAGGGGACTACGCGATCAGAGGCATGGTTTATCTGGCCATGAAGCCGATGGACCAGATGTCACTGATCAGTGAAATGGCCTCCGCCATTGACGTTTCCCAGACCTTGTTGGCGAAGATCTTTCAGAACTTCAGCAAGTTGGGCCTTGTGAAATCGTACCGTGGCGTGGGCGGCGGGTTCCTGCTGGGCCGTCCCGCAGAGGAGATCTCCCTGCTGGAGATCGTCGAGGCCGTGGAAGGACCCATCGTACTGAACCGGTGCCTGCTGCGGCAGGGGACATGCGACCGGGATGCCGAGTGCACGGTTCATCCCGTCTGGAAGGAGGTCCAGGAAAAGATGCGGGAAATCCTGGGCAATGTCACGCTGAAGCACCTGACGGGCGGATAATATTTTTTCGTTGCATAAAGGACTAATCAGACCCTTTTTGTGGTTCATCAGAAAGGAACCGTTATGGATGTTCTGACCTTGAGCCGATGGCAATTCGCCATCACCTGCATGTTCCATTTTATCTTCGTGCCCCTGACGATTGGAATCTCCATCCTCACGGCCTATTTCGAAACACGCTACGTGATGACGAACGACGAGACATGGCTGAAGATGACAAAATTCTGGGGAAAACTCTTTCTGATCAACTTCGCCCTCGGGATCGTGACGGGGATCACCATGGAATTCCAGTTCGGGATGAACTGGGCGGAATACTCCCGGTACGTGGGCGACATCTTCGGCGCACCGCTGGCAATCGAGGCAACCGTCGCCTTTTTCCTCGAATCGGTCTTCATCGGCGTGTGGACCTTCGGATGGAACAAGATATCCAGGAGGATGCATGCGGCTTCCATCTGGCTGGTCGCCATCGCCACCAATCTTTCCGCCCTCTGGATCCTGCTGGCCAACGGCTGGATGCAGAAGCCCGTGGGGTATCATCTGGTCACCAACGCGACAGGCCAGGTCCGAGCCGAAATGGTCGATTTCGTTGCGTTGCTGCTGAACCCCTACGGCCTGATCAAGTTTTTCCATACCGTGACCTCGGGCTACGCCGTCGCCGCATTCTTCGTCATGGCCATTTCCGCGTGGCATCTGCTCCGGAAGAACGAGCTGATCTTCTTCAAGCGCTCCTTCCGGACGGCAGCCGTGTTCGGACTGGCCTCCTGTCTGCTCGTTGTGATGACCGGCGATTTCCATGCCGTCGAGATCGCCAAGGTCCAGCCGGCCAAGTTTGCCGCAATGGAGTCGGTCTGGGAGACGCAGCGCGGCGCACCCATGAGCCTGATCCTGATCCCCGACGAGCAGAATGAACGCAACCGCGTCGCATGGCTCAACATCCAGAAGATGGTCAGCTTTCTGGCGTTTCACGACCCGAACAGCGAAATCAAGGGACTCAAGTCTTTTCCGAGAGAGCTGCGACCGCCCGTGTGGCCGACATTCCTGGGTTTTCGTCTGATGGTCGGCCTGGGGATGGCGATGATCCTGGTTTCCCTGCTGGGCGTCTATTTCTCCGGAAAGAGGGACTTCGAAGACCACACGTTCTTTCTGAAGGTCGCGCTGTTTTCCCTGCCGTTGCCCTATATCGCCGGACAGCTCGGCTGGATCGTCTCCGAGGTTGGGCGCCAGCCCTGGATCGTCTATGGCGTTCTCAAGACGGCCGACGCCGTTTCGAAATCGATCAGTACGGCGCAGGTCATTGCATCCCTTCTGGGATTCACAATCCTGTACGGGGGGCTTGCCGTCATCGACGTCTACCTGCTGGTTAAATTTTCCAGGAAGGGACCCGCGTAACTGACCAATCGTCGGCCGACCCTTTTCGCCGGGAAGGAGGAGATTAAAATGGAACTGCAAGTCACCTGGTTCATCCTTTGGGCCGTTTTGTGGGCCGTCTATTTCATGCTCGACGGGTTCGTGCTGGGCATGGGGATGCTCTCCGGCATCCTCGGCAAAAGCGAAACAGACCGGCGCATGCTGCTTCAGACCGTAGGACCGGTGTGGAACGGAAACGAGGTATGGCTCGTGACGGCCGGGGGCGCGACCTTTGCAGCCTTTCCGACCACCTATGCGCTCATGTTCAGTTATCTCTATACGGCACTGCTCCTGCTGCTCTTTGCGCTGATCATCCGGGGCGTTTCGTTCGAATTTCGGGCCAAGGCGGATACCCTCCGGTGGCGTTTGTTGTGCGATCTGGCCATCATCGTATCGAGCTTTCTCCCCGCGCTCCTGTTCGGGGTCGCCTTCGGCAACATCTTCCGGGGGCTTCCCATGGATCAGGCGGGATACCACGGTTCTTTCGTCTCGCTGCTGAATCCCTATGGGCTGTTGACGGGGGCGCTCTTCGTACTGCTGTTTGCCGTCCACGGGGCGCTCTACGTTTCGGTCAAGACCGGGGGCCCGCTCAGCGGCAGGGGGCAAGAAACGGCCCGCCGGCTCTGGCCCTGGCTTCTCGTCGTTGCCGTCGTGTTCCTCGGCGCTTCAAAATTCGCGACGCGGCTCTACGACAACTATCTCCAATGGCCGGCGCTCGGGCTGATCCCCCTCATGGCGGTTGCGGCGCTGATCGCCATCCGGTACTTTGCATCCAAAGGGGCGTGGCTCATGGCGTTTACGGCCTCGTGCGTGACCATCCTTTTTGTTACGTTCACCGGGGTCGCGGGGCTCTTCCCCAGCCTGATCCCCTCCAGCATCGACCCGGCGTACAGTCTGACGATCTACAATTCGTCGTCCAGTCCATACACGCTGGCCGTGATGACGGTGGTTGCGTTTATTTTCGTGCCCATCGTGATCGCCTACAAGATCTGGGTGTATCGGGTGTTCCGCGCCCGGGTCGAGGAAAAGGATGTTTTGTCCAATACGGAAGCGTATTGAAAATAACCAATAACTTTAATATGAAGGAGGTTTGTACGAGATGAAACAGTTCGTTTGCAGTGTGTGCGGTTATGTCTATGAGGGGGCGGAAGCCCCGGGAAAATGCCCCCAGTGCGGGGCGGCACAGGAAAAATTCGCCGCCAAGGCCGAGGGCCCGCTGGAGTGGGCGGACGGGCACAAGGTCGGGGTTGCCAAGGGGGTGGATGCCCGGATCGTCGAAGGGCTCCAGGCCAATTTCATGGGTGAATGCACCGAGGTGGGGATGTACCTGGCGATGAGCCGTCAGGCGGACCGGGAGGGCTATCCCGAGGTGGCCGAGGCCTACAAACGCATCGCCTTCGAGGAGGCGGACCATGCCGCCCGTTTTGCGGAGATGCTGGGAGAGTGTGTGAATGCCGACACCCGAAAGAATCTCCAGTTGCGGGTGGATGCGGAGTTCGGCGCCTGCAAGGGCAAGAAGGAGCTCGCGGTTCTGGCCAAGAAACTCGAATATGACGCGATCCACGACACCGTGCACGAAATGTGCAAGGATGAGGCCCGTCACGGTCAGGCGTTCCAGGGTCTGCTGAAGCGCTATTTCGGATAGGAAATTGTCGCACCGATCGATCAGACACCACACGGCCGCCCGTTATCATAAACGGGCGGCCGTATCATTATTCGTAAACGTTCATCAAACTTTGACTGTAATGCAGAAGGGACCACCCGCACATGGAGTTCTCCATCTTCATAATCATAATTTTGACATGATATGAGAGAAAAGAGAAAAAATGGTTGCGTTATGCATGTCAAGAGATTTATAAATATTTCACCGCATTTAAAATGGGATAGGGGCAGCATTCCATGAGCGCAGGGATACGATTGCACGGTTATGGTCTGGATTCCCGAATATGCCCTTGAGCAGCAGGGATATCCGATAATAGATGTAACGCATTCAACCATCGAAAAGCCTTCATACGTTCTTGAACCTCAACATGGGTAGAATTTCTTAATGGCTCTCTCACTCAACAAACCGAAACTCGACAACCTTGCCGGCGACATCTGGAAATCTGCCGAGCGTTTGCGCGGCAAGTATAAGGCGTACGAATACCAGAGCGTCATCCTGCCCATCATCATCATCCGGCGGCTGGAGTGCGTGCTGCTCGCCTGGCGCGAGGCCAAGAGCGCCGAGGTGCTGGCCAGGCGGCCGAAGCTCACCGATACGGAACTTGCCAAGCTGGTCAAGGAACTCGAATTGAATCCCCAGCAGTCGCCCTTTTCGAACAAGACTGAATGGCCGCACCGGCACTACGTACAGGACGACGAATACATCCCGCACGGCGAGGAGATCGAGGCGTTCCTGAAACGGGAGATCGCCAAGCCGATCATCCGCTGGCAGGACAGTCCTCAACTGGGCTGCGAAATCCTGCCGAACACATACTTCTACAGTTACCAGCCTCCCACGCCCGCGAAAGAGCTGCTCGCGGAGTTCTGGAAGCTGGAGAAGGAGGCGGAGAAGATGCTGGAGGGACTGGCGAGATGAAGAAGTCACAAAAGGTCTCCATCGTATCGCCGGAATACCGGCGGTTCATCGAGGACCTGAAGACGCGAGTGAGCTCCGCCCGCCTCTCGGCGGCGCGGGCTGTGAACAGAGATCTGATCCTGCTCTATTGGGACATCGGGCGCGGTATCGTGGAGAAGCAACAGGTGCTCGGCTGGGGGGAGTCGGTAGTTAAAATGGTCTCGGCGGACTTGCAGCGGGCGTTTCCACAGATGACCGGCTTTTCGCCGCGTAATGTGTGGGCCATGCGCCAGCTCTACATGACCTACACGGCTCCTGATTTTCTCTCACAAACTGTGAGAGAAAATGATCATGGTACACCAAGTCAAATTCTGCCACAGGCTGTCGCAGAATTTGGCGGAGACAAGAAACGGCGACAAACTGTCGCCAAATTAACCGAGTCGAAAGTCAAAGAATTTCTGCCACAGCTTGTGGCAGAAATTCCATGGGGCCATCACCGACTCATCCTCGATAAGATCACCGACCCCGCCGCCCGGCTTTACTATCTCCGCGCCACGGCCCAATTCGGCTGGTCGCGGAATGTTCTCCTCAACCAGATCAAGGCCGGGGCTTACGAACGCGCCGTCACCGAGAAGAAGACCCACAACTTCCCCCTCGCCCTGCCGGAGTATCTGGCCGAGCAGGCCGAAGAGATGATGAAGAGTTCCTATAACCTGGAATTCCTCGGCATCCGCCGGGAAGTAAAGGAGCGGGAGTTGGAGGACCGGCTGATCTCCCACCTTCAGGCGTTCCTCCTCGAACTCGGCTACGGCTTCTGCTTCGTCGGCCGCCAGCACCGATTGACGCTCGGCCAGAAGGAGTACTTCATCGACCTGCTCTTTTACCACCGCTTCCTCAAGGCGCTGGTGGCCTTCGAATTGAAAATCGGGCCTTTCGAGCCGGAACACGCGGGCAAGATGGATTTCTATCTGAACCTGCTCAACGACAAGGAACGCGGTGACGGCGATCAGCCGTCCATCGGCATCATCCTCTGCGCGGAAAAGGATGACGTGGAGGTCGAATACGCCCTGCGCACGAAAGCGAACCCCATCGGCGTCGCCGCCTATCAACTCCAGTCGAAATTGCCGGCGAACCTGAAGGGCAAGCTGCCAACGGCCAAACAGCTCGCCGACGTTGTGCGGGCTGTGCTTCCCGAAAGGAGCGCCCGATGACCCAATACATTCATCTCTGCAAAGGGGGGGACAATTTGTCCCTCCCTTTGCGGGAAATGGGTGCCGATGCCATTGTCCAATAGCATGCACCGCTACTGCGCGCCGGTGGAGCTGGCCGTTCGGACAAAGGGTGAATACAAATTGTACGTGCCCTTTCCATCCCACCGAAGGCGGTCCGCAACCCGAATATGGTAAAGGAGGATGACGTATGAAGCAGGTCAAAATGGATCGCAATGTGTTTATACCGATGCCGGTAACCCTGGTGGGCACCCTTCTCAAGGGCAAGGCAAACTTCATGGCCGCCGGATGGGTGTCCCGTGTGAATGCGAATCCGCCGTGGATCGGGATCGGCATCGGCCGCACGCACGCCACACCGGAAGGGATCATCGGGAACAACAGCTTCAGCATCTGTTTTCCCCGGCGCGACAAACTCGTGGAGACGGATTACTGCGGCATCGTCTCCGGCAAGAAGATGGACAAATCCGGATTGTTTGATGTTTTCTACGGCAATCTGAAGACGGCGCCGATGATCGAGGAGGCCTCGCTGAACATCGAATGTTCCCTCGTCCGGACCATCGAAGGAGCGAGCAATTACTTCTTCATCGGCGAAATTAAGGGGGCATACGCATCACCGGAATGCGTTGAAAACGGCAGGGTGAACCCCAAAGAGGCCGGGTTCCTCTTGCTGACCATGCCCGACAATACCTATTGGTCTTTGGGGGAATCCTTCGGCCAGGCCTGGCACATGGGTAAACAGCTCATTCCCAAATGACGGCGGAAATGCTGATCGGGCGGACCGGGACGGCGCCCGGGCCGCTTCATGGTCTGCCACGGGGTGCGGCGGTGGGCGGCAACATTCGGGATAATTGATAACCGGCTTGATCAAACTGACTTTGAGGGTGTGATCCTATGCGATCCGATGAACAACGCGACAAAAGTATCGATCTGCTTATTGCGAAGGTCCGGGCGCTGGAAGACGAGGTGGCAAGGCTGAAGGGCACGCCGCTCCCCGGGGAAGGCGTGCCGGAGCAGCAGACGACGGATTTGGATGCCTCCCGGCCGGTTGTCTTTTCCAAACCCGAACAAAAAATCTATTCCGGCAAACCGGCTGATTCCTCACTTGAAAACGCCATCGGCACCCGCTGGATCGGACGTATCGGGGTCCTGGCTATCCTCTTCGGGGTGGCGTTCTTCCTCAAATATTCTTTCGACAACAGGCTGATCGGTGAAACGGGACGGGTCATGCTGGGCATTTTCTGGGGCGCCGCGTTTATCGGCGTCGGAGAATACCTTCAGAAAAAAAAGAATATGGGGTTATACGGACAGATGTTAAGCGGCGGCGGTCTGGCTGTGCTCTACCTGGCGCTGTATGCGGCCTTCGCACTCTACCATTTGATTCCCGCCCCGCTGGCATCCATAGCGATGCTGGCGGTCACGACCACGGGGATGACCCTCTCGATCCGATATTCAACCTATTCCCTGGCGGCGATCGCCCTTCTCGGCGGCTTTCTGACTCCCGTGATGCTCTCCACCGGCCAAAACCAGCCCCTGACCCTGTTTGGCTATGTTCTGCTGCTGGACGCAGGCACGTTGTTGCTGCTTCGCTTCCGACCATGGCCTTCGCTTGCAGCAGCCTCCCTGTTCGGCACGGCGCTGCTCTATTCCGGCTGGCACGCGAAATTTTACAGCGATGCACAGCAGTGGCTTGCCTTTGGCGTTATCGCGGTGTTCTTTGTTTTCTACAACCTGTACATCCTGATGTCCCGCCTTTATTCCCGAAACATGGAATCGAGAGTCGATCAAATCATCATCTTCGGCTCAGCAGCCTTTTTCTTTCTTGCCTTTTTCTGCCAGCATCATTGGGAATCCACCTGGCCGGTCAAGACCTGTGCATTGGTCCTGGCGGGCGTCGAGATCGGCCTGGCCGAACTTGTCAGGCGCCGGGCATCTTCCGCGCAAATGACGATTGCCGCCTACGCCGCCGTTTCCATGATCATGACTGTGATCGCAACCTTTATTGCGTTGGAACAGCGCTGGATTATGCCGGCCCTGGCGGCCGAAATGGCTGCCCTGGGCTGGATCGGCTTTCGGTTGGCTTTACCGGTGCTGCGGTGCGGGGCCTATCTGCTGGGACTGGTGGTACTGTTCCGGTTTGCGCACGATGTCATTCTTTATCTTGAGCCGTTTCAACGCTTCGTACCGATTTTTAATGGCCGCTTCCTGGTCTGTGCAGCAGTGGTAGCGGGTTTTTATATCCTCCTGTACTTTACGGCGCGATACCGGGATAAACTTGATGTTTCTGAGCGGTATGCGCCCGAAATCATCTTTACGATCACACAGGCCCTGTCGCTGGTGCTGCTGTCCGTTGAGGTCCACGACTTCTTTCGCTTCCGCTCCCCCGGACATGTCCTGGAATGGGAGGCCTCTCACTACGCTTACCAGCTTTCACTTTCAGTCCTCTGGGCCCTGTACGCATCCCTTTTGACCGGGGTAGGGATCTTCAAACGTCTTCGTGGTGCACGCATCCTGGGAATCCTGCTGCTGGGCGCAACGGTATTGAAGGTCTTTTTGCTTGACCTCTCCGCACTACAGACCTTCTATCGCATCATCTCGTTTATCGTGCTCGGGCTGCTGCTGCTGGTCGTGTCCTATGGCTATAACCGTTTCAAGCACTATATCTTCGGAGAAGATGAGCCATGAATCGATTTCTTTTCAGTATTCTGTGTTGCGCCCTTCTGTTGCCCTGGGGAACGGCCGGCCTTTGCACCCCATTCGACGAGCGGCTTTGGGAGAAGTATGCCGAGATCGAAACTTCTTTTATCAGGGACAAAGACGGCCTGGCGGGGGTATACCTGGAACCGCAGCAGTTGGGCGATGTAACCGCCAAAACACCTTTTGCCGATGTAAGGATGGTGACCGATCTGAAAGAGGAGGTTGCCTGGCAAATCGTGTCGAGGAGGCCGGAAAAGAGGCAGGAGGCCATACCGCACCAGATGCGAAATCTTTCGCACACCGGAAAAGGTGAAACCTGGCTGGAACTTCTGATGGACAAGCAGGGGGATCGATTCAACGCAGTGGAAATCATCACACCCGACACGGATTTCTCCCGTCAGGTTCAGGTGCTGGGCAGTTCCGACGGCAAAAACTGGAAAACCCTTCGCACGGATGGGGTTATTTTCGATCTTCCCAGAGGAGAAAAACTCCGCCACACGCGCATCACCTTCCCGCAAGCGAGTTTTCGTTACATTGCCGTTAAAATAAACAACGGTGATGCCAAGCCGTTAACGATCAGCGGCGTCAAGGTATTACAGGAAAGCGATTCACAGGGACAGACCTATACGATTTTTGGAACGGCGGAAACGCCAGAACAAAACGTCTCCCGCCGGGAAAACAGCATCGTTGTCCGCATGAACACGATATTCCCGTTAGACCGATTGACGATCACCACGCCGGAACGCAACTTTCAGCGCTCGGTGGAGGTACAGATCAAACGGGGAAAGGGGGACTGGGAGCGGTGGGCTCAGGGAACCATCTTCAGCTTCGATACGGAAACGATGCATGAATCGCAATTGGCAATCGACATACCGGAGGTTGCGGCCAAAGAATTTCGCCTGGTATTCAAGAACCTTGACAGCCCGCCTCTTTCCGTCACCGGCATTACCGGCAAAGGCTATCGCAGATTGCTGGTTTTCAAACAGCAAGCGGACCAAAAACTGTATCTCTTCTGGGGCAATCCACCGGCACAACAGCCCCGGTTTGATCTGGATGGGGTCATTGCGAAGCAGAAGTTGGACGAGTTGCCCATGGCCCACCTCGGACCGGCTCGCGCAAACACCAAATTTGCCGGTAACGATGCCCGACTCCCTTTCACCGAGCGTTACAAGTACCTGCTCTATATGGTCGTCATATTCGCGATTGCAATCCTGATTTTCTTCCAGTATCGTGTCATTAGACCTACAGATTCGTGAGGAAACGGCATGGGTGATCTGCAGAAGCTCTTCAATCCGAAGACGATCGCCGTCATCGGCGCAACGGAACGGGAGGGGACGTTCGGACGGACCATCCTGGAAAATGCGCTGGCCTCCGGCGACCGTACGGTTTATCCCGTCAATCCGGGGCGGAAAGAGGTGCTGGGACGCCCCTGCTGGACCGGCATCGACGCGCTGCCCGAACCCGCGGATCTGGCCGTCATCGCGACCCCCGCCGCCGGCGTGCCGGCGATCGTCGACGCCTGCGGCCGGGCGGGGACGGAGGGGATCATCATCATCTCCTCCGGTTTCCGGGAGACGGGCGAAGCGGGAAATCGGCTGGAAGAGGAGATCCTCCGGATCAACCAGGCCTACGGGATGCGGATCGTCGGCCCCAACTGTCTGGGGGTCATGCGGCCCAACGTCGGCCTCAACGCCACCTTTCTCCGGGAGACCCCCGAAGCGGGCAACATCGCCTTCATCGCCCAGACGGGCGGGTTCGGCCGGACCCTGTTCGACTGGGGAATCAGCGCCCACATCGGTTTCAGCATGATCATTTCCCTGGGCTCGGCCATCGACGTTGATTTCGGAGACGTGATCGACTTCCTCGGCGATGACCCCCACACCAAGAGCATCATCATCTACATGGAAGAGGTTGTGGGCAACGTGAAGCGTTTCGTAAGCGCCATCCGCGGTTTTGCCCGCAACAAGCCCGTCGTGCTGCTCAAACCTCCGGTCCTCGCGGGGGGCGAGCGCGTCGGTCTGACCCACACGGGGATGATGGCCGGCCCGGAAGAGGTTTATGACGCCCTTTTCCGCCGCCTGGGCGTCGTCCGGGTCCGGGAGGCGCAGGACCTTTTCAACGCCGCCAGCGTCCTGTACGCCCGAAACCGGCCCAAGGGACCGCGTCTGGCCATCATGGCAAACGCCGGCGGCATCGGGGTCATGGCCACCCACCGCCTGCTGCGCTCCGGAGGCGTCCTGGCCAATTTCTCCGAACCGACCATTCAGGCGCTCAACGCCGTGATGCCTCCCTACTGGAAACCGGGAAACCCCATCGATCTGCTCCGCGACGCCGATGTCCGAAGGTACGTGGAGACAGCCGCCATCTGTTTCAAGGATCCCGGAGTGGACGGCCTCCTGGCCATCTATACCCCCCAGGACTCCGCCCGCTCCGAGGAGCTCGCGGCGGCCCTCATCGACACGGCGGCCGGGACGGACAAGCCCCTGCTGACGACCTGGATGGGGGGACGCGAAGTCAAACAGGGGAGGAAACTTTTAACCGGAAAGGGGATTCCCGCCTACGAGACGGCGGAGAACGCCGTCCGGACCTATATCTACATGACCCAGTATGAGCGGAACCTCCAGCTCCTGAACGAGACACCGGCGGAACTCCCCATGGACGAGGCGCCGCCGAAGAACCATCTCAAAGCGCTGATCCGCCAGGCCTGCCGGGAGTCCTGCTACATCCTCACGGAGGAAAACTCCTGGAAATTCCTCCGGAATTATGGGATCCCCGTCGTCTCCTCCCGGATGGCCTTCACGCTGGAGGACGCCCTCTCCCATGCCCACTGGATCGGCTATCCCGTGGTCCTCAAGGTCGCCTCTCCCGAGATCGTCTTCCGCCAGGACGTGGGGGGGGTCATCACGGGGATCGATTCCGACGAGGCGCTCAAGACCGCCTATCACCGTATCCTCGACGGGGTCCGCCGGCTCGCCCCCGAGGCGACCGTCCGGGGCGTCACGGTCCAGAAGATGGTCGAGCGCATCGACTACGAACTGATCCTGGGGGCGAAGAAGGACCGCCAGTTCGGCGCCGTCATCCTCTTCGGCATGGGGGGGATCGGCGTGGAGCTGTTCCGGGATTTCTCCGTCGGCCTCCCGCCGCTCAACCAGACCCTGGCCCGCCGGCTTATGGAGGAGACGAACGTTTACCGTATGCTCCAGGGGTACCGGGGGAAACCCGCCGCCGATCTGCGCCAGATTGAACAGATCCTGGTGGGCTTTTCCAACATGATCATCGATTTTCCCGAGATCCGGGAGATGGACATCAACCCCATCGCCGTAAGCGAAGGGAAGGCCTTTGCGCTGGACGCCCGGATCATCCTGGATCCGGACAGCGTTGAAGGAAAAACCGCGGCCTATCCCCACCTCGTCATCACCCCCTATCCCACGCGGTATGTGACGCCGTGGCGCCTGTCCGACGGGACCGAGGTGATCCTCCGGCCGATCCGCCCCGAGGACGAACCCCTGGAGCACGAGATGCTCACCAGCGTCTCGCCGGAAACGATCCGTTCCCGTTTTTACCAGAGCCTCAAGCACATCAGCCACGCCATGCACGTGCGCTCCTGCAACATCGACTATGACCGTGAGATGGCGATCGTGGCCGAGATCCGGCGGGAGAAGCAAAAGCGACTCATCGGCATCGGGAACCTGATCATCGACGCGAAGGGAACCGCGGGGGAATTCGCGATCATCGTTCACGACGAGTTCCAGGGAAGGGGGCTGGCCGCCAAGCTGCTGGACATCCTCGTGGGGATTGCCTCGGAGCGGGGCTTGCATGAATTCTACGGATTCCTGGAACCGACCAACCACCGGATGACCGCGCTGTGCGAACGTCTGGGCATGACCCGCAGCCGTATTTCCGACGATCTCGTGCGGGTTGGTCTCTCCCTGACCGGGTAGGCGTACCCCCGCGCCGCCGGCCTTCCGCAACAGGTCGAGGGACGCTGTAGACGATCTCAAGTATGATCATATGCAGGAGGGAAGGAGATGAGAATATTGTTTAGAAAGATCATCATGCCCATCTTTATTTGCCACTTCATTGTTACACCGGCATACGCCCAGGGATATGGCATCGGTACTCCCGTGGAAGCAAAAAAAATAGTGGAACAGGCCGTCGCTTATGTAATAGCGAATGGCGAGGAGAAGGCTCTGAAGGAATTCAATGCCCCGAACGGCAAAGGCAAATTCCAGTGGCGTGACCTGTCTGCTTTTGCCTATGACCTAAGCGGGGTCGTCATGGGCCATCCGAATCCCAAACTGATCGGTCAGAATCTTTATCTCACGCCGGACATCAATGGCAAGTGTTTCAGGAAGGAAATCATTGATCTTGCCAACATGAGGAGTTCCGGATGGGTCGATTATACGTATATGGATCCGATGACCAGACAGGAAGAGGAGCCAATTGCAAAACTCCGAGCCTGTCATTCCCGCGGAAGCGAGAATCAAGTCTTTTCAATAGGTTCTGGACCATCGCTTTCGCGGGGGTGACACCTTTTATTGAGTTTTGCAATTGGCTCAGAGTTTAAAATTTCCCATTTTCAAAAAGTAGGAAACTTGATCGTCTGTTGCGGGGCGTATCTGCCATAGCGGCATTCATCATGAAACCCATCGGTTATTGTTGCCATAAACGTATTCTTAGATGAATCCCGATGTCATTCAATTCCAGGGGAGGGACTGTAGAAAAACCGGAATAATCAGGTCGTGATCATCGCATTGGGAGAAAGGGAAATTGTCCATGGAGTGGTTTGCGGAAATATCGTTGGCCGCCTGGATGTCGCTGTTTGCGCTGGCCATCGTTGTTTTCATCAGTTGCATCAATGAGGATCTCAACGTCGGGTTCCTCAGCGTCGCCTTCGCGATCGTCGTGGGAGGGATTTGGGTAGGCATGAACGCCGTCAAGGTGATGAATGCCTTTCCCCTGGGCCTCTTCATGATTCTGGTGGGCGTGACCTTTCTCTTCGCCCTCGCCTCCACCAACGGAACCATAGAGAAACTGGCGGCTTATTCGCTTCGCGCCTGCGGCGGCCAGACAGCCTGGCTTCCTCTCATCATTTACCTCCTCGTGACCATCCTCACAACGATCGGCCCTGGAAATATCGCCGCGACAGCCCTCATCACTCCAATTGCCATGACCATAGCGGCCCGCGTCGGCCTATCGGCCTTTCTGATGACCTTGCTCGTGGTCGGGGCGTCCAATGGCGCCGCCTTTTCGCCCTTCGCCCCTACAGGGATCATCTCCAACGGCCTCATCGCCAAAATGGCTCCGCAGCTCCCCAGCATTCAGGAGACCTGGTCTCTCAATCATCTGGCCTGGAAGATCGCCTTCAACTCCGAGTACTGCCAAGGCATCATCAACATCGGCGGTTTCATGGTTATGGGCGGTTGGAGCTGGATACGAAAAAAGCGTTCTCTGACCATCAATATTGATGAACTGGCGCCCAGGCCTGAACCTTTTACCTTGAAACAGTGGTACACCATGATCGCCATCGTTCTTATGATCTTTTTGATCATCGTTCCGGTCCTATTACCATCAATTTCTGGCTTGGCCTTTGGACCGGGGTGATCTCCGCTTACTCCAGTTCCTCGGGCGTCGTCATGCCCATGTTCCTGCCCCTGGTCCCCGGTCTTGCCAAGGAGGTGGCCGGTGCAGATGTGATTGCCATGATTTCATCCATCAATATCGGTTCCCACCTTGTCGATACCTCACCTCTTTCCACGCTGGGGGCACTCTGCATCGCCTGTGCCGATGAGCACGAGAACAAACAGAAGCTCTTCAGAAACCTGCTGATCTGGGGCCTATCCATGTCCGTCGTCGGGGCACTCGCCTGCCTGCTCTTCTTCGGCATACTTGGCTGCTAAGACTGACTGATAAAAATGGATCATAACGGAATATCAGGATAATATTGGTGAAAGCAGCGACATCTCCCCCGTGTCTTTGGCAAAACGGGACCATTACCGGATCGTTCTTCAACCGCAACGCAGTATTCTTCGGCATGAAAGCAACTGCACACAAGTGCCGCTAAAGTTTCTCACCCCGATGCCGATACCCCTCTATAAGTTACAGATCGGCCTCATCGCCCGGGGCGATGAGGCCACAACAAAACCGCAATGACCTCCGGAAGAATGCGGCAAATACCCCCCCCCATTCGGGGATTAAAGGAGTCATCTGGCACTGATGATCATCAGCAATACCAATCTATTCATGACCGCGGAGAGTCGGCTGGAAAAAATGGACAGCCATACGGAGACCCTCAAGTTCTGGGTCGATCCCCCCCAGGCGACATCTACTGACACAGTCATCCTCTCGCCGGGGGCCATGGAGGCGTCGTCGATCAGCCCCGAAGACGTGATTAACAACGATCCGAAACTCCTGCTCATCAAAAAACTCATCGAGGCCATGACCGGCCAGAGCATCCGACTCATGACAGCGGAGGACATGGGGACGGCCACGCGAGGAAATCCCGATATTTCAGGCCAGGCGCAGGAAGCCCCTTCCGAGGGACCGGAAAGGGTGGGCTGGGGGGTCAGCTACGACTACACGGAGTCCCACACGGAAACGGAGAATACGACCTTCCAGGCGTCGGGCATCGTCAAGACCGCCGACGGCAAGGAGATTCAATTCACCCTTGACGTCCAGATGGCCAGATTCTTCACCAGCAGTACCTCCGTCTCCCTGCGGGCGGGCGACGCCCTCATCGATCCATTGGTGATCAATTTCAATGGCCCGGCCGCCATGCTCACGGACCAGACATTTTCCTTCGACCTCAACGCGGACGGCCAGGAAGAGATGATCCCCTTCGTCGGGGGCGGGAGCGGCCTTCTGGCTTTCGATGCGAACAGTGACCAGCAGATCAACGACGGCAGGGAGCTGTTCGGCCCGAGCACGGGTAACGGTTTTACGGAACTGGCAAAGTTCGATGGGGACAAAAACGGCTGGATCGACGAGAAGGATACAGCCTATGAAAGGCTCAGCATCTGGACAAAGGCTGCCGACGGCACGGATGTCCTGACGGGTCTCAAGGAAAGCGGCGTGGGGGCGATCTTCACCGGCTACGCCGACACCACCTTCGCCCTGAAGGACGACGACAACCAGCTCCTCGGCCAGGTCCGGCGCACGGGGCTTTATCTCACCGAATCCGGCAAGGCGGGCTCCGTGCAGCAAGTGGACATAGCCGTGTAAAATCTCGTGCGGGTCGGTCTCTCGCTGGCCGGGTAGGCCGTAATCCCGCGTCGCCGCCCTTCCGCAACGGGTCGACAAAATCCCCTTGACATAAAAAAACGCTTTCCGTATCCTAAACCCATGCAAAAGCAACTTCTTATAAATTCAGCTCGATCTCAAGCAGGATCCTATACGCAGGAGGGTAGGAGATGAGAATATGGTTTAGGATGATCATCGTGCCCATCTTGATCTGCCACTTCATGGTTACACCGGCATACGCCCAGGGATACGGCATCGGTACTCCCGCGGAAGCAAAAAAAATAGTGGAACAGGCCGTTGCCTATGTCATAGCGAATGGCGAGGAGAAGGCTCTGAAGGAATTCAATGCCCCGAACGGCAAATTCCAGTGGCGTGACCTGTATGCTTTTGCCTATGACCTAAGCGGGGTCGTCATGGGCCATCCGAATCCCAAACTGATCGGACAGAATCTTTATCTCACGCCGGACATCAATGGCAAGTTTTTCAGGAAAGAAATCATTGATCTTGCCAACATGAGGAGTTCCGGGTGGGTCGATTATACGTATATGGATCCGCTGACCAGACAGGAAGAGTTTAAAATCTCCCATTTTCAAAAAGTGGGAAACTTGATCGTCTGTTGCGGGGCTTACCTGCCATAAGAGAAAAAAATGGAGTGGTTTGCGGAAATATCATTGGCCGCCTGGATGTCGCTGCTTGCGCTGGCCATCGTTGTGGTTATCAGTTGCATCAATGAGGATCTCAACGTCGGGTTTGTCAGCGTCGCCTTCGCGATCGTCGTGGGAGGGATTTGGCTGGGTCTAAGCGCCGTCAAGGTAATGAACACCTTTCCCGTGGGTCTCTTCATGATTCTGGTGGGCGTGACCTTTCTCTTCGCCCTCGCCTCCACCAACGGAACCATGGAGAAACTGGCGGCTTATTCGCTACGCGCCTGCGGCGGCCAGACCGCCTGGCTTCCTCTGATCATTTACCTCCTCGTGACCATCCTCACAACGATCGGCCCCGGGAACATCGCGGCAACAGCCCTCATCACTCCGATTGCCATGGCCATTGCGGCCCGCATCGGCCTGTCGGCCTTTCTGATGACCTTGCTTGTTGTCGGGGCCTCCAACGGCGCCGCTTTTTCGCCCTTCGCCCCCACGGGGATCATCTCCAACGGTCTCATCGCGAAAATGGCTCCGCAGCTCCCCAGCATCCAGGAAAACTGGTCCCTCAATCAGCTGGCCTGGAAGATCGCCTTCAACTCCGAGTACTGCCAGGGCATCATCAATATCGGCGGCTTCATGGTCATGGGCGGCTGGAGCTGGATACGAACAAAGCGCTCCCTGACCATCGATATCGATGAACTGGCCCCCAAGCCTGAACCTTTTACCTTGAAACAGTGGTACACCATGATCGCCATCGTTCTGCTGATCCTCTTCGTGATCGTCCCGGCCCTCCCCTTTATGAAAGGGGTCTTCCCCCGGGAGGTCATGAACATGATTACGAACGTCGGCTCCATCGCCTTTATCCTGTCCGGAATCCTCATGCTGCTCAATGCGGGAGACAGCAAGGCCGCGATAAAAATCATGCCCTGGTCCGTAATCATGCTGGTCTGCGGGGTAACCGTCCTGATCGAGGTCATGGACAGGGCGGGCGGTCTCAGTGCCATGGTCAAGATGATCGGCGCCATGTCCGGCCCGGTCACCATCAATTTCTGGCTTGGCCTTTGGACCGGCGTGCTCTCCGCTTACTCCAGCTCTTCGGGCGTCATCATGCCCATGTTCCTGCCCCTGGTCCCCGGTCTTGCCAAGGAGGTGGCCGGTTCGGATGTGATCGCCATGATTTCATCCATCAATATCGGTTCCCACATTGTCGACACCTCGCCTCTTTCCACGCTGGGGGCGCTCTGCATCGCCTGCGCCGGTGAACACGAGAACAAGCAGAAGCTCTTCAGAAACCTGCTGATCTGGGGACTATCCATGTCCGTCGTCGGGGCACTCGCCTGCCTGCTCTTCTTCGGCATACTCGGCTGGTGATTGCGACTCGAAAAAAGGATGTTCCGGCCCTGATGATCGCCTGATCCTCTTTTCAACCATGAGCGATCGGCTTCACCTGCCGGACAACATCGATCATCGTACCGTCGCGGTATTCCACGACCGCGATGATCCTCTCTGCGAACGACTGTTTTTCCGGTACGCCGGTGATCTTTTCGGCCATTTCCTTTAATTCTTCAATGGTCACGACCGGCAGACCGGCGCCGCGCAATCGCCCGGCCAGATCCTCTCTGCGGGGATTGACGGCGATCCCGCCCTCCGTCACCAGGACGTCGATCGTCTCCCCCGGCGTCGTGACGGTCGTGACACGGCCGACGACACCGGGGTATTGCTTCCGGGCGAGTTTCGTCACGACCAGGGCCAGCTTGGCCCCGGCCGCCGTATCGGCGTGGCCGCCGGAGCCGCCTATCAGGATCCCGTTGGAGCCGGTGGTCACGTTGACGTTGAATTCCCTGTCGATCTCCGTGGCCCCCAGGATCATCACGTCGAGGTGATTGACAACGGCCCCCTTGTTGTGGGGGTTGCCGTACATCCCGATAGACATCCCCTGATGGCGGCTGTTTTTCCGGAAGGAGTCGACGGCCCGCAGGTCGAAGCACTGGGCATCGAAGAGCGTCCGGAAAAGCCCCTCTTCCAGCATCTCGACGGTGTGGGCGGTGATGCCGCCGGAGGCGAAGCTGCCCCGGATATGATTATTCCTCATCCGTTCCCGCACGCCGGCCGCCGTGGCCAGAGAGATCCCCCCCGCCCCGGTCTGGAAGGAAAAGCCGTCCTTCAGCAGACCGGAGGCCTCGATGACGCCGGCCGCCATGGCGGCGATCTTCAGCCCCACGGGGTCTTCGGTTACCCGGGTGGTCCCCGAGACGATGCCCCCCGCATCCCCGATGCTCTTCACCGGGACGATGTAATCCACAAACTCCTGGCTGATCTCGATCGGGCAGGCGGGATAGGGGACAAGGTGGTCGGTTATGACCACGCTCCTCGCGGCGCAGCGGACGTCGGTGTGGGAATAGCCCATGACCCCGAAGGCCGACGGACCCTCCACGCCGTTCATGTTGCCGCAGACGTCGCAGGCAGAGGCCGCGACGAAGGCCACGTCGATGGGAAGCTCCCCTGCCTCGATCGCCCGGACCCTGCCGCCGTGGGTGTGCATGATCACCGGACGCTTCAGGACGCCGTGGGAGACCGCCGCAGCCACCGGACCCGAGATGTAATTCGTGCAGAGTCCCGTTACCACCCCGGTTTCCATATGCCCGACCAGCGGGGCGTGTACGGGAAAAACGGCCGTGGCGGCAACCGTTATCTCCCGGAGGCCGGCTTCGGCCACCGCCGCCAGGACCCGGTTCAAGACGTGATCCCCATTTCGCAGGCAGTGATGAAAGGAGATCGTCATGCCGTCCCGCAGGCCGCAGGTCCGTACGGCCTCACCGATCGAACCCAGTACCTTGCCGGATCCGGGCCGGGCAGGGGTAACCTTTACGGGCGCCCGGAGGATCTCCCTCACCTCGGAGGCACCCCCCGCAAACGGCCTGACCCGGCCATAGCCTTCGATGAAATCCGGAATCTCCCGTCCGACGGCGTTGATCATCTTCGATTTCCCCCGCATGATCCCTTCCAGCCTTATCCATGATGGTTGCTCGCTATAAATCAATGCTGCAACACCATGCCCGTTTTTCAGAGGGGGTAGCGGAAAGCCCAAGGCGTGTCAAGAAGATTCAACCGCAGGTGATTTTTTCCCGGCGACATCAACCGCCGGTACAGTCTCGTCGCCCGACGCCCGATCCATCTTGACAAAGGTCGGTCGCTCTGCAATCCTGTACAACCATTGCCGGCCGTCAAGGCCTGAAACGGAGGAACATTCTTGCGATCGTTCGCCGCCTGGACAAAACGGGCACACCTTCTGAAGCGGGAGACGTTCACGCTCTACCTCGTCTGCCGCCACCCGCGCGTCCCCTGGTACGCGAAGTTTCTGGCCCTCGTTGTCGTCGGTTACGCCCTCTCTCCGATCGACCTGATCCCGGACTTCATCCCTGTCCTGGGATACCTGGATGACCTGATCCTCGTCCCGCTGGGAATCATGCTGGTGATCCGTCTCGTCCCGGCGGAAGTGATCGCGGAGTGCCGCGTCCGGTCGGAAGAGTTGGTGGAAAGGGTGACCCGGGCGGGGAAGATCGCGGCCGGGGTGGTCGTCGCGATCTGGATCCTGGCCGCGGCGCTTGTCATCCGGCTGATCCTCCGGGTCTGGTCATCAGAATAATCTCCAGTTGCCTCATTGAAAAATGTTACCGAAGGGGGAGAGATTTTAGGTAACGTTGCCTCATAAAAGATGTTACCGAGATTTGTTGTTTATGGAGAAGATTTTTTTCATTTTCTTATCCATGGTTTT
>Ga0247841_10000813_pt1 | contig 77061 bp, 76 predicted proteins | sample LaCruzMarch2015__2_FD_192410 | JGI IMG/M metagenome (GOLD analysis project Ga0247841, IMG submission 192410) | Freshwater microbial communities from meromictic Lake La Cruz, Castile-La Mancha, Spain - LaCruzMarch2015_18m | ecosystem: Environmental > Aquatic > Freshwater > Lake | place: Spain... | reverse complement strand
CTTCCTTTCCAAAGCTGAGGGCCATTTTCCGGTCAAAACCAGATTGAATTTTCTTAAGTTCCTCATTGGCCGAGCTAAGTTTGGCACCAGAGATCCGGGGTGAGCCGTAAAGCTGGCCGTCAATTTGTTCAAAATATTCATTCATAATTCGTTCTTTCTTAAAACCAATCAATTGGATCTTCGGTATTTCTTCTGTCCTTCTTGGAAAAGATCGCCGCCCACGGCATCATAAGTGACGACGGCCGGGAAGTCCTTGACGGTCAGCTGATAAATGCCTTCCGGACCCAAGTCCGGATAAGCGATCAAGACCGCTTGAACGACCGTTTTGCTGATCAAAGCGCCGGTTCCGCCGATGGCGGACAGGTAAACGCCCTGGCATTTGCGCATTTCGGCTTTAAACTCCTCGCTGCGCTGGCCTTTGCCGATCATGATCTTCAGACCTTCCTTCATCAAAACCGAAGAATAGGGGTCCATCCGGTAACTGGAAGTCGGGCCGCAGGATCCGATGACCTGGCCGGGTTTCGGAGGGGTCGGACCAACATAGTAAACGATGGCGTTTTTGGGGTTAAATGGCAGTGGCAGCTGGTTTTTCACCAACTCGACCAAACGGGCATGGGCAGCATCCCGGGCGGTGAAAATCGTTCCGGTAAGGGCTACAACATCGCCGATGCGCAAGTTTTTTATTTCCTCATTGCTGATGGGAGTGGTTAGTTTTATCATGGTTTTCACCTATACGATCCGGCTTTTGTGCCGGGCCGCGTGGCATTGAAGGTTGATGGCGACCGGAAGGCTGGCGATATGGGTCGGATACCAGTTGATCTTGACGGCTAAAGCCGTCGTTCGGCCACCGAATCCCATCGGACCGATGCCGAGTTGGTTGATGTCATGAAGCAATTCGCTTTCCAATTCGCGGATGGTTTCATCTTCGGCTTCGTCATTCAGATCGCGCATCAGGGCTTCTTTGGCCATCAGGGCTGATTTTTCCAGATTTCCGCCCAAACCGATGCCAACGATGATCGGGGGGCAAGGCTTTCCTCCGGCTTCCAAGACGGTATCGAGGACCAGTTTCTTGATCCCGGCCCGACCGTCGGCGGGAATGAGCATTTTAACTAGGCTGACGTTTTCCGCGCCCCCGCCTTTCGGGGCCACGGTCAGTTTGACTTTATCGCCGGGGACGCTTTTCACATGAATGATCGCAGGGGTATTGTCATTGGTGTTGACCCGTTTCAGAGGGTGTCTGACAACCGATTTTCGGAAATAGCCTTCGGTGTAGGCCAGTTTAACGCCCAGGTTGATGGCATCTTCCAAAAGACCCTCAAAGACGACTTGCGAGCCGAGTTCTACGAAAACGACTGCCATGCCGGTATCCTGACACATCGGGACCCGGTCGCGTTTGGCGATCTGGTCATTTTCTTTGATTTGTTTAAGGACGCTTACTCCGAGCGGGTTTTCCTCGGTCTGGATGGCGTTATTGATTTTTTGGAAGACATCGGCTCCCAAATCGCAGTTTCCTTCAAGCAAAAGGTCGCGGACGGTGTCGGTAACAAGCTTTAAGTTCAATTCTCTCATGCAATGCTCCTTGGTAAATTTATGGCTGGATTTGCTTTAATTATAGCACCAAACGCAAGAAAATGGGAAAAATAATTCCAAAAATTTCGCTTGGGCTGGATTTTAGGACTGTTCGGGTAATCATTCATTTATTTTTAAAACAGGAGCACAAAAGAAAATTAAGCCGAAATTTCCGGTCTAGGGGGTTACTTTGGTAATTTCCGGAAATAATCTTGAAGAAAAGCACAATTTACGGTATAATGACGATTGAGGAAAAACAATATGATCAAAGACGCCATCGGCATTCTGGACATGGGAATGGAGAGTTTTAACATCCTCCCGATCCTGGCCAAAAAATTCAAACACGAACGCTTCGTTTACGCGAACGATCTTCCGAATCAGCCTTACGAAGGCAAAAACGAACCGGAGATTTTGGAACTGGTGAAAGTCAATGTTGAGAAGCTGCTGCGCGAAAACATCAAACTTTTGGTGGTTTCCAGCGATGTGATCATCGAACATTGCTTGGACTATCTTCAAACCCTACCGATTCCGGTCATTGACCTGGTCAGTACCCTGATCGATTACGTCAATGTGAAATACGAACAGAAGAACATCGTTCTTTTAGCCAAAAACACCATTTTGGAAGCCAATCTCTATCAAAAGAACTTCAAATACAACCATCTTTACAGTTGCCAAAGCGATGAACTGGAATCCATCATTCGCAACCGGATGACGAAAACCACCAAATCCTTCTACATGGCCAAAGAGATTCTTCTGCCTGCGATCAAAAAAGACGTGGATGTCATCGTCACCAGCACCCCGAATCTCATGCTCATGAAGATCGAGATGGGCGAGTACCTGAAAGGCAGCGAGATCACCAACATCGGCGAGATCATCGCGGAAAAGCTTTCGGAAGCCGAGATCAAATTCAACGAAAAAGGCCTCGGAAAGATCCAAGTTCTGACCGATACTGACAAAAAGACCTTTCGGACCTTCTTATACGGGGAGAAATTCCCTTACCGGATCAAAAAACCGGTCAAACTTGAACTCCCGGTAGCGGAAACCCAAGCATGACCGCGGATAAGCGACTTTGCGAGCTGGTCCTCAAAAGCCATTATTTGGTTTTTTTCGGAGGGGCGGGCGTTTCCGTGGCTTCGGACATCCCGGATTTTCGGGGAAAAACCGGATTATCCCAAAACTTAAGCGGGCGATCGCTCGAAGAATTACTGTCGGCTTCGTTTATGAAGACCCATCCGGAGGAATTCTTTGCGTTTTATAAAGCCAAGATGGTCCACCAGAACGCCTTACCGAATGCGACGCACTTGGTCCTGGCCGAACTGGAAAAACGGGGGATCCTCAAAGCGGTCATCACTCAAAACATTGACAATCTGCACCAAAAGGCCGGAAGCAAAAAGGTTCTGGAACTGCATGGCAGCGTCTATCGCAACTACTGCTTGCAATGTCATAAACAATATTCTTTGGATGAAGTCATGGCCAAAACTATGGTTCCGAAATGCGATTGTAGCGGGATCATCCGCCCCGATGTCGTTTTCTATGAAGAAGGGCTGGATCAAACCGTTCTGGACCAAGCCATACGCCACATTCGCCGGGCTGATGTTTTGATCGTGGCTGGCACCTCGCTTTTGGTGTATCCGGCGGCCGGACTGATCCAACATTTCCAAGGCGATCATTTGATCATCATCAACCAACAGCCGACTCCATACGATGCTTACGCTGATTTGCTCATCCGCGAGGATCTAAAAGATGTATTTGAAGAATTGGGAAAACAATTATCGGAAGCTTAGCTTCTGATTTTTTTAACCAAGCGAATATGATTTGTTTTCCGCGAGCGATAATTTTTTAATTATCGCTTGAGATACGGCCCGAATTGTATTATAATAAGTATTCACCAAAGAAGTAAAAGAGGATGACATGCAAGCGACCCGCTCCAAACAGAAACTGATCTTGGAAAGCAAGAATCTCTATAAAAGCATTTTAATATTGGCCCTGCCAATATTTTTAAGCAATTTCATGAAAGCCATGAATGATTTCATTGACATGTATTTTGTGAGCAACTTTCTGGATGATGCTTCGGTGGGCGCCGGGATCGCGGCCATTTCCGTGACCGGACCGATCTTTTCCATTTCCCAGGCTTTGGCCGGGGGCATGATGATCGCGGGAGCGGCCATGATGGCGCAGTTTTTGGGAGCCAAGCGGAAAGACCGGGCGGCCAAAGTGGCGGGACAGCTGCTCAGACTCTGTGTGTTCGCGGGTCTCTTAATGAATGCTTTGTTATTCTTGCTCGCGCCCAATATCGTCAGATGGATGGGAGCAACCGGGCTTCAGGCGGACCTGATGGTCGATTATGTTCGGATCCGTTCTTTTGAAATGATCCCGCTGTTTGCGTTTTACGCTTTCCAAGCCAGCCGTACGGCTAGCGGGGATACGGTCAGTCCTTTCCTTTTGAACATTGCCATGATCGTCATCAACATTGTATTGACTTGGGTCTTCATCGGACCGCTGGGATGGGGAGTGTTCGGAGCGGGTTTGGGAACAATGCTCGCCAATCTGATCATCATGCCGATTTTCATTCTCATGATGTTCAAAGGCCGGGATCATCACGTCGTCATCAAAATGTCCGATGTCACCAAAGACAATCAGGAGATTCGCCGCATTTTTCAACTGGCTTGGCCGGTTTCGGTCAGCCAAGCCCTCACTTCGCTGGGTTTCTTGTTCGTGAACGCCTTCATTCTTTCCTACGGAGAAGCCACCGTTGACGCCTTTTCGGTCGGCAACCGGATCAATTCCCTGGTGCTGATGCCTTCCATGGGCATCGGCGGGATCACCGCCACCTTTGTTGGCCAAAACATCGGGGCCGGAAATGAGAAACGAGCCCGGGAATCGGTCAAAGCCGCGATCATTTTGGCCGTGGCGGTCAGCGTGATTGGGGGAGCCTGCCTGTTGCCGTTTAGGTGGGAACTCGGGAGCATCTTCCTGAAACGTGTTCCGGAAGCCTTGGATTTGAGCGTCGAATACATGTTCTTCCTGATGACGAATTTGTCGATCATGGGCATCTTCCAGGTTTTAATGGGATCATATCAAGGCAGCGGGGAAACCAAATTCAGTTTGATCATCGCCACGCTGCGGTTATGGCTGTTTCGGATCCCGCTCATTCTGTTTTTCAAAAACGTTCTGATGCTGCCGCCATCCAGCCTCTGGTATGCGATGGTCATCAGCAACTTCGGAGCTTTGTACATTGGCGTCATTCTGTATGCGCGCTGCAAATTCCAGCCAAAAGTTCGTTTGGAAAGTGTGACTGCCGATGCAACATAAAAACATAAAATCGACTTATGATTTTGGAATCATTAGTTGGGATACTTACGCTGCCGCTCATCCGGGTTCGGGACCCAAATGGGTCAAAAGCCTTCTGGCCTTCGTCTTTCCTTACACCAACCAAACTTTAAAAGGCGATTACCTGCCTGCGAAATTGTTCTACGGCCGAGATTACCATCTGGTGGTCACGGAAAAGCTTAATGAGATCGCGAAGGCTTCCGGGCTGATAAACTTCCAAACCGCGGTTGACGTCGATTTTCTCGATGAAAAACTTTGCGCTTATTTGGCGGGTCTTGGGACTTACGGAGACAATAACCTGCTGATCAATAAAAAATACGGGACCTTCTTCGCCATCGGGATCATCATGACCGACGAGGACTTTGATGCATACGACGCGCCGGTTCCGGTCTTGTGCAATCACTGCGGAAAATGCCAAGCCGCTTGTCCGACCAAAGCCTTGGACGGCGGGTTTCAAAAACTAAAATGTCTGTCCTATCTATCCCAGTATTCATCGGTTAACTATCCGCTTTATGACCAAATGAAGGTCACTTATTACGGCTGCGATCTTTGTCAGGACGCTTGCCCTTTCAATGATCATCCTGATTTAGGAATGAAGGAACTGGCCAATGATTTCAAATCGATCCTGACTTTGGATGACCTGAAACGGCTGGAACCGAACCGGTATCGGAAGCATTTCATCGAAAAAAGCTTTCATTGGATCGGTTATTGGCGGATGCTGCGAAATATGGCAGTCATGGAGACCAATTCTGGAAGCATGACCGAATCCGAACTGGAAAACCTTCAGAAAATGCATCATGAAGGCTGGTTTGACGGCCATTTGGAATATTTGCGAGGAAAAATTCATGGGAAGCATTAATTTGGTTTTATTTGAACCTGAGATCCCCCAAAACACCGGGAACATCATGCGGACCTGCATTGCTACCAATACGGTTTTACATTTGATCCAGCCGCTCGGGTTTCGGCTTACAGACAAATACCTGAAGCGCTCGGGCGTCAATTACATCGATAAAGTCAATTATCTGGTTTATAACAACCTGGATGAATTCTATGAAAAGAATCCGGGGACTTATTATTACCTGACCCGTTACGGAAAGAAGAACCTTTACGACGTTCATACCGAAGATCTTTCCAAAGATTATTATTTCATTCTGGGCCGGGAATCGACCGGGATCCCTTATGACATCTTGAAAAGCCATTTTGACCAGTGCATCCGGTTGCCGATGGCTCCGGAAGTCCGAGCTCTCAATGTCAGCAACGTGGCGGCCATCATCGTTTACGAAGCCCTGCGTCAACAGGGATTTCCGAATTTGTCACTTACCGAACCGGAGACCATGAAAGGTCCCGATTTCATCCTTAACCAAAAATAAAAGTGAATCTTGAAAAAGATTCACTTTTTTAAAAGGCGTTTTCGATTTGACGCTTCAGTTCTTCCAAATCGATGAAGCGGGATTGACGGTGGATCTCCTGGCCATCTTTGAACAAGATGACGGTCGGGGCGGAAAACACCAGCATCCGGCCGCGGATCTTGGGCTGAAGATCGGCCCAAACCACGAATCCAAAAACGGCCGGGTAGTCTTTCAAAAACACTTCGATTTTGGGGGCGACGGCGGCACAAACCGAACAAGTATGGGTTTTAAACAAAAACAAGCTTAGGGGGTTATTGGTAGCGGTTTGGAATTCTTCGAAAGTTTGGATGGGTTTCATGTTGATGCCTCTTTTAGTTAATTATAAGTTAGCTTGGTAAAATTGGCAAGCCCGGTGCTTTTAATCATTGCGATTAAAGCGGGTTTTTGGTATAATTAGACAAACGGAGGGATCCACATGGATATCATTTGGGCTTATGTCATCAGTTTCATCGGTCAGTGGGCGATCATCGCTTCCTGTTACCGGTTGGACAAATATGTTCCCAAGGAAAAGTATTTCGCCAGAAGCGGGGTTTATGAACGAACTAAGCCTTTTTTTGTGTTCACCAAGAAAGCCGGGCGCAACGATTTCATTACTCTGACCATCTTGTTTCAAACGCTGGCTTACTTTTTCATGTTGGGCTCAACGGTGCTGTTTGTGACCGCGCTGATCTTAAAGCATCCCGGGTTGGTTCTGGCATCGACCATCCTTTCTTACATCCTGATGGGATTGGCGGCGGCCGAGAACCTTTTCGAAGTCATTGTTTTGGAGACTTTGGACATCCGAAAAGAACATTTGGATTAGGTAGCAGTGACCATTTGGCCGGCCTTTGTCATTTTTTTTGTAAATGGATGCGTCTTTTTAAACAAATCGAACGAACCGGTGTTATAATATGCACAAAATGAGGACAATATGAAACAATATCTGGATTTTTTACAACATATTCTTGATGTTGGCGAAGCCAAGGATGACCGGACCAATACCGGGACGATCTCTACCTTCGGCTATCAGATGCGTTTTGATCTGGGGGCCGGATTTCCTTTGCTCACCACCAAAAAAGTCTATTTGAAAGCCGTGATCCATGAACTGCTTTGGTTCATCAGCGGCGATACCAACATCAAGTATCTGGTTGACCGCGATGTGCGGATCTGGAACGAATGGCCCTACCAAAAATATGCCAAGTCTGGCGAATTTAAAGGGGAAACCCAAGACGAATTTGTTTCCAAGATCAAAAACGATGCGGAGTTCGCGAAGAAATGGGGAGAGTTGGGACCGGTCTACGGTCATCAGTGGCGAAACTTTGCTTCAAAAGACGGCCATGTTGATCAGCTGGCCGACGTCATCGAACAAATCAAGATGAACCCGAATTCACGGCGTTTGATCATCAGCAGCTGGCAAGCCGCCGATGTGGATAAAATGGCTCTGCCGCCTTGTCACTTACTATTTCAGTTCTATGTCAACAACGGGAAACTTTCCTGCGGATTATATCAAAGAAGCGGGGATGCCTTTTTGGGCGTGCCCTTCAACATTGCTTCCTATGCCCTTTTGACCATGATGATCGCGAAAGTCTGCGATTTGGAACCGGGCGAGTTTGTTCATACCATCGGCGATGCGCACATTTATTCCGATCACATGGACCAAGTCAAACTGCAAATGTCCCGGATCCCGCGCGAACTTCCAAAAATGATCATCAAACGGGATGTCAAGTCCATTGATGACTTCCGTTTTGAAGACTTTGAACTTGAAAACTATAACCCATATCCTCCGATCAAAGCGAAGGTGGCCGTATGATTTCCATAATTGTAGCAATGGGTCAAAACAATCTCATCGGCAATAACAACGAATTGCCTTGGAATTACCCGGAAGATCTGCATTATTTCAAAGAGACCACGACCGGCCATAAGGTCGTCATGGGCCGAAATACGTTTGAGAGCATCCTGAATAGGCTGCACAAACCGCTTCCGAACCGGGAAAACTATGTGGTGACCAAGAATCCGCTTTGGCATTATCCGGGGGTGACGGTCATCCGCGATTTGGAGAAATTCTTAGAGCAGAATCAATCGGACGAGATCTTCGTCATCGGCGGGCGGTCGATCTTCGAAACGGCTTTGCCATATACAAATCGTTTGTACATCACTCACATTCACAAAGCTTATTCCGGAAATGTCTTTTTTCCGGAATTGGATCTTTCCAAGTTTTCTTTGATCAAACAAAATGACCAAAACGAAATTTCTTTTTGTGTTTATGAAAGGATAAAACCATGATCATCTTCATTCTCTCGGTGATGGCGGCCATCGGCACCGGACTGTACGTCGTTTTTGAACAAGTCCCAGCCACCGGGATCATCTGGTGGAGCTTGCCGGTCATTTATCCGCTGATGTGGGTGGCATCTTTCGTGGCTTTTTATCTGGTTTTGGGCATCATCAGTTTGTTCCTCGATCCGAAGAAGATCCAGCTTGATCCGCCCCGTTTCTTCAGCACGATGATCGAATGGACGGCCCGGTTTCTTCTGACTTTCTCGCGAATGAAGATCGTTTTTGAAAACGAGGACTTGATCCCAAAGGACCATAAGTTCTTGTTGATCACTAATCATCAATCCAATTGGGACCCGATCACGATAATCGGCCGGGTCCGTAGTCATACTCTCACCTATATCATGAAGGACAGTCTTTTGAACGTCCCGATTGTTGGGACCTGGCTGCGTCATTCCGGCTTTCTGCCTTTGGACCGCAAAAACGATCGCAAAGCTCTGGAAGTGGTGCTTATGGCCATCAAAAAAGTCAAGGGCGGTCAATCGCTGGGGGTTTGTCCGGAAGGAACCAGGAGCAAAGGCCCAAAGTTGGGTGAATTCCGGCCCGGGGTCTTCAAGATCCCGCTCAAAGCTGAAGCTCCGATCGTCATTGTAGCCATGGATGGCTTTTATAAATTCAAATCCCATTGGCCGTTTCGAACCACTCAAGTTTACATGAAGGTCTGCGAAGTGATGCCTTACGAGACTTTTGCTTCGATGTCCTCCGTGCAAATCAGCGAGAGAACTCATGCCATCATCCAAGCCGACCTCGAAGCCGCCAGAATTAAATATCCATGGTTAAATTAAAAACCGGTTTTTTGATTAAACCGGTTTTTTTATTCGGGAAGGATGTTCCAAGACCGAAGGGTAATGACACCATCTTGGATCTCAAAATAATTGATGGCGGTATTCTTTAAGAAGGTTCCGAAATTGAAGTCGGGAATGATCGTAGAAAGCAGTCCTTTGATGAAATGCGAATGGGTGGTAATCAAAATCTTTTCACATTGATAGTTTGAAGCAATGTCTCTTAGGGTCTTAAGTACCCGGGCTTGCAGATCCGCTTTTGATTCGAGTCTCGGAACTTGCTCTTGCATGATGCTCGGGAAGGTGTTTTCGTTGATGACTGTGCCTTCGAATTCTCCAAACTGCCTTTCGGTCAGTCCGGGGTGGACGATCGGACCGGGAAGGGATAGCCGGCTGGAAATGATTTGTCCGGTCTCAAGCGCTCGTTTCAGGGGACTGGAAAATACCAGGTCCCAGTGCGGATCGCAATTCTTCAGATATTCCGCGACTTTTTCGGCTTCGGCCCGGCCAGCATCATTCAAAAGATTGTCAGTGCGGCCTTGAATTCTATTTTGGCTGTTCCAATTGGTCTGGCCATGGCGGATCAAACAAATAATCATTTTTATACACCCTTATTTCGGGGTTAGTATAACACAAAACCGCCGGGTTTGCACTTTTTGAGCCTGGAAATAATGATAAAAACGGTTGCAAACCCGATGGCTAACAACGCCTTCGAATTGAAACCGGTTGCAAATTTTTTGTAGCCAAACCCAAGAATCCGTGATATAATACAAATACGAAAAAAAGGAGTGAGTAACTTGAGAACGGTTGACTTAATTGTAAAGAAAAAAGAGGGCCAGGCGCTGAGCCGCGAGGAGATCCATTATTTGATCTCCGGGTATGTTTCCGGGCAGATTCCTGACTATCAAATATCCAGTTGGCTGATGGCGGTTTGTTTAAAAGGCTTGAATGAAACCGAACAGGCTGATTTGACCATGGAGATTTTGGAAAGCGGCGAACAAATTGATTTGTCCTCCATCCCGGGAATCTGCGTGGACAAACATTCAACCGGCGGCGTCGGTGACAAGACCACTTTGGTCGTCGCGCCGATCATTGCCAGCCTTGGTTTGAAAATGGCAAAAATGAGCGGACGGGGTCTGGGACATACCGGAGGAACTCTCGATAAACTGGAGTCCATTCCCGGATTTCAGATCCAGCGGACTTCCGAAGAATTTTTGAATCAGGTTCGGGAGATAGGCCTAGCGGTGGTTGGACAGACGGCCAACATCACCCCAGCGGACAAGAAACTGTATGCGCTAAGGGATGTGACCGGAACCGTTGAATCGGTGGGTCTAATTGCGGGCTCGATCATGTCCAAGAAACTGGCCAGCGGGGCTTCACACATCGTTTTGGATGTGAAAGTCGGCGACGGCGCCTTCATGAAGACTTTGGAGGACGCCCGGGTTCTGGCGAAAGCCATGGTCAAGATCGGCGATAACTGCGGACGCAAAACTGTGGCGGTCCTGACGGACATGGATCAACCGCTCGGATGCGCGGTCGGAAACGCCAATGAAGTCGAAGAAGCGATCGAGACCTTAAAAGGCCGTGGACCCCAAGATTTTTCCGAACTTTGCCATGCGATCGCGGCGGAACTATTGCTTGTGACCAAGGTGGCAGCTTCCAAAGAAGCCGCCATGAAAATGGTCGATGAAGCGGTCCAAAGCGGCCGGGGATTGGAATATTTACGGAAAATGATCATCTGGCAAAAAGGCGACCCAAGAGTCATCGATGACTATTCATTGCTTCCCAAGGCCAAACGGGTCATACCGGTATTGGCGAAAAAAGATGGGTATGTGAAAAAAGTACAGGCGCTGAAGATCGGGCGAGCGGCCATGATCTTGGGAGCCGGACGGCAGACCAAAGACGGCATCATTGATCCGGGCGTTGGCGTCAAAGTGTTCGCGAAAGTCGGAACCGAAGTTAAAAAAGGCGATTTGATCGCCGAAGTATACGGAAACGATTTGAATGTTGAAGAAGCAGTCCAGGAAGTCGGATCAGCTTTTGAATATTCAAAGAGCTTCGTTCCAAAACATGAAATCGTTTTGGACATCGTGTCTTAAAACGGGGTAAGGAGAAAACTATGGATTTAATATATGAACAGATTCTTCGAGTCGTGGCCTGCGCGCTGGTAGGCGCCGGGATTGGCTTCGAAAGAGAAATTAGAAACAAACCGGCGGGGTTCTTTACATTTACGCTGGTTTCCATCGGCAGTTGCTTGATTGCCATTTTGCAACAAAACCTGGCCAATGATACCATTGCCATGGTTCAGAATGATCCGTCGCTGATCGGCGTGATCAGTGTTGATCAAGGGCGAATCATTGCCCAAGTCGTCAGCGGCATCGGCTTTTTGGGAGCCGGGACCATCATTCACAACCGAGCCAGCGTCAAAGGCATCACCACCGCGGCCATGCTGTGGATGGTTGCGGGTTTGGGACTATTGATCGGGACCGGCGGGCTTTTAAATTACATCATCGCCGGTGTTACCACTTTGATCATTCTGCCTTTGGCTTTCTTCTCGAGAAAACTGACCGATCGGATCTCCAGAACTAAGAAGGTTCAACGCATCCGGATCGTGTTCGACGAGAACGCGGAAAAGCAATTGTTTGAAAACTTGGCCTCTCAAGGAGTCATTGTTAGAAAATCCTATCTAATGAACAAAACCATTGTAGACGGACGACAACTCAAAGAATCAATCATTTACTTCAGTCTTCCCAAGACTCGGAAGTTTGAAGACGTGATGAATCAGATCTCGATGTTTGAATTTGTTGTAGAGATCGAAGAAGCATAATGATGTTTACAAAAAGCGGAAGTCAAAAAGACTTCCGCTTTTGATTTTAAGTTTTTTTGATGCTTTTTTCCTTGATTTTTGAACAAATTTATAATATAATACCTAAGCATGCCACTGTGTTGAAACAGGTAGACAAACTTGACTCAAAATCAAGCGCCGAATAAGCGTGCCGGTTCGAATCCGGCCAGTGGCACCATTTTTGAAAATACAACTATGCTCACTAATTAGTGGGCATTTTTATTTTTTTTAAGGTTATTATTATTTATGACATTATGAGATTTTCTAAAAAAAGATTCGCCTAATAGAATTTACTCCACCTCTTTTTTCATCCATCAGGTTCCCGTTGATAGGTGACTCAAGTTTTTTTACAGATTTTGTGATTCTTTAAATTATTGTGAAAAAAAGAATTGCTTGTTTTTATATTTCATAGAAAGTATTCCATTTTTTTAACAACTGGAGCTTCACCTTCATTTAATATTTATTATACAATTTTATTTGACAATTTTTTCCAAAAAATATAAAATAATAATAGGTAATATTTGAGATGATTTCCATAATCATTTTGATTTATCTCTCATATTAAGATTTACATATGTGGCAAAATACTTTTGTTCTCAAAATAATTTCATAATGTCCATATTAAGCTTGGAAAAATACCTAACATTAAATTTCAATAGATATTAACAATAATGTAAAAAAACAACTTTTGAAGAAATACACGAATTGTAGCGAAAATATTTTTATTTGGGAAAATAATAGGAGGATGGTTTATGAAAGTGCTTAACTTAAAAAAATCGATTTGGAATGATTACATTTTGATGATTACTTTAATTACCCCATTAATATCTATTGGGTTTATAACCTATTTTTTTTGTTACAAACGAAGACAAATTGGTAATCTACATATTTGCATCATTAATCCCAATTTTTATTATTCTATTTTTATTGAGAGTGAAATATATCAAATCATTCCTTAACGACAGCATTACAATTCAAGGAGTTATTTTGGACGTTTGGTTTTTTAGAGATAGAGGAAGAATCGACTACGTATTTGAAAACGACAATAATAGATATAAACATGGTCAGGCCATCATGAAAAATAAATTCACTCAGAAACTGTATAAAGGTCAAGTCATAGATTTATTAATAAAAAGGAACGGTAAAAACAGAACTTTAATACAGTGCTTATATTTTGATTCACTTGAGTAAGAAGATCAAGAAAAGTAGTAAACTATTTGAAAGATTATTAATGTAAATTTGTTACTATACCTTATCGAAATGCGTTTTTCGTTCCTGTAAAATTGTGGAGTCAAAATGGGAGTCAGGCTTTCTTGCTGTTTACTTGTTTTCTTCTCCTTTGGCTTTTTGCTTCACTGGCTAAACTACCTCCGACATAAACAATTAACCAATCATTACGAAAAAAACCTTCTATGAAACAACAAGAAAGGAAATAATTATGGCATTGAATTTTGTGAAAAAACCCGAGATATGGAAAAGTTATTCTAAAGCATTATTTGAAACTATAAATCAATTACTTGGAAAAGATTTAAAAGCCTATAGGACAGCGACTTATCCTGCATGGGGTAAGAAAGGTAATATTTATCCTAACTTTAAAGTGGCAAATGAAATTCTTTTGTTGGGTAATCCAGGTAAATTTCGTTGGGATGATATTAGTTTTAAAACTGATAATACACCTGATGCATTAGAAGTTGGAATCGTCACTAGAACCATTCATCTATTTCTTAAAAAAAATGGCTACTATGTTTATCAGGGCAAATTTCAGTTTAATAAGCGAATAAACGATATAATTATTCTTAAAAAAATGAGTTAAATTAGAAGAGGGTAGTTAGTAAAATTCTTCAAATGTTGTTTTTCAAGCATTGGATACACAAATAAATCATCCCTTTTGGAGGGGATACGTTCAGTATCTCCCTTTTTTTACTCAATGGGGGGGGGACCTTTTTAATAGGGGTACGAACTTTTTTGTAGGGAAACGAAATTTTTCGATAGGGTACGAATTGTATTAAAATGGTTGCACTAACCATAAGAGAACTAATACTATGATTCAATAATTTTTTTTGTTCGGAAGGTTAATAATTGAAAAACGTATAGAATAAAGGATTGACCATACCCAAAGACAATAAGGCTTAAGAGAGTGGTTTGCATCATATCTTTAGGGTTTTTTAATTTTGCTCTTTAGAATTATTCCATTTTTTTTGCATTTAACTGTATGGAATAAAATATTATTTGATTATAAAAGTAGAATATAGTAATTTTATCAAGAAGTATTACAATCGGGAAATATAATATTTCATGCTTTTATTCATACCATAATAATGAAAATTTTAATATTTAAATTCTATTTTTTAATTGGACAAATATGGATTTAATGGTATAGTATATATGTAAAGTAGTTTATGAATTAATTATCATAGGCTAATTACACAACTTGGGTTAAATTTTTTAAAAATTAGAAGAAGGGAAGGAAATATAAAACATCTTCAATTAGCTTTTGTTTTATATATGGAAAGGGTATGAAAAAAAATATTTGTTTTATTGCTTTATTTTTACTGTTATTTTTTGTAAGTGGTTGTTCAACAAAAAAATACACAATTACATTTGAAAGCAATGGGGGAAGTTCTGTTCAGTCTATAGTTGAGCCTAGAGATGTTCAAATTGAAGAACCCAACGTGCCAACAAAAGAAGAACGTACTTTTGGAGGATGGTTTATTGATGTAGAATTAACAAATCCATATGAATTCACAACCATGCCAAGACATAATTTGACGTTATATGCAAAATGGGAAATAAAGACATACACAATCACCTTTGAAAGTAATGGGGGAAGTTTAGTTCAGTCTATAGTTGAGCCGAGGGATGTTCAAATTGAAGAACCCAACGTGCCAACAAAAGAAGAGCATACTTTTGAAGGATGGTTTATTGATGTAGAATTAACAAATCCATATGAATTCACAACCATGCCAAGCACTAATTTGACTTTATATGCAAAATGGGAAATAAAGACATACACAATTACATTTGACAGTAATGGGGGAAGTTCTGTTCAGTCTATAGTTGAGCCAAGTAATGTTCAAATTGAAGAACCCAACGTGCCAACAAAAGAAGAGCATACTTTTGGAGGGTGGTATATTGATTTAGAATTAACAAACCAATATGAATTCACAACCATGCCAACCCATAATCTGACTTTATATGCAAAATGGGAAATAAAGACATACACAATCACCTTTGAAAGTAATGAGGGAAGTATTGTTCAACCTATAGTTGTACAAAGAGATGTTCAAATAATAGAACCAAGCGTACCAATAAAAGAAGGTTATTATTTTGTCCAGTGGCATGAAGATAGTGATCTTACTACTCCGTATGTTTTTGATACTATGCCAGCAGAGGACATCACCTTATATGCAGAATGGGATATCATTGGCACAGAAGGACTCGTATATGAAAAAATCGGTAACAGCTATGAAGTAACGGAATACCATGGGAGTGATAGCGATGTTAATATACCAAAGTATTATGATCATTTACCGGTGCAAAGTATTGACAATTACGCATTTCGTTATAGTACATCCTTAACAAGGATAACCATTCCAAATACAGTAACAAGTATTGATAATCATACATTTGAAAGCTGTACATCCTTAACAAGTATAATAATTCCAGAAGGAGTCACAAGCATAGGTTATAATGCATTTTCTAGTTGTACATCCTTAACAAGTATAATAATCTCAAATACTGTAACAACTATAGGTGATCATGCATTTGTTTATTGCAGTTCCTTAACAAGTATAATGATTCCCGAAGGAGTATCAATTATAGGTAACGGTGCATTTTATTATTGCGAATCCTTAACATATGTTGATGTTGATAGTAATAATCCATATTTTAGTTCAATTGATGGAGTTCTATTTAATAAAAATCAAACAGAAATACTAAGATATCCACCAGAAAAAACGGCGACTACATATACTATTCCAGACGGAGTCACTTCGATTAATGAGGGTTCATTTTCTAATTGTACATCACTTACAAGCATCATAATACCAGAAGGAGTCACAAGCATAGGTGACTGGGCTTTTGTTGTTTGTAGTTCCCTAACTAGTTTAATATTGCCAAATGGCGTCATTAGTATGGGTGAAAATGCCTTTTTTGGTTGCTCAAGTTTAACAAGTTTTTTAATTCCAGAAGGAGTAACAAGCATCGGGAAAGGCACATTTTCTGATTGTACATCACTAACAAGCATCATAATACCAGAAGGAGTCACAAGCATAGGCGACTGGGCTTTTGAAATTTGTAGTTCCTTAACTAGTTTAATATTACCAGTTGGAGTCATTAGCATAGGGGATAGTGCATTTGTTTGTTGTAGTTCCTTAACAAGTATAATAATTCCAGAAGGAGTAGCAAGTATAGGAAAAGGCGCATTTGCTCTTTGTTCATCCTTAACAAGCATAACCATTCCAGAGAGCGTAATAAGATTAGGGCCTAATGCTTTTAGTCGATGCGAAGGATTAACCATTATTGATGTTGATAATAATAATCCATCTTTTTGTTCAATTGATGGAGTTCTATTTGATAAAAATCAAACAGAAATACTAAGATATCCACCGGGAAAAATAGCAGCCTCATATACTATTCCCGAAGGAGTCACAACGATTGGTAATGGCGCATTTAAAGAATGTGATTCCCTAACAAGAATAATAATTCCAGAAACTGTCACTTGTTTTGGTGAAAGTGTATTTGCTTTTTGTTCAAACTTAACAACTATTAATATACCTGCAAATGTAACAAGTATTGGTGATTCGGCATTTAGTTATTGTAGATCTTTAACGAGCATTATTCTACCTGCAAAAATAACAAGCATAAGCGATTCGGCGTTTAATAATTGTACATCCTTAACAAGTATTAATATACCTGCAAATGTAACAAGTATAAGCAATTCGGCATTTTTAAATTGTTTATCCTTAACAAGTATTAATATTCCCGAAAGTGTAACAAGTATAGGATATCTGGCTTTTTTTGATTGTACATCTTTAACAAGTATAATAATACCAGAAGGAGTAACAAGAATAAATTGGGGAGCTTTTCTTGGTTGTTCAGCCTTAACCATTTATTGTAGAGCTGAATCAATACCAAATGGATGGGATCTTTCATGGAACTCCGATAATCGACCGATTGTTTGGGGATATAATAGTTGATTAAGCGGAGGTTAAAAACCTAAAAAGTACTTTGCGAAAAGGATGAATTATTGAATTAAAATTGAAGTTCTCTTTCACATAAGAAAGATAGGCTTGATGCCAAAGCAAACAATAGGATGCATTGGTATCAAGCCTTTTTTTATGAAAGAACGGATATTATCTCGATTTTTACAAAAACACAAAATTGTAAATGTATTTGTTTTTCCAAGTTGTTCCTTAAATGTAAACAATTTTGTATGCTAGATAAGAAATATTTTGTTAACCATAATGTCAACTAATAGGATGAAAGAAAGCTTGTACAAGTTTTTATTGTGTTTAGCGGTTTTCTTCAGTATAATAGTAAAATAATGTAGGTAAATCTATGAAAAAATATTTTGGGAACAAAGCCTTTTATAAAACCGTCCTATTGATCTCCCTTCCGGTCATGTTGCAAATGGGCTTAAGTTCATTTGTGAATCTGTTGGATAATCTAATGGTCGGAAGCCTGGGGACCGAAGCCATTTCGGGAGTGGCCATTGCCAACCAAATGATCTTTGTTTATAATCTGTGCATCTTCGGAGCTTTATCCGGGGCTTCCATTTTCGCAACTCAGTTTTTTGGTGCCAAAAATGTCGAGGGAATCCGGTCATGCTTCCGATTTAAGTGGCTGATTGGGGTTTTGGTTTTCTTGGTCGCCTTACTGGTAATCGGGCTTTTTTCTGAGCCATTAATATCCCTATTTCTAAATGAGAGCGAAGAAGACGCCGGAGACATTCAACTGGTGTTGAAGTTGTCCCACCAATACTTGCAAATCATGTTGTGGGGACTGTTGCCGTTTGCTTTTTCCCAGGTTTACAGTACGTCGCTAAGAGAAACTAAAAGAACCATTCTGCCGATGGTTTCCGGAATCATTGCCGTTTTGGTGAATTTCGGTTTAAACTATGTTCTTATTTACGGACATTTGGGTTTTGAAGCCATGGGAGTTAAAGGAGCCGCGATTGCGACCGTTGTGTCTCGGTTTGTTGAACTGGGAGTATTAGTTGCTTATGTTCATCTATTTAGGATAAAATATCCCTTTATTCAAGGAATTTATCGAACCCTTCGGGTTCCTTGGGATTTAGTTAAACGGATCAGTTTAAAAGGAATGCCATTATTAGTCAATGAACTGTTTTGGTCACTTGGGATGACCACTCTCTTTCAGATTTACTCAGTCCGAGGACTGATGGTAGTTACCGCCTTAAATATTTCTTCCACTTTCTCCAATCTATTTATGGTTATTTTTTCATCTTTGGGAAGTGCGACCGCGATTATTTTAGGGCAGCACTTGGGGGCGGGTCAGTTGGAAGAAGCCAAGGATTCCAGCCGTAAGCTGTTATTCCTGACCTTTTTGGTGACGATTGTTTTGGGTACTTGTCTGATCGTAACTGCTCAGTACATCCCGCAGTTTTACAACACCTCCCCAGCCATCCGCCAGTTGGCGACCCAGTTGATGATGGTTGCGGGTTTATTCTTCCCGATGTATGCATTCAATATGCAATGTTATTTTACGCTTAGGGCAGGAGGGGTAACCTTTGCGACGGTCCTGTTTGACAGTGTCTTCCTATGGGTGGTTATGATTCCTTTTGGCTACTCGTTAACTCATTGGACGGGAACATCGATTCTCTTGGTTTATTTCTTTGTTCAACTTTCCGAACTTATCAAATCGGTGATTGGCTATACGATGATTAAAACCGGAATCTGGTTAAAAAACATCGTTGCCAAACCAGTCGAAGCCAGCGTTTAAAAGACTTTTTAACGGCCTTAAGTCAAGATCAAAACTTGATGGGGCCGTTTTTGATTTTTTGATTAGCGTGTTCAATCATAAAAGAACGTTTGCTTTGAACCTTTCCCAAACATTAGTTTGTTATGGCATCAAAGTTTTTTTTGTTGTGAAAAAAAAGACTTTTCCCCTCTGCAATAAAATATTCCCATTATCGTAAACAATATTGTAAACTACTTTATTCACGTAATGTAAACACTATTGTAAACAAAAATATTGACTTATTGTAAATAATATTGTAAACTATTGTAGAGGTGAAAATATGAGCGATTATGAGAAATTTAAAAAACTTTGTAATGAGATTGACCATTATCCTTTAGAGTCAGAATTAATTTATAAGTATGGATTAACTCGCAAAGATATGAATGAAATTTGTCAGGAAAAACTAATTGATATAGATTATCTGAAGTTGAAATTGAATGTTCAATTGGGAAACCAATTAATATATTGGAATAATGAAAAAATTGTTATGAATTTTTCAGGCAGTCAAGATTTGATTCGAAATTCAGTGATGAATCAATTCTCTGATTTTCGTGATTCGGAGATACTAAATGGTTTTGTATTTTCGGAAATTGAATCCAGTTTGGCACTAGAAGGGGTTAGAAGTACAAGAGCAAAAATAGAAAAAATAAACAAAACAGAATATGATGATTTGGAAGAACATAATGATATTATCGTTAAAAATATGTTATTAGGTTATGAGTATGTTAAAAACAATGACATAACTCAGGATAATATATTCCAACTTTACAATATATTATCCAAAAAGTGTTTAAAGGATAATGAACAATTATTACCAGGCCATTTATATCGCCATGATGAAGTAAATATTGTTGATGCTGCAAACGCAGTGGTCGATAGAGGAGTTGATTGGAAACTACTTCCAAATTTAATGGATGAATTAATTGATTTTATTAACAAAGAGAAAACATATGTAGAACACCTAATTGCATCACATGTAATTCATTTTTATTTGGTCTACCTTCATCCATATTTTGATTATAATGGACGAATGGCTCGAGTAATGTCTTTTTGGTATAATTTCAAGCATGCGCCATCTTTGAGTTTATTGTTGGTTAGTGAAGCGATAAATAATAAAATCCACAAGAATGAATACTATAATGCAATTATAAATTCTAGAAATGCCGGGAATGATATTACTTTCTTTCTGGAGTATATGGGAAAAATAATACTAAAGTATTCAAAAATATATATCAATTTTTATACCATTAAAACCAAATTGAAAGGAAAAGGTCAAGTGTTGAATCGAGCCGAAGAAATTGCTTTGAAATATGTGTTGGCAATTCCTGTTACCGGAGAGGGTTATTTCGGTTGGAAAGACTATAAAGATTTCTCTCATGATGATTTTAGTAAGCAATATTATATAAAATTACTAAATGCATTGGCTGAGCTGGAAATATTAATTGTTCGAGAATATAAAAAAGCTAAGTTTTTTAGACTTAATATTCAAAAATGGGATTTGTTTTAATAGCTTTCATTAGCGGATTGGTAAGGGTTTTGGACTTAGTCAAAATTCCCTGTTCATAAATGAAGAAGATAGGCACAATTTTTTTTGAGGCATACGAATTTGATCAAAATTGGCGTGCTCAATCTAAAAGAACATTAGCTTTGGGACCTTGCAAACAAGAGTTTGTTATGGTGTCAAAGCTTTTTTGATGAATTTGTCAAAGTTTTTTAAAAAAATATTTTATTTAATTTTTTTCAAAAAAGTGCTAAAATACTCTCACACAAATTCTCTTTGTGATGAAAGTGCTAGAAAAATGATATGGATGAAAAACAGATATTGAAAGTCCTAAACAAAACTGAACTTGGTATAAAACTGAAGAAAATAAAAACAATCTATGAAAAACTGGATAACAATCAGAAACGCTTTTCGGAGTGTTTTGACGTTCATTGCAAGATGGGCTGTGGAAAATGCTGTGAACATTTCATTCCGGACATAACCAACCTTGAAGCGGCGTATTTAGCCTTTGGGTTGATATCCGAGGGCAGAGATGATGAAGTTGTGAAGATGTTGCAAGAACGAGATTCAGACAACCCAATCTGTCCTCTATATAACAAAGAGGATGAGTTGCACCACTGCACGGTATACCAATGGAGACCGTTGATCTGTCGTCTTTTCGGGGCTGCGGCCTCCAGAAACAAGGAAGGAAAACCCGTCTTCAAAAATTGCAAATGGAATGAGAATACTCATGAAGTAACCACCAAGACTCTGGAAAGCCACAAAAGAAATCTGGTGGTAATGGGAGACTATGGGTGGATGCTTGAGGAAGGAGAAGGTGGAGATGTTCAAACCACTCTTTTGCCTGATGCTTTGGAACGGGCCATTCTCAAGGTGCGATTTTTGTTGGAAATGAAAGAAAAATCCGAGCGATTCGGGACAACAAACGGGAAAAGGGCTTCATGATCATAATTTACCCGTTCTTCTGAAGAGATTTATTAAACTTATCCCACCAAAACCAAATCAATCAATTACTTGTTTTCTCCGGTTTATTCTCAGTTTCAATGGAATGAGAGATTCGGGTTATGAAAAAACAAGGTCTGATTTTCTTTATGTGTTTTAGAATAGTGACTAAAACATTTCAGAAGCTCAGATCTTTTTTCAGTTGGTTTCAAATGGATGCTGACACAACAAAAAAGGCGACTTTTTTACATAAATACTATATGCTATCATGTTTTTTGTGTTACGATTAATGAAATGGTAAGAAAAAAACGGATGAGGTCATTAAACTCCATCTTAAATAACATAAAAAGGGAAAAGGGATATGGGCGAAAAATATAGTTTTGTTGCGGACGAAGAATTTTTTAATAATAGAGGATACTTTAAAAATCCAATATGCACTTTAGATCATAAATTAAATGAATATTATCCTAATTTTTATTCAGCCAACTATGATTTAAAAATCCTTGCTTACAAGAAAATTTCTCCAGCAAAGACAACGGCCGATCAGAAATTAAGCGATTTATTTCCATTCTTCTTTCTTGATCCATTTGTTGAAGTCGCTTTGCCAAGTATTGACTCATTGAAAGAAATTGCTTTAAGCAAACAAGCCAAAACGATTTATTTGAATGGGTTTACCTTAGGGCAATTCATATATATTGCTCCATACATTAAAAACACGGCTGAAACAATCTTTTTCAATAAATGTAATTCCATAAATGATCTGTCAATATTGTCAGAATTTCCGAATTTAGAGTGTGTTCATTTATACTGGAACAATAAACTAAAATCATTATGGAACATGGAAGGAAATAAAAAATTAAAAGTTTTATCTTTTGATTTTATTACGAAATTGCAGAATGTTGATGATTTAAAAAAATCAACCGTTGAATATTTAAGTTTAAATGGTGAAAGCCTTTCGGGATATAAGGTAAATTTTCTTGTTGAGGACCTTTCCATCTTTGAAAAGATTCCAAATCTGAAACATCTGACTTTAAACTATAAAAAACTTAAGATGGATTATTAAATAAATTTCTTAACATAGAGATTAAATTCTTATCGGTTTTGATGACTGAGTTGATTCTTCTTCCTATTAAGGGAGGATTACGTTTGAATAATAAATAAAGGACCAATTTTTTAAAATTTTATGGCCATAGATCCGCCTTTCCGTCTTCGCCTTCATGGGGATTGTTGGGTTTTCGGGAAATGAAATAGTTTGATTAATAAGCGTGTGAAAAGAATCGGAAAATTGGGGGATATTAAATGAGAAAACTAATAAATGCTTTCTTTAAAAACAAAAAAGTTATTTTGAGGATCACGATATCACTTTTAATAATCTTGGTTTTTATGCCAATTTTTACTACAAAACGAGTAAAGTTGGGAGACGAATATTCTTCCAAAGAGGATGTCGCTTTATTTGTAAAAACATATCACGAACTTCCCGAAAATTTCATAACGGAGTATGGAATAGAAACCGCCCTTAATCACGGAGGAGATATTTCCGATAAAATAGTTGGAGGGGATACACATTGGAATACTAATCAACTATCCGAATTTGGGATAAGTGCAAGTTCCCATTTAAAAGAATGCGACATTAATGGATCAACCTACGATTTGACAACCAATAACCGCGGAACACTAAGGTTGGTTTATACTGCCAACACAAAAAATGTCAGAGTTTTTTTTACCGGCGATCATTTTGGAACATTTGAAGAAATCACTACATTCCAGCTTCAACTAACTAGAAACATATTTTGGATAGTATTTGCCGTATATACTTCGGGATTATCAACATTTTTGATTTTCTGTTATTATTTTCATAATAAATTCGAAAAAGCCGAAGAAATCTGATTTTTTCGTTACTTTCATTTTTCCCTTGGAAAATTGAAAGAAAAAAATGTTTTCCCAACAATTTCGATTGGAACTTCGGTAGTGCGACGTTTTACTATGAAGCCCAAATGAGAAAAGTCTATGGATTTTTTGATGATAATGTCTGTCATTCTTACCGTAAAAAAGAATTATTGAAATACTCTGATGATTTTTTTGAATATTGAAAGATAATGTTGGTCCCCTCGAAGACACAGTTGGGTATACTATTGACGATACTGCACTATTGTCGAGGGCGAAAGATCTGTTAAAACAATTCATTTTAATAACGTTTATGAAGATGATGAAAAAAAACGAGTATGTGCAAATTTTGCACAAGCTCAAATTGACGGTTCCCTTTGGACTTTTCTCAAAGTGGATAAGTAACCTGACAGGTGCTTGCAAAATCGGGTGCAGTTCAATTGCAAAATGTTTTTATTTCCGTTACTTTGGTTATAATCGTTATGGTCATTATTTCCTTATTGTCTTCCCTGATCCCGATAAATAAATTAAGGGAAAATGATTAAGTAAAAATCATTTAAGACATTTAGTTGTGGAAATGAAATGGAATTGATTGTCCGCATTGAAAAAGTAAAAAAAGAAACCGAGATTACGATAAAAAGTTCACACCGCTGTGTGAACTTTTTTTGAGGTTATTACAACAACTAGAAAAATGATCTCCTTTGAACTCTGCAAAGAGAGTGCGGATTTCCATCGAGGGTTAAATAAATACCACGGATTTTTCTTTCCGTGGTATAATATGACAGTAAATCAAGTTAATTATTTAAAGGGTGAAAGCTGGTGGTTTTTTGGATAAAGTTTTAATAATCATTGCCATTATTGCAGGTTCGTTGTTCTTGCTTTTGGTGATTGTTTCCTTTTTGTGTTTCGCCATCGGCATTTTGCGGTTTCCCCAATTGGATTTGTCCAATGAAAAAGTTACCAAAGGAACGGTTTATGAAGGGGTGACCCCTTTGATAAAAGAGTCATTAAAATGGGTCAATGAACAAAAACCAGAACCAGTGACCATTTTAAGCAATGATAAGCTTAAGTTAGCCGCCAAGTTCGTGGAAACGGATATAGCGGTCGGAACTTTCATTTTGTTTCATGGATATCGTTCTATGGTTAAAAATGACTTTTCGGTGGTTTTTAAAGCCTTGCTTGATAATCATTACAATGTCCTCTTCGTTGATCATCGTGCTCATGGAGACAGTCAAGGCCACTTTATCACCTTTGGAGTCAAAGAAAGCGAAGATGTGGCGCTTTGGGCAAAATACATAAGCGTTAGATTTCCGAATCTCCCCATTTTCTTGAACGGACTTTCAATGGGCGCTTCGTCGGCGCTAATGTCCACCCGCTTTGAGCTTCCGAAAGAAGTTCGGGGAATCATTGCGGATTCAGGGCCAACCTCGCCCAAGGAGATCATTCAACATTTCATCAAACATTATACGCACCTGTCTCCGAAACCCATCTATCCGTTGATCCGGTTTTGGGCGAAATTGGTTGCGAAAGTTGATCTATCCGAGCTTTCCGCCGTTGACATTCTGAAAAAGAATACCGTTCCCGTCTTATTCATTCACGGGAAGGCAGACACCGTCGTTCCCGTTTGGATGACGGAGAAAAACTATGAAGCCTGCCAGTCCTATAAAGAGATTGTGCTGGTTGATAAGGCGGAACACGGAACCAGCTTTTTGGTCAATCGGCCCAAAGTAATGGCGACATTGAGCACCTTCATGGAAAACTGTACTAAACCGACTTTAAAACCAGAGGAAAAAGCTTAAAATTCATTACCAAGATATTTCAAACAAGCAACGCTTTTGGCGTTGCTTGTTTTTCTTCCTAAACATTGGCCTTGCGTATTTTTGGCCCTTCCTTTATAATTAGTTCATTGATAGCGAATAATGATGAAATTATAGGAGAAAACTATGCAATTGGAGTCATTTAAGGGTTTGTATCAAAGAAATCATCTTCCTTCCAGCGAACTGGAATTTGGTCTTGGCGTGCTTAAAGCCGCTGAAGCTTTCTTTCCGGAAGGGACGTTATTTGATGAAATCAAAACGGAGGACCTGGACCGTTTGATTGCCCATCTGGTCAAAAACCGCCAAAACACCATCCCGGCTTTTGTAGCGCTCATGCGTTATTTCCGGATGATCAAGCGCAATGATCTGTTCATTCGCCTTACTCAGTATACCGGCGGTGACGGCGTGATCCAAAACATCATGACGCGGATCAAAGAAGCCGAAGGCGAGGACGAAGCCGAATCAATCATGTATGAAATGAACATCCCGGCGGTGGGAACTCCACCCGAGAAACTTCCGGAATTTACCGAAAAGTTCATGAACCGGCTGGAATCATGGCTTAGTTTTGATTCCATTCGCAAAGACCTCGCGGGAAACAACCATGGGGTTCCGAAAGAAGCTTTTGAAAACGAAAAAGCCATTTATGACCAAGCCGCCAATCTGCACACTTATTTAAGAGATCTGCATTATCGCAAAGTCGCGGAATTGCAAAGGTTCTGCGATGAGAAGCGGGTTTGGTTTGAACAAAAAATCACCCAGAAAGTGGTTGACTATGTAGCCAAGAATCTGGAGATCCTTTCCGCTTATTTGGAAGACGGAAAACTGTATCTGACCAAGATCCCTTATGATACCGAAAATTATCTGAAAGCCGAAAGCGATACGGAAAAACGGTATTACGCCTGCCATTGTCCGTTTGCTAGAGAAGCGATTAAGTCAGGTAAAAACAAGATTTCCAATAATTGGTGCTATTGCAGCGCGGGTTTCGAAAAATATCAATTTGAAGTGCTGTTTGATCGGGAACTGCCGATCAAGGTTTTGAATTCGGTGCTCGCGGGTGATGATCTTTGCCGCTTCGAAATATCTTTGGAAGGCGTGCCTTACAAACAATAAATTTCATGACAAATTTTAAAAATAATATAGGAGGAAACCATTAATGTACGAATGGGACTTAAGTCCGTTTTATCCAAGCTTTACTGATGAATCATTCAATCAGGATGTTTTGAAATTGTTTGCGATGGGCGACCGCATGATCGCGACCTTTGAGGATGGGCAAAAAAAACAATCCCCGGTTTTGTTTTTGGAAACCATCATGAAAGAACAAGAAGAACTGACCAAGTTGGCCCACCGGGTTCAGGGTTTCATTCAACTTTCCATGTCCGCCAATACCCAGGATTCGGAAGCCAAAAAAGCTTTGGTGCGAACTCAAGCCATGGCCAGTAAGTTTGCCTTGCTTGACAATAAATTCAAAACCTTCCTAAAAGAGATTCCGGATTTGGAAGCCGTCATTTCTAAAAGCGAATTTTTAAAGCAATACCGATTCATCATTCTGGAGACCAAAGACGAGATCAACCATACGATGAGCGAGGAACAGGAAGTATTGACCAGCGAACTGATTCAAAACGGTTCGATCTTATGGAGTCAATTGCAAAAACAGCTGACTTCGATGGCCGAAACAGAATTTCGGGGAAAAAAGACGTCTTTGATCGAGCTTCGCAATCTGGCTTACAGTTCGGATCCGGAGATCCGAAAAGAAGCTTATTATAAAGAACTAGAAATCTATAAAGGAATTGAAGACGCGGTTGCTTATTCCATCTCGGGAATCAAAGGCGAAGTCAATACCCTTGGAAAGTACCGTCGTTTCGGCTCCCCTTTGGAAGAATCGCTGTTCAAATCGCGGATGAAGAAAGAAACCTTGGATGCCCTTCTTTCCGCCCTTAAAGCCAACCTTCCTTCTTTTCACAAATATCTTCTTCACAAAGCCAAACTGCTTGGTCACTCAGCCGGACTTCCGTGGTATGACTTGTTTGCGCCGATGGGAAAAAGCGAAAAGAAATATACGGTTGAAGAAGCCCAAAGTTTCATTCTGAAGCAATTCGGGACCTTTGGCGAGGAACTACGAGAAACGGCGGAGAAAGCTTTCCGGGATAACTGGATCGATTATCTGCCAAGAAAAGGCAAAATCGGGGGCGCTTTCTGTTCCAATAACCCGAGTCTGAAACAAAGCCGGATCCTGGCGAACTTCGCCGGCGACATCGGCGACATCATCACTTTGGCTCATGAGCTTGGCCATGCTTATCACGGCGAGCAGATCTTCAAGGAAGCCTTGCTCAACAGTCATTATACGATGCCGGTCGCGGAAACCGCCTCAACTCTGTCTGAGACGATCACCAAAAAAGCCGCTTACCGCCAAGCTGAGAGCAAAGATGAAAAGATCCACATCCTCGAGCAGGAACTTCAGGATTCCACTCAGGTCACCGTGGACATTTACAGCCGCTTCTTGTTTGAACAGTCGGTCTTTGAAGCCCGGGAGAAATCCATCCCGAGCGCCAAGGATCTTAACGAACTGATGATTTCCGCGCAAAAGGCGGCTTACGGGGAAGCATTGGATCCGGAAACGTTAAACCCGGGCATGTGGATCAACAAATCCCATTATTACCGGGGCGGACTCAGTTTCTATAACTTCCCGTATGCTTTCGGGCTGTTGTTCTCCAAAGGCATCTACGCCAAACATTTGGAACAAGGACCCGCTTTCGTGGAGAAGATCAATTTATTGCTCCGGGCGACCGGAAAAGCCAGCGTTGAAGACGTTGCCAAGATGATTGGCATCGACTTAACCGAATCCTCCTTCTGGGAAGCGGGTTTGGCGACCATCGGCCATGACATTGAAGAATTCATCCGTCTGACATCGGATTAAAAACCTAATACATTCCGGAAATACTTTTTCGGAGGGAATAACATGAAAAAAAGTTTATCGCTATTGTTTATCTTGGCCTTAAGTTTTGTCATTTTTTCTTGCGATAAAGATGACGAAGACCCAAGATGGCTGGAATCTTCCCTTTACCATTCCGTGATCTATGAAGTAAACATTCGAAATTACACCGAAACGGGGACTTTTGACGCTTTTTCCGAGCATCTTCCAAGACTTAAAGATCTTGGCGTCGACATCCTGTGGTTCATGCCAATCCATCCGATCTCCGAAGAAAAAAGGATCGGAACGCTCGGGAGCTGGTACTCCGTGGCTGATTATTACGCGGTCAATCCGGAATACGGGACGGCGGAAGACTTTAAAGCCATGGTTGAGGCAGCCCATGACCTGGGGTTTAAAGTGATCCTCGATCTGGTGGCCAACCATACCGGGTGGGACAATCCCTGGATTACCGAACACAAAGACTGGTATTCGCAGGACCAATCCGGAAACATCATCATACCGCCAGGAACCAATTGGAACGATGTTGCCGATCTGAACTATGAAAACCCGGATCTGCGTCTGGAAATGATCAAAGTCATGAAGTACTGGGTTACCGAGTATGACATTGACGGCTACCGGGCCGATTACGCGGGCGGCGTTCCCCAAGACTTTTGGGAAGATGCGGTCGCGGAACTGAACCTCATCAAACCAGTGTTCATGCTCGCGGAAAATGACTCCGATTATGGACTTCTGGATCAGGCTTTCTTGGCCAATTACAGCTTTGAATTCATGAACATCATTAGTTCAATCGCGGCAGGAACGGATGATGCCAACAGCGTGCAGATGTTTCTGAACCAAAACAAAAGCCGATATCCGGCTGGGACTTTCCCGATGATCTATACTTCGAACCATGATGTTAATGCATGGGTGGGGACAACGGATGAGATTTTCTCGGAGAGTGCGGAAACCATGAACGTTTTGGTGTTTACGCTTCCGGGGATGCCGCTAATTTATTCGGGACAGGAAGTGAACCTTGACCGCCGGCTTCAATTCTTCGAAAAAGATGAGATCGACTGGACCGGTTGGGAACAGAGTCCCGCCTACTTGTTTTATGAACAATTAATCGCTTTAAAAAAGAATAATTCCGCATTGGGACATGACGATCAATCGAGCATTGAATTTTTGTTTGATGGGAACCTGGATACTTTGTGTTTTGTTCGCGAAGTGGAAGATAACTCGGTCATCGTGATTGTAAACCTGAGTGCCCAAACCCAAACCATAACCCTGGATTTTGAAGATCGGGCCGGGGATTACCTAAGTTACTTTACCAATGCCAACGTGTCCCTCGAAACCAGTGAAGAATTTACGCTAACGCCATGGGAATACCTGGTTTACATAAAAACATAAAAAAAGGCCCCCAAAAACCGTATTTTGACCGGTTCTCGTTTGGGAGCCTTTTTGTATGCTTATTCAAATGGCTTTTATCAAGTCGGGATTATCGTTTTTCACATTGCTGACGGCGGATGAGACTTTGAAAGCGGTCATTTTTTTCGGGTCAAACGGAACCAAAAGCGCGGCCAAAGACGATAGATCCGAATTCTTCGGATCCAGCCAGAGATTCGCGGTCTCATTGGTCAGGATGACCGGCATCCGGTCATGAATCGAAGCGACCAAGTCATTGGCGGCGGTGGTGATGATGGTGCAAGTATAAAGTTTGGTGCGGTCAGGCCGGGTATAGGAACTCCAAAGTCCGGCCATCGCAAACAGGGATTGATCGTTTAACATCACCCGCATCGGGATCTTTTGGAAATCCGTCTTGGCCCATTCATAGAAGCTGTCCGCGAGGATGATGCAGCGCTGGTTTTTGAATGAATTCTTGAAGGATGGTTTGGAAAGCAAAGTTTCGGCTTTGGCGTTGATGAGATTGGTTCCCATGTTTTCGTCTTTCGCAAAGAACGGAACAAAACCCCATTTAAGCAAACCGGCCCGGTTCTTGGTGCCGTCATTGATGACGGACAGAATGTTTTGGCCGGGAGCCACGTTATAACGGGGAAGTTTGAACTCGGTATCGAAATCATCGATGTGATAGTTGTCATGCAAATAAGTTTTCATGTCTTCATAAGTGACATTGATCGTATAACGTCCGCACATGATTCCTCCTTTTGGCCAATTGATCCAAAACCCTTGGCATGGATTCGGATTTGGCTTATAAAATTTCCAAAACCGCGGTATGCGGCCGGTGATCGGAAGCCACGATGTTCGGGATGTCGGCTTCCAAAACATTGATCTCGGGGCTGACGAAGATGTAATCGATCTTTCTAACCGGATCAATGGACGGAAAACTAAGAAGATTCTTCCCCAAAGTATCTTTAAGCAGGGCTCTGATTGGCTTAAGCAAAGGATCGTCTGGGACCATGTTAAAATCACCCATCAAAACGATCGGGGTCTTGATGCTTTTGATCTCTTTTACGATGGTTGCCACGGCGTTAATTTGTTCGCTTTTGGCTAAACCGAAATGACTGATGAGAAGCGTGAACAAAGGGTTTTTAAACTGGGCTTTGAGGATGCTTCTGGTTTCATAGTATTCATCGGTATCGGGGATGGGATCGGGAATGGGGATCTTCTCCACCGATGTTGGCGTAAATTTACTGACGAGAGCATTTCCGAAGGGTTGGCCCCGAAAATCGATCGATTGAACAAAGAAGCCGTTGAATTGTAGCATCTCCGCGATCTGCTTGGCTTGGCAAGGAGCCGAAGGGCTTTCGCCGAACACTTCGTTTAGTCCAACGATCTGCCCGTCGCATCTTTTAATGGTATCGGCCATCAGCTTGACGTCGATGGTTTTCTTGACGTAATCTTTGCAATGTTGAATGTTGAAATTCATGAAATTGATAATCATTTTTTTACCTCTTGGTTTATTATACCGTGATTGGGGCTAACATTCAAGGTCAAAAAAGGAAATCAGAGGTTTTGGGAATTGGCCGGATTGATTTGAAAAATAAAGACCTTGGCATTTGCTTGGTTAATGGTATAATATTAAAGTACCAGGAGGACAAAATGAAAAAAGTATTGATCGTGGTTGATATGCAAAATGATTTTATTGACGGACCGCTCGGAACCAAAGAAGCCCGGGCACTGGTTTCCAAAGTCGTTGACCGAATTAAGAAATTTAAGGGGATCGTCGTTTATACTCAGGATACCCATCAAGCCAATTATCTTTCTACTCAGGAAGGAAAACATCTTCCGGTCGCCCATTGCCTTCAGGGAACCGAAGGATGGAAACTGCATAAAGACATCGAAGCTGAACGTTTGGCTTCCAAAGGCAAGGTTTTTGAAAAAGGCACTTTCGGTTGCCTTTCCTTAGGTCAGGCTTTGCAAGCCCAAAACAACAAAGAACCGATTGAATCAATTGAGTTGATTGGACTTTGCACCGACATCTGCGTCATGAACAACGCCCTTTTGATCAAAGCCTTCCTTCCGGAAGTCCCGATCATCGTTGATGCGAGCGCGGTCGCGGGAATTACTCCCCAAAGTCATCAAAATGCTCTAAGCGCCATGAAAATGTGCCAAATCAACATTATTAACGAATAAAAGGAGAAAAAGAAAAAATGAATTTTGCCAGCGAAGATTTAAAGCACGAACACGAACATGTGTTGCTTGCGTTGGACATTCTTGAACAAATGGCGAATCTGGTCCGGGAAGATTCCCGGGGAGATGTTTCGGATATTGGGGACATGATCCTTTTCCTGCGGACCTTCGCTGATAAATGCCATCATGGGAAAGAAGAAGGGTTTTTGTTTCCGGCCATGATCAAAGCCGGGATCCAAAAAGATCGAGGACCGATCGCCCAAATGTTGCTAGAGCATACCCAAGGACGGAAGTTCATTCAGGGGATGGCGGATTCGATTGAGAAAGAGGATTTAAAAGTTGCTCGTTTTCTGGAAAACGCCACCGGATATGTGGCTCTCATGCGCGTTCACATCCAAAAAGAGAACACCGTCTTGTTTCCGATGGGCGACAAAATGATCCCTGCTCCGGTTCAAGCCCAGCTGCTTGAACAATTTGACAAATACGAAGAAACCATCATGGGCAAAGGAACTCACGAACATTTGCATTATTTGCTCGATAAACTGGAAAACAAATATCTTAACTAAGTAAAAAAAAGCACCACATCGGAAAAATTGATCCGATGTGGTACTTTTGTTTGATAGGTTTTATTCCGTTGGTTTTGGTTTGGGGAAAAACTGTTTTCGAAACAGCATCAAACCAACGATTCCGGCGCCGATCTGGGCGAGACTGAAGATCCCCATGGCAATCCCTGACAGTACCCAAGCCAAAGTGTTCATCTCGGTTTCCCCGGAAGCCAAGCCGCTGACAACGGCACCAATCATGATGGCCAGAAAGATGAAAACCAAGGTTGCGGAAATGATGATCAGCAGTTTTCGCTCTAGTTTTTCTTTCCAAGCGGGCATGGCTAGCAGAGCCACGCCGATGATCGGACAGAAGAATAATTCCAATGGGAGTAAAAAGTCCATGAGAAATTCTCCGGTTTGAATAGATTTAACGATACCGCTAACCAGCATGAAAACGATCGGGAAGAATAACAGGATCGTCCCAACAATGACCATTATTTTCGCGGGCCAACTTTTGATGTTCATACTAACCTCCATATTATGATTGCTACCCTAATTCTTATTATACCCCTGTGTAGAAGTATGTCAACAACGGGCGTTTTCAGGGATTTTGGAACTGGGGTCAAAAAAGACTGGAATTAAACCGTTTTTGGGTGTAAAATGCAAGAAACGGAAGGACAATAAAATCATGGATTCGATTAAACTGGTATTTCCGACCAAGGAATATGAAACTGCGGTCATCAATTATAAAGAAGAATTTCAAAGAAATGATGAGATCATGCAAGGAGTGGCGGGATTGGATGTGGCCCGCAGTTATGAGGCTTGGCTAAAAAGGTTGAATGATAGCTTAAGCGAAGAAACGGTTCAGCCGGGGCTGGTGCCATCAACCACCTATCTTGGGGTGCGGATCTCCGATAATCGGATTGTTGGGATGATCGACATCCGCCATCGTCTGAATGATTATTTGTTTAGGCTGGGCGGAAACATCGGCTACAGCGTTCGCAAATCCGAACGAAGAAAAGGTTATGCCAAAGCGATGCTTGGGTTGGCTTTAAAGAAGTGTAAGAAGCTCGGATTGGACCGGGTTTTGGTCACCTGTTATAAGGACAACATTGCTTCCGCTAAAACCATCATGGGAAATGGCGGGGTATTGGAAGACGAAGTAATTGAAAGCACCGGGGTTACCCAACGCTACTGGATCGCTTTGAAATAAGGGTAGATTGAAAAGTAATCTTCGCAAGTTAGCCCCATCTGTGTTATAATTGATTTAGAATTAATAGCGAATATTGTCGCAAGAGGAGAACCAATGGAAAAAACAGAATTTAGGATCGCGCTGATGATCGATTCCGAGAACGTATCCACGAAATACATCAGATCGGTCATGGCCGAAATTGCGAAATATGGAAAGATCGTCATTTCCCGCTTTTACGGGGATGTGAAATCCATATCCAAAGATTGGCAGCAGACCGCCATGGATTTTGCGATCAAACCGGTTCATCAGTACAATGTTGCTCAGGGAAAGAACGCGGCGGACATGGCCATGGCATTGGATGCGCAAGAGATCATGTATCAGGATAAAGTCAATGCCTTCTTCTTGGTTTCCAGCGATAGCGACTTCACGCCGCTGGCCATGAAACTTAAAGAAGGCGGCATGTATGTCATCGGCGTCGGGAATGAAAATGCCACTGCCGCTTTCAAGAATGCTTGCAATGAATTCAAATACTTCAAATATCTGGATTTAGGCGAAGAAGAAGAAGAAAAAGACAGCGATAAAAAGACTTTCAAGAATGCTGAGAAAAAGACTGAGAAGAAAGTTGAAGAGCTTGAGGAAGTCAAAGAATCCAAAGGCAGCACCGCCGCCACAATCGGCGAGATCGCGGCCCTCGTCAAAGGCATCATCATTGAAAACGGCGTGGACAACAAAATGTTGCTGAGTGTGCTTGGGACAATTTTGGTCAATCGGTTCTCAGACTTTGATCCGCGAAAATACGGAGTCAAAAACCTTTCCAGTTTGGTCAATACCATTGACGGGCTTTCGATCATTCAGGAAGAATTGATCGCTTATGTAGTCTTGAATACGAAGATCGGCATCAAGGATGTCAGTCAGGACATCATCGACATCCTATCCAAGTCAGCTACCAAGGAAATGGATCTGACCGAGATCAAACAGGAATTGGAAAAGAAATACCCGAAGTTCAGTTATCAGGAACTTGGATTCACCAAGTTCTCGAAACTGGTTTCTTCCATCAATCAAGTAACGGTTAAAAGCAATTCCGCGAAACTTAAAGTATAAATCAAATAGCCCATCGGATCATTTGCATGTAGCCGATGGGCTTTTTTTTGTTTTGTAAATGACTTGGCGGTGTGATATAATTAAACCAATAAAGGGATAAGGGGGGTAAAATGAAAAAGTTAAAAGAATTTGTTTAATGTTTTGGGAGGTATTGCTGTTTCCGGTATTGAACTTACCTTACCGGGCTTTGAATTACCTGGTTTTGGTGAAAGTCTTTGGGTGTCCATGCGAAAATCCGGATTTTAATGCCAACGACATTACCAGGGCTTTTTGGATCATCATCGGCATCATCACGGTCATGTTTTCTATTCTTAACATTCGGCAAGTATCAAGCAAAAAAGCAAAACTTTGGTATGTTTTGGCCATCCTAATCATTACGGTCTATTCGGTTTTTATGGCCATTCAGTTTTCCTCGATAATGGTCTGGGATTGAGTAAAGGGGAAAATGGTTTATGAGTTTAGTGATTTTTTTAATAAAGGAATATATTTTTCTCGAAAGGAGAAAAAATGAACGAAAACGAAAAAAGGATTAAAAAACTTTGGAAACATATTGAAGATAAATTTAACCCCCTGTTCGCTCCTCTTCAGGAAAAAGCAAATCAATGGTTAATGAGGAGAATGGAAGACATTTCAATTTATTTCGGGACTTATTTTTTACGGAGTGTAGTTGAAAGCAATACCACTTTCGAAAGGTATTTGTCTTCTGACACGGAGAAGGCTAACCTAAAAAATCTTGTAGAATGCCATTTTATCTCAATTGGGTCAGGATGCGGTGGAGATACGATTGGTTTTATTGAAGCATTTGAGAAAAACTATTCAAATAGGATCGTTAAAATCCACCTTATTGACGGAAACAAATGTATGCTGGATTCGGGTTTTGAGGTAATCAATTTTCACTTAACCAATAATAAATGGAATAATGAATATGAAATTTGCACGCCCATCTGTGAGGTAATCTCAACTTCAAACTCGATAAGTGAAATATTAAAAAATAATTACGGGGAAATGAAAACATTTGATTTTATCAGTTCTTCAAAAATATGCAATGAGCAAGATTTTGTTAACTACAGGGAATTTTTTGAGGGCATGTTGACACATTTGAATGAAAACAGCCTTTTTATTATCACAGTGAATTCTTCAAAAAGGACGAGGGAAGGAATCAATAAGTACGAATGGGAATTTTTACTCGATGATTTAGAGGATTATTTCAATTCCCCAAACGCGTTAAAATTCATTTTTCCCTTATGTTTAGCCAAGAGAAGTTTCAAAAAAATGAAAATCCTCAAAGAAAATAATCAAGAATGCCTTGGAAATTGTAGGTATAATGGGAGCACATTGTCCCAAACGTGCTCAAATAATTGGATCTTTTTAATATTTAAAAGCAAACTTCAAGAAGAAACTTTTTTTAGATTGGTTGCAGTAAAACCCGAACACGCCTTAAAATATTTAGAAGAAATGTTTTTCTTTCCTCCAAATTGTAGGATCATCACTAACACATTTAAAGACCCTTCAAAGAATACCAAATGCACGGTTAATTGCACTTTAGAGGATTTATTATGATTATTTCCGTTTCAAGAAGAACTGATATTCCCGCTTTCTATTCAGAATGGTTTTTTAATCGGCTTAAGGAAGGCTTCGTTCTTTCAGTTAACCCATTTAATAGGAAAATGCTAACCAAACTCAGTTTAAAACAAGAAGATGTTACTTGTTTTGTTTTTTGGACAAAAAACCCGTCAAATTTTATTAAAAGATTAGATGAACTTGATGGTTATAGCTTTTATTTTCAATTTACTTTAAACTCTTATCAAAAGGATTTGGAGCCTAATGTCCCATTAAAAAAAGGACTAATAAAAAATTTTATTGAACTCTCTGAAAAAATTGGAAAAGAAAGAGTTATTTGGCGTTATGATCCTATTCTAATAAATGAGAAATATACAAAAGAGTACCATTATAAATGGTTTGAGGAGTTGTGCAAAAAACTTCATGATTATACAAACAAAGTTGTCATTAGTTTTATTGATTTTTATAACAAAACTAAGCGAAACACCAAGGAGTTGAATATCCAGAAAATTGAACCAAGTGAAATAGAAGAGGTAGCTGCAAAGCTTAGTGAAATTGCGAGGAAATATTATTTACGAATTGAAACTTGTTCTGAAAGCATCGACCTTGAAAAATACAACATTTGCCACGGAAAGTGTATTGACGATGTTTTGATTGGAAAAATTATCGGAGATGAGAAATTTTCTGCGGAAAAAGACCGGTTCCAACGTAAAGAATGTGGTTGCGTGAATAGTTCAGACATTGGCGCTTACAACACATGTTTGCACAACTGTTTGTATTGCTATGCCAATTTCAATAAAAAAACAATTAGAGAGAACAATCTGCTCCACGACCCTGAGTCGCCACTCTTAATTGGAAAAGTTGAACCTGACATGAAAATTTACGATCGCAATGAGAAAGAAAAATTGAAAAAGAAACCGGAGCAGACAAAACTAGATTTGAAATAGAGGAGTTCAAGATAAATTTTTTGAGAATATGGAATTCTACCACAAAAAACTAAACGAATTTGTCGCTTTGACACATTCCTCAAAAGCAATAACGGTGATTGGATGTAAAAAAAATACGAAAAGTAAACAAATCCTAAAATAATTGATTATTACGGGAATCTAAAAAGACCCTATTTTGACTTTGAACTTTCAATGAAACAAACCCTGCTTAAAATGATTGAAAAATCAATACCCAAAAACTGAAAAAAATATAGTTTGCTTTTCTTTATTGTTTGAATTATAATCAGCCGAAAGGGGAAAATGGCAATCAAATTCAAAGGATTTCCATTAAATGGATAATTGAGCGATAATTATTGGAATATGATGACTCAGAAAAAATTTGAACTATTTTTTATTGATGAGTAATCGCGAAGAGCAATCATCATCATCCGAATCTTCGACATTTTCTGTGCTATTGCTTCATCCGGGACAATAGCTGCATGGGCAATTTGGCAGAAATACCCAATTGTATGGGTTACACTCGCTAGCATTGCTGCGGTTGTTTCGATAATTAGGCCTTTTCTTCCATACGAAGGAAGATTGAATGAATTGGGGAAAATGGATGTTTTGCTGTCAAATATTTTTTCGAAAATCAAAGAACAGTGGTTTGAGGTTTCGGAGACCGAAATGACAGACTTGGAAATAAACCGATTAATCTCTGCGTTTGATTCTGATTGGGTTGGGGTTACCTCAAAATACTTGAAAAAAGATTTTTTGCCCAAGGCGAAAAGAATTATGGCCGCTGCCAACGCTGAGAATCTTAAATTTTTTGAAAGATATTTTTAGAAGGAGAAAAAATGGAGAAAAAGGTAGAAAAACCGTCGAAAAAAGAAGAAAACAGAAAATCAGTAAGTTATAAATGCGTTCTTCCTCAACAACCAAAAGTACCGCCAAGGCCCAAAAAGTCGATAAAAAATAAATAAAAAAATTGTTTTTCCGAAAACTGTAAATCGAGCTACTCCGTTTTTGGAGTAGCTTTTGATTTTTTATCCAAAACTTTTCTATCATTTTTGATAAAAAATCGTTCACATAAAAGAGCATATTTTTCGAGGAGCATTATTATGGATTTTCCTTTTAATGACATCAAAGGTTATAAAAACTGGACCAAGATTGAACCAATTGATTACGGATGGTCGATTGACACCAAGTATTATGTTGAAGACATTTATCAAGACAAATACTTGCTTAGGATCTCTCCGGTTTCTTTGTTTGACCAAAAGAAGAAGGAATTCGAGATCATTAAGAAATTCAATCAATTGTTTTTCACTATGTCCAAAGCCATCGGGTTTGGAAAATGCAATGACGATCACAGCGTTTATATGCTTCTAAGTTGGGTTGATGGAACAAGACTGGAAGATGTGATCGAATCAATGCCTGTAAATCAACAATATCTGTTGGGTGTTGAAGCCGGAATGATCCTAAAAGCCATCCATTCCATCCCGGTTGAGGAAGAAGACCTTCCCAAGATCAATAAGATCGAGAAGAAACTGAAGCAACTGGATGCTTACGAGAGTTCATCGGTTCGGATTCCGGATGATCAACCGATCATTGATTTCATAAGAAGAAACATCCATAAGATCGGCTTGCTGCCTCCGGCCTATAAACATGGAGATTTCCATCTTGGAAATATGATCCTTATTCCAAACGGGCAAATTGGAATAATTGATTTCAACAGATGGGAATGCGGCGACCCGTATGAAGAGTTCTACAAAATGCAAAGCTTCGGAATTGAGAAAAGCATTCCTTTCTGCAAGGGACAAATCCATGGATATTTCAATGGCGAACCGCCATTGGAGTTTTGGGAAATTCAAGCTGTTTATGTAGCTCACGCATCGCTTTATTCGATAAAATGGGCGGAAAAGTTCGGTAAGGATGAAATGGATGGAATGACCAAACGATGCCATGACGCACTTGAAGATTATTATCGGTTTGAAAAAGTTATCCCGAAATGGTTTTTCTAATGTGTTCTTGAAAAATGAGATTTTGTAGAAAAAAATATAGGAGTCGATTATGGCAGAAAACATTCCCAAAAATCATCATTTTGTTCCCCAATTTCTCCTCAAAAACTTTTCAGACATTGACAATAAGACAAATGTTTTTTACATTCAAAGCCAAAGAATAGAATCGAGAAATATTAAGCATCTTTTTAGCAAGGAAAGACTCTATGAAGACGCCTCTTTATCAGACATTATGCAAATAGAAAAATTGTTTTCAGTTCTGGAAGAAAAGGCTTCTCGTGTCATAAAGAAAATTTTGGGGGAAAGACGGCAAGTTGTACTGTCTTATTCTGAAATTGAAACTTTAAAAAGATTTTTGTTTTTGCTCGAATATCGAAGCCGAAGGAGAAAACAGCAATATGAAAATGAATTATTTGACCCCTTAACAAAATTGGTTTTAGCCGAAAAAGCAAAAAACGGGGATTATGTCTCCCTATGGTTAAGAGAGTTAAAAACAATTCTTGAAAACCGATTTGACGACATTCACAAAGAAGAGCTTTCTTTTCCCATTTGGGTGGAATTGGAAATGCGAATGAATAACACTTTCTTGTGCATTTGGGAAGCATTGGAAGGCGAACGATTCATTTTAACTGATAATTTTGGAACATACGAAAAATCCAGAAAATTCCTTTTCACCCCTTTGTTGTATCTATTCCCGATTTCCCCAAGAAGAATTCTGGTTTTGGTCTTTAATGAATTGAACATTCCAAGAATTTGGAACACATTCGACTCAGAATTTTCTCAAGAAATAGTCAAACCACCGCAGAATCTAAATTCTCTTATGACTTCAATTGATGAGAAACAAGCAGAATATAAAATAATCAGAATAAAGGATTTTGATGTTAAACATGCAAATGCTTTGCTTTTAAATGAAACATTTGAATATTTTTGTTTTTTTGATAAAGAATCCATAGTTTCCAGTGTGCAACAATATCAAAACTACTCCGGAAATAAAAATTATTTTTCGGGTTTTTAAGGATACATTTGGATTTTCGTTCAATACCAGTCGATCTTTTCTTTGCAAACTGACAAATTGACCTCATTCAAGAACCTTTGGTTCAGACAAAAAAAACGAACAGATCGTGAGAAAGTGTAAACCACACTGGTTTTCAATGCAGTGTGGTTTTTTTGTAACCGGTGCTAAGGGGAAACAAATTTCGTTCATAATTTAGTAATAACCGCGAAATAAAAAAAGAGTTGACTTTAAATGCAATTTGGTGTAGTATAAAAGCGGTTTAGGAGAAGCGCTAATGGACATCCATTTCAAAACCGCAAAATTAAAGAAGATTCTTACTAATGAGAGACTAATCAAAAAAAGTTTTGCCCACGCGTACCAAGGAATTTTGAATAGGTTTTCTGAACTTCAAGCTGTTTCAAATTTATCATTGATTTCACATCTTCCTCCCCCCCGAAAACACAAATTATCTGGCAAATTTGAGGGGTGTTGGGCGGTGGATGTCTCAAGTAATGAGAGACTTGTTTTTACGTCTGTTAATTCTGAAAAAGATGCTTTAGATGAAGAGATTACCGCAATAGAAATTTTGGAAATAACTGACTATCATTAAAAGGAGGAGAACTTAATGGGATTTAATTATTTTATTTCGACTGGAACCATTTTGAAAGAATATATGGATTCTAGGAACATCTCACAAAAAGAGTTGGCCCGGCTAACGGAAAGTAGTGAGAAACATGTTTCAAATTTGATTAATGGTAAGGTTAAACTGACCGAACAGTTTTCGATTAAACTGGAAAAAGTATTTTCCGACGTTAAAGCCGAATTTTGGATGGAATTGGAAAGTAAATATCGGTTAATGCTTCTTCGGAAAAAGGAAAACGAATTTCCATCTTTAGATGTTGTAGCAAAAGAATTCCAATTTGATTCAGTTTTTAAGGGCTTAAAATATGACATGCCCAAGCAAGCCGAGGAAATGTTAAGACTTCTTGAGGTTAAGAGTTTTGAAGAAGCCGAAAGTCAAATAAAAACTATGTCATTCAATTTTATGGAGGATCGTGGGAACAAAAGAGCGATTTTTGTTTGGTTGAAATTATGCCAAGAGGCGCTTGATCTTCAAAACAACATTGAAAACATTTCGACCTTTGACGGAAAAAAGCTTCAAGCAAATATTCAAATATATAAGGACTTAATGTATACGACAAATTTCGAATTAGCACTAAAAAACATTAGGAGGTTCTCAAACTCTTTAGGAATTGCATTAGTGGTTCATGAGGCCCTTCCTACTTCCAAAGTTAGAGGTGCAACTACATTCTTTGGAAATATGCCAGCCATTTTTCTTTCAACGCGGTTTAAAAGACTTGACACCTTTTACTTCTCATTTATCCATGAATTATTTCACATAATTAACGATGATTTCAAAAAAACAAAACTAAACTTATCTTTTGAAGACGACTGCGAAATTGCGCCAAACCAATTTGCAAGAGATTTTTTTATCAACAAGGACAAGTATAAAACATTTATTGATAGAATAAATAAGACGGATTCTATTTCTGCTGAGGACATAATAGGGTTCTCAAAAGAAAACAAAATAATACCGGACATAATAATTGGTTTTTTGGAGCACGACAAAATTGTAACAGATTTTTCAAAATTCAACTATTTGAAAGCAAACATTTAGGAGGTGATTTTCAATGTATATTCCAATTTTGAAAAACAGACAGTATGAAAATAAATTGTTAAGGGAAAACTCATCACTTTTCGGAGATCAGATTATTCCCCTCGTTGAGGTTATTTCGCTTGTCTTGGGGAGAAGCGAAAAAACGGTTGAAGAGTTAATTTCAGTATATGATTCTTATTTTAATTTTGGGTATTTCATTGACTTTTTCACATTCACAGGAGATCACTATAAGCCTTTTGACCCAAATAAGGTAAAATTTTCCATCATTATTCGCGACGAAGGCGATTACAATTATTTAAAAGATTTGCTTTTTGTAGCTGCGAAATCCCGTAAGGCTATTCCTGTAATATCAATAAAACCCGCTCGTGATTTTATTTTGTCTGCCAGTTCAATAAATGCGACAATTAAGGAATTGCAAAAGCATACACATAGGTTAGCTGTAAGAATTGATTCAGATTTGTTTGAGACTTTTTTTGAAACAATTCATCCTCTTTTAAGAAATACTGATTATTTATTATATGACATTGGGGAGTCTTCAATTGAACCTAAATTTTTTGATATTGAAGCAATAAATCAAAAGCAAAAAATATATCAAACTATCGTTCTAAACTCGCCAAGACTGAAGAAACTTAACAACGGGAGTTATAAAGACTGCGAATATACGAGACTGATAGATAATTCCATTAGGGAGATTTACACGTCAAAAGGGTTTAACGGCTTCGGAGATTATGCTGGGCTGAAAGATGATCTCCCTACAAACGGGGGAAGTAGAAAAGGCGTGGCATTAGGGCTATTTTATGTCGATGGCATCAACAGATTCTATTCGATCGTAAATTCTAATACTGAGGATGGTCCTGAGGGCCATAGCTATGTGCTTAAAAAAGCATTTAGTGCCTTTCAACAATCGGAATTAAATCCGACGAATGATTGTCCAGCATATAAATATATGTATGAAACTTTATATTCCAAAAACAAACCAGGCATGTGGGGACAATGGAAGTATATTACTTTACTAAGGTACATTTCTCAAATTAAAAAGTCTACAAAACATCATTTGTAGACTATTGAAACAGGAATGTTGTTTTTAAAAAACCACTGAAAATCGATGTCATAAATCTGATTTCTATTGTCGCGTAAAAAACACCATTTTTCTCTATATTTATTTTTAATGTAATTCCTATAAATTTCGTTTATTTCGTCTTTGCAAAAATCATTCAATATGTTTTTAATCAACTCACTCCTGTTGAAAGACGTTGAACCTTTTAGGTTTTGAGTATTTCTGAGTTCGCTTATTGATAATTGTGATAGTTGAGTCTCAGAATCAATTTTGTTATTTATTTGGGGTTCGCGAACAATTTCGAATGCTATTCCCCCTGAACTATTTTTTTTGTAAGAGATGATTCCGATAAGATCTCCCACTCCTTCAACAGTTTGTTGGATTGAACTCTCGGGAACGATCATATTTATATAGTCAAATGTTGAAATATAATCGTTTAATTGCTTTTCTAATCGTGCAAAAGTATCATACTCGGTTTTTATTTCGAATACCATACTCGACCCATTAATAATACATAAGTCCGCCCTGCTCGACTTAACGTTCAGTTCAAATATTGTCACTGTTGCTGATGGAGACCTCTTGAAACAAAACTTTTTAACAAAAGCGGATTTTATTACCGCTTCATTCCAAAACCCGTTGAGAATATTTTTGTTGTAAGCTTTCCTAATTGAGCTGAGACTCTGACGTGGATCATTTGTAATTTTCAAATAACAATCTAGTAATTTTTTATTTGTTGTTAACGGGGAATAACAAGCATACAATCTTCTTAATTGCTCAATTTCGAAGTTTTCCATATGCCATTCCTCCTTTAATATCCGATAAGGTTATTTTAACATGCTTAAGCATTTTCATCAATAGATAAAATTTTTTTTGCACTGGCCCAACAGAAAACATCACTGTTTCTTTTCCTTTTCAAATATATAAAAATTTTAAGTCTTTTGTTCCGAACGACAAAAAGAACATAAAGATTAGTTCATTTTGAGCTAATCTTTTTTTGCTATATGATGTCATAAATCCAACCATCCGGAGCTTTCAGATCCCCGAATTGGATTTTGGTTAATGTGTCATACAACTGTTTGGTTATGGTTCCAACATCATTTCCGTTTCCGAAAATGTAGAAATTGTTTCCGTACTTAATTCCTCCGATTGGGGTAATGACGGCTGCTGTTCCACAAGCTCCAACTTCCTTGAATTCGGAAAGATTGTCGATGAAGACATCTCTTTCTTCAACCTTCAGATGCAAATATTCTTTCGCAAGATACAATAAGGATCTTTTGGTAATGCTGGGAAGAATGGATGGAGAAGTTGGAGTAACGAAAACTTTGTCTTTAGTTATTCCAAAGAAGTTGGCCGTTCCGACTTCCTCGATCTTGGTATGAGTTGTTGGATCAAGGTAAATGCAATCTTCAAAGCCTTGGCTTCTTGCAATGAAACCAGGATAAAGGCTGGCTGCATAGTTTCCGCCCACTTTGACGGCTCCGGTTCCTCTTGGGGCAGCTCGGTCATAATCGGATACCATGAAATTTACTGGTTTTAGAGCTCCCTTAAACAATGGACCAACGGGGGAAACAATGATTCCAAATAAATAGGTTGATGCTGGTTTTAATCCCAGGTTATCTCCGATTCCAATCACATAAGGTCTAATGTACAATGTGGCCATGGTTCCATATGGGGGAACAAAGCGTTCATTGGCTTTTACTACTTTGATTACAGCATCCAAGAACTTTTCAATGGGGATTTCCGGTATGATCAGTCTTTTGCACGACTCTTGAAATCTTTTTGCATTCTCCTCCGGACGGAACAAGTGAATGCTTCCCTCTCTCCATCTATAAGCTTTCAAACCTTCAAAACATTGTTGGCCATAATGAAGGGAAGTAGAGGTCGCAGAAATGGTGATTTGATCAGATTCAACGAGATTGCCTTGATCCCAAATGCCGTTTTTCCAATATGAAACATAACTGAAGTCGGTTTTGTGATACCCGAAGCCTAAGCTTGAAAAATCGATTTTCTTTTGGTTATCTTTTTCCATTTTTAGATTTTCCTTTACTGAAAGCATTATAACACAATTTTAAACAAATTCTATAACAGAGAAGATATTTTTGGAATTTTTTCCAATAGTAGGAAAATTCACATGCATCTAAAAACAAAATGTACAATATGGTCTTGCATTATGATTTTTTTTGATGTAAAATATAATTATTCAATTATCGAACAATGGACGGTGAGCATGTTGACTGAAAATCTATTTTTCAAACCAACCCCTCTTTATAAAGAATTTATGATTCTTGATCTCATAGAAAAAAATAAGAACATCACTCAAAGAGAAATAAGCCAAGCTATTGGGGTTGCAGTTTCAATGGTAAATAATTACTTAGTTGAATATGAAGAAAAAGGGCTAATAAAAAGAAATTATATTTCAACAAAAACAGTTGAGTACTTTATCACTAAAAATGGACTCGAAAGAAGAAAACTATTAAATATCTGGTATTTGAAGTCCTCTCACATGGTTTATTCCTCAGCAAAAGATAATATTATCTCCTTCATCAATCAAATCATTGAAAAGGGATTTAAAAACATTTTATTTTATGGCGCGGGAGAAGTCGCAGAAATAATGCTTCAAGTCATGAACGATGATGAAAAGATCCCACTAAAAGTTCTTGCAGTAATTGATGATGACCCCAAGAAGCTTCATGAGATTATTGTAAACTTACCTATTATTCAAACAACTGAAATAAACAAATTTAACCACGACGGCATTTTAATTTCAAGTTATAAACATCATGAGTCTATACATAAAAAATTAATAAATTTAAATTATCCAACTGAAAGAATAATCCATTTTTTTGATAACAAACAATTATGAGGTTGATCACATATGTTTTATTTAAAGTTTAAGCGGTTTTTTGATTTTATATTTTCATTAATTGGTTTAATTTTTTTATCACCAATATTCCTTTTATTAATGATTTTAATCAAATTAGATTCAAAAGGTCCCATTCTATTTAAGCAAAAAAGAATTGGCCGTAATAAAAAACATTTTTTCATCTTAAAGTTTAGAACCATGCGTATTGATTCACCTAAGGATACACCAACCCATTTATTGGAGAATCCAGATCAATGGATTACTATGGTGGGAAAGTTCCTAAGAAAGACTAGCCTTGATGAACTGCCGCAGATCATAAATATCTTAAAAGGTGATATGTCTATCATTGGCCCAAGACCAGCTTTATGGAATCAATTTGATTTAATTGAAGAAAGAGATAAATACGGAGTGCATAAACTATATCCTGGTTTAACTGGATATGCTCAAATCCATGGAAGAGATGAATTACCAATTAATGAAAAAGCAAAATTAGATGGCTTTTATGTTAAACATATTAGTCTCTGGTTAGACATTAAGATATTCTTTGGGACTTTCATTAGCATCTTTAAATCGGAAGGTGTCGTTGAAGGCGGAACTGGAACAATCGAAAAGAATAAAAGGGAAATCAAAAGAAAATAAGTAGGTGTCACTTTGATAAAAGTATTAATTACGGGGGCAAACAGTTTTGTTGGAACTAATGTTGAAAAATGGTTATTGAGAGAACCGGAAAAATACTATGTTGAAACATTAGACATGAAAAATCCAAACTGGAACGAATTTGATTTTTCAAAATTTGATGTCGTATTTCATGTTGCAGGGATTGCACATGTTTCAAATAAAAAATCATTAGAAACCCTTTATTACAAGGTTAACCGAGATCTTACAATAGAAACTGCAAAAAAATCCAAGGAATCTGGAATTAAACAGTTTATATTTATGAGCAGTATGATTGTTTACAATTCAAAAGAAACAAGGGTTTCACTTGAAACAAAACCTAATCCGGACAACTTTTATGGATTAAGTAAATTACAGGCCGAAGAGGGCTTACAAACAATCGAAGACGAAGTTTTTAAAGTATGCATTCTTCGACCACCAATGATATATGGACCGAATTCAAAAGGGAACTTTTCGAAGCTGGTAAATTTTGCTCGTAAGACTTTTATTTTTCCAAATTATCAAAACAAGCGAAGTATGCTTTTTATTGATAATCTTTCAAATTCAATAAAATATTTGATTGACAAGCAATTAACCGGTATATTTTTTCCCCAAAATAATGAATATGTAAATACCGCTGATGTCGTGAAAAAATCCGCATTAATCTTGAAAAAAAGGGTACACTTCACCCGATTATTAAATTGGGTTATCCATTCGTTAAAAAATCACATTGGAATCATAAATAAAATGTTTGGCGATTTTTATTATGATCTAGAAATGTCCAAAACAATTATACAAAATAATATTATCGATTTCGACCAAAGCTTGGCTGTTATATTGGATCACGGGGCTAATAATGAATAAACAAATCTTGGTCGTTTCACAATATTTTTATCCCGAAAACTTTAGGATAAATAATATATGTGATGAATGGGTAAAAAGAGGGTATAAACTGACCGTGGTCACTGGCATCCCAAATTATCCCAGGGGTAGATTTTTTAAGGGATTTGGTTATTTTAAAAAAAGAAGCGAATATCTGAATGGGATTCGGATTATTAGACTTCCTATTATTCCAAGAGGAAGGAAGCCCATTACCCTAATGTTAAATTATCTATCATTTGTTGTTTCAGGTTGGATTTGGAAAACCTTTACCAAGGTTAAAGCTGATTTAGTTTTCAATTTTGAAGTATCCCCTATGACCCAAGCTCTCCCGGCTGTTTGGTTTGCAAAACGAAAAAAAATACCTTGCTTTGTTTATGTCCAAGATCTATGGCCAGAAAATGTTGAAATTGTTGGAGGGATTAAAAATAGAAGATTACTCGCTTTTATTGGAAAAATTGTGGACTACATCTACAAAAGGACATCTTTGATACTTGTGACATCTGAAAGTTTTAAAAGATCAATCATAAAAAGAGGAGTCTCAGAAGACAAAGTTGTTTTTTGGCCTCAATATGCAGAAGACTTTTTTAAGCCATACGATAAAGAAACTGTGGAATCGAAAAAATTCAACGTGATGTTTACGGGTAATATAGGCGATGCTCAAGGTTTGGATATTTTGCCAAAATTAGCCTTAATACTGAAGGAAAATAATTTAAGTGACAACATTATTTTTACTTTGGTGGGAGACGGAAGAAACAAGGAAAATTTAATAAAGTTAATAGCTAGTCTTAATTTAAATAAAATGTTTGTTTTTGAAAGCCAAAAAAAGCCCGAAGAGATTCCTAATTATTTATCCAAAGCTGATGTGGCCTTTGTTAGCTTTGCGGAAAACGATTTGTTTAGGATGACAATACCTGCAAAACTACAAACATATCTTGCTTGTGGGAAACCCATACTAGCAGTTGCTTCTGGGGAAACCGAAAGAATTATCAATGAAGCGGGATGTGGGTTAACTTCAGTACCCGGGAATGTTGAAGATGCTTATAAGAATCTGATATTTCTTTTTGAAATGAATAACGAAGAAATCAAAAAGATGGGGAATAATGCTTTAGTTTATTCACAAAAGAATTTTAATAAAAAGACGCTTATGGACCAAATGGATTCAATTATCCTGAGGGAGGTTAAATAATGTTTAAAGATAAAGTTTTATTAGTCACTGGAGGAACTGGTTCGTTTGGTAATGCCATTGTCTCAAGATTTTTGGATAGTGAGATAAAAGAGATACGAATTCTATCTCGAGATGAAAAAAAACAGGAAGATATGCGAAAATTCTATCATAGCGATAAACTCAAATTTTATATTGGAGATGTAAGAGATTATCGCTCAATTGAAGGAGCATTCATTGGAGTTGATTTTGTTTTTCATGCTGCAGCTTTAAAACAAGTTCCTTCTTGTGAATTTTATCCAATTGAAGCAGTAAAAACCAACGTATTAGGCAGCGATAATGTTATAACTGCTTGTGTTAAGAATGGAGTAAAAAAAGCAATCTTTTTATCAACTGATAAAGCCGCTTATCCAATAAATGCAATGGGAATGAGCAAGGCAATTATGGAGAAGAATGTTATCGCACGATCCCGTCAATTAAGAGCAAGCGATACAGTACTTTGTTTGACTCGCTATGGTAATGTCATGGGATCTCGTGGTTCTGTAATCCCTTTATTCTTGGATCAAATCCATGCTGGAAGACCCATAACAATCACAAATCCCGAAATGACCCGTTTTATGATGACCTTAGTGGATGCTGTTAATTTAGTGTTATATGCCTTTGAACACGGAGAACAAGGTGATTTATTTGTTCAAAAAGCACCAGCTGCGACCATTGAAGTCTTGGCAAGAGCAATTCTTGAACTCAAAAATTGCACAATTGATCCTGTTTTTATTGGAACCAGACATGGGGAAAAATTGTATGAAGTACTAGTCACGCAAGAAGAGATGGCAAGAGCCATTGATATGCCCGGCTTCTTTAAAATCCCTGCTGATAACAGAAATCTTAACTACGATAAATACATAGAAAAAGGAAGCAAAGAAATGGTAAAAGTTGATTCATACCATTCCCATAACACTGAAAGACTTAATGTTGAAGGAATGAAAAAAATATTGTTGAAACTTGATTTATTCAAGTAGGTACATTATGAAAATTTTAGTTACCGGTGCAAAAGGTTTTATTGGTAAGAACTTAATCGCTGAATTAAAACATCAAAATTATGAATCAATATTTGAATTTGACATTGATTCAACAGGAGAAGATCTGGAAAGTTTTGTAAAAGAAAGTGACTTTGTTTTTCATTTAGCGGGCGTTAATAGGCCAAAAGACCCAAAAGAGTTTTTAGAAGGAAACTATGGGTTTACATCTATTCTTTTAGAAAAATTAAAAGAACATAATAATAAATGTCCTATTTTGATCTCATCTTCAATTCAAGCTGAGCTTGACAATCCTTATGGAATAAGCAAGAAATCCGGGGAAGATTTGATGTTCACCTATGCAAAAGAAACACTTGCAAAAGTCTTGGTCTACCGTTTTCAAAATGTTTTTGGCAAATGGTGCAAACCAAACTATAATAGCGCAATAGCTACTTTCTCTTATAACATCGCAAATGATTTACCTATTACGGTTAATGACCCCAATGCAGTAATAAATCTTATTTACATAGATGATGTAATAAAAGAACTGATAAATGCTCTAAATGGAAAAGAAAACCAAAAAGGCAATTTCTGTTTTGTTGAACCTGTTTATACGCTAAAACTTGGCGAGATTGTGGATTTATTATATTCATTTAAATTGGGCAGGGAGAATCGCTTTATTCCAGACACAGAGAATCCTTTTTCAAAAAAACTCTATGCGAATTATTTGAGTTATTTACCTCAAGATAAATTCAGTTATGACTTAAAGATGAATAGTGATTTTAGAGGTTCTTTCACTGAGTTTATAAAGACAACTAATCGAGGACAAATATCAATTAATATTTCAAAACCCGGTATTATAAAGGGTAACCACTGGCATCACACTAAGTGTGAAAAATTCTTGGTCGTGAGTGGCAAAGGGGTTATTAGATTTAGGAAAATTGATTCAAAAGAAATATTGGAGTATTATGTTAATGGTGAAAAACTACAAGTGGTGGATATTCCGCCGGGATATACTCATAATATTGAAAACTTAGGTGAAACGGATATGGTCACCCTAATGTGGGCAAATGAGACGTTTGACCCAAATAGGCCGGATACGATATTCTTGGAGGTTTAACATGAAAAAACTAAAAGTGATGACGGTTGTTGGTACTAGACCAGAAATCATTAGGCTTTCAGCTGTAATAAATAAACTAAATTCTTGTGAGGCCATTGAACATATTCTTGTCCATACCGGACAAAACTATGACTATGAGTTGAATGAAGTGTTCTTTGAAGATTTTAACCTAAAAAAACCGGACTATTTTCTTGATGCAGCAGCAGGTACAGCAATTGAAACAATCGGCAATATCTTAATTAAGATTGACCCCGTTTTGGAAGAGGTAAAACCTGATGCATTTTTAATTCTCGGTGATACAAACAGCTGTTTGACCGCCATTGCAGCGAAGCGCAGACATATACCTATCTTCCATATGGAAGCTGGTAATAGATGTTTTGATCAAAGAGTCCCTGAAGAAACCAATAGAAAAATCGTCGACCATATTGCTGACATTAATCTTCCTTATAGTTCTATCGCAAGGGAATATTTGATTAGCGAAGGATTCCCAGCGGATAGAATCATAAAAACTGGTAGTCCAATGTATGAAGTATTGATGGACAAAAAAGAAGAGATTGATAACTCTGATATTTTACAAAGACTAGGATTAGAGTCGGGAAAATACTTTGTGGTATCTGCCCATAGAGAAGAAAACATCAATTCTGATAATTTTATTGACTTAGTTGATACCTTAAATACAATTGCAGAACTCTATCAATTGCCAATTGTCGTTTCAACACATCCTCGCACAAGGAAAATGATAGAATTAAAAAATATTAAGTTTCATCCGCTAATAACAACTATAAAACCGCTGGGATTCATAGACTATAATAAGCTTCAAACGGAATCGAAGTGTGTGTTAAGTGATTCTGGTACAATTAGTGAAGAGTCATCGATTTTGAAGTTTAGGGCTCTTAATATCCGCGAAGCGCATGAAAGACCAGAAGCAATGGAAGAAGCTGCAGTAATGATGGTTGGATTAAAGAAAAACAGAATACTACAAGCATTAAGTTTTGTTGACCATCAAGAATTTTCGACGATTAGGAATATTGAAGATTACTCAATGCCCAACGTATCTGAAAAAGTAATTAGGTTAATTATAGGTTATACTGATTATGTCAATCGAAAGGTATGGAAATAAATTAATGAATGAAAGAGAATATCAAGTTTGTACAAGATGTGTAATGGATACATCCGATTCAGTTATTAGGTTTGACGAACAAGGTGTTTGTGATCACTGTAAAAACTTTGAGGAAAACATCAAACCCAATTGGAATGTTGATGAAGTTGGTAAGAAAAAACTTGAAAAGATGGTTGAACAGATTAAAAAAGATGGTGAAGGGAAGGAATTTGATTGTATCATCGGGATTTCTGGCGGTATTGATAGTTCCTACCTAATGTATTACGCAAAAGAAGTATTAGGCTTAAGGCCGCTTGCGTTTTCAGTAGATACAGGTTGGAACCTTAATGTTGCTGTTGAAAACGTTGAAAAAGTGGTTAAAGGCCTTGGCTTGGATTTATATACTGAAGTAATCAATTGGAATGAAATGAAAGACTTACAATTAGCTTTTTTCAAATCTCAAGTCCCGTATCAGGATTTACCACAAGATCATGTTATTTTCGCAGCACTTTACAATTATGCGATTAAGAATAAAATAAGACACGTATTAACAGGAGGAAACTATTCCACTGAGTGTATACGCGAACCACTTGAATGGGTTTACCAAAATGATTTAAAATTGATAAAAGATATTCATAAAAAGTTTGGGAAAAAGCCTATTAAGAGTTTACCGATGACAAGCATTTTTAAATATAAAATATACTATGGGCTCATTAGAGGTATGCAAGTCCACAGGCCATTGGACTTAATTCCTTATACAAAAGAGGACGCAGTTAATACTCTGAAACAGAAATTTAATTATGAATCTTACGCTAACAAGCACTTTGAAAGTATTTTCACGCGTTTTTATGAAGGCTACTGGTTAGTTAAGAAGTTTGGATTTGATAAGAGACGAGCTCACTTTTCCAGTTTAATATCAACCGGACAAATGAGAAGAGAGACTGCACTAAAGATTTTATCGAATCCACCTTACGATGAAAACCAAGCCATGAAGGATTTTGACTACGTATGCAAAAAACTAGAAATTACGAAAAGTGAATTTGTGAAAATAATGAATGAGCCAAATAAAACTTATAGAAACTACAAAAATAGTTCTCGTTTAATAGCTTTAGGAGTTAAAATTTCTCAGATTCTTGGTATTGAAAAGCGTCAATATAGATAGAAGGTGTAATTTGATTACTATAATTGATTATGACACTGGAAATGTTGGGTCAATTAAAAATATGATTGAGTATTTAGGGTTCAATGATGTAGAAATCTCGTCAGATGAGAATCGAATTCTAAACTCAACACATTTGATATTACCGGGTATAGGGTCTTTTGATGAAGGAATGAAAAACCTTGAAAAAAAAGGTCTCGACAAAATAATTAGGGAGTATGCGATTAAACTAAAAAAGCCGTTATTAGGTATTTGCTTGGGAATGCAATTATTAGGATTATCTAGTGAAGAAGGAACAAAACCCGGATTGGGTCTCATTCCATTTCACAGTATTAAATTTAGACTGAATAATGGACTTAAGGTTCCCCATATGGGGTGGAATACAATCTTCATCAAACAACCAGAATCACCGCTTCTGAAAGAAATGAATAACGATTATAGGTTTTATTTTGTTCATAGTTACCATGCTGTTACGGATGATTCTTCGCACGTGTTGCTTACTTCAGATTATGGCTATGAGTTTGTTGTGGGAATTTGCGAAGGAAATGTATATGGCGTCCAATTTCATCCAGAAAAGAGCCATAAGTTTGGTATGAAACTGATGCAAAACTTCTTGGAGATCAATCATGTACAATAAGCCAAGAGTAATTCCTGTTTTAAGCATTATAGGAAACGACCTCGTAAAAACTGAGAAATTTAAAAACCCTAGGTATTTAGGAGACCCTGTTAATGCAGTAAAGATTTTTAACGGTAAGTACGTGGATGAATTGGTTATTTGTGATATTCGAGCTACAAAAGATAATACACCCGTAAATTTTCCGCTATTGAAGAACATTGCTTCCCAAGCATTTATGCCCCTCGGATATGGAGGGGGAATAAAAACGCTTGATGAAGCCAAATTATTATATAAAACTGGATTTGAAAAACTCATTTTTTCAACCCAATTGCATGATAATCCCGAGTTAATTAAAGAGTGTGTAAAGCATGCAGGAAGTCAAAGTGTAGTCGCATCAGTGGATATAAAAAAAAATACTTCCGGGAGTTATAATGTTTTTGTTGACTCGGGAACAAGAAAAGTATCAGACAACCTAATTGAATATATTGAAGAAGTAGTTTCTTTAGGTGTGGGTGAATTAATAATTAGTTTCATTGACCGTGAAAGTCAGATGAATGGATACGACCTTGAAATAATAAAGGAAATTTCAAAAAAAGTATCAATTCCCACAATACCACTTGGAGGAGCAAAAAATATTGTTGATTTTCAGGAAGCAATAAAATCCGGTGCACACGGTGTTGCTGCAGGATCAATGTTTGTATTTTATGGCCCCAGAAAAGCTATATTAATCACGTATTCAGAATTGCTTTAAAATGAGTTGAGTGATTTTTATTTTATAAAAAAAGTTGAAAAAACCTTAATGATTATTGGCCGGACTATGGATTTTAAGATTAATGTAACTGACAGAAATTTTAAAAATTAAGGTGTGGGTGAAATATTTCTTATTTCTATCGAAAGAGTAAGGCTTTCAGCTGTAATAAATAAACTTAATTCTTGTGAAATCATTGAACATGTTCTTGTCCATACCGGACAAAACTATGACTATGAGTTGAATGAAGTGTTCTTTGAAGAATTAAATCTAAAAAAACCGGATTTTTTCTAGATGCAGCAGCAGGTACAGCAATTGAAACAATCGGCAATATCTTAATAAAGATTGACCCCATTTTGGAAGAGGTTAAACCCGATGCATTTTTAATTCTTGGTGATACAAACAGCTGTTTAACCGCCATTGCAGCGAAGCGCAGACATTTACCTATATTCCATATGGAAGCTGGTAATAGATGTTTTGATCAAAGAGTCCCTGAAGAAACCAATAGAAAGATCGTCGACCATATTGCAGACATTAATCTTCCATATAGTTCAATCGCAAGGGAATAATTAATTAGTGAAGGATTCCCAGCGGATAGAATCATTAAAACTGGTAGCCCAATGTATGAGGTATTAATGAACAAAAAAAGGAGATTGATAACTCTGATGTTTTACAAAGATTAGGATTAGAGTCGGGAAAATTCTTTTTGGTATCGGCTCATAGAGAAGAAAACATAAATTCTGATAATTTTATTTACTTGGTTGAAACATTAAATACAATTGCAGAAAAGTATCAATTGCCTATTATCATTTCCACTCATCCAAGAACAAAAAAAATGATAGAAGAAAAAGGTATAAGGTTTCATAAATTAATTCAAACACTAAAACCTCTTGGATTTATTGATTACAACAAACTTCAATTGGAGTCAAAAGTTGTTCTAAGCGATTCGGGCACAATTAGTGAAGAATCATCCATACTAAAGTTTAATGCTTTAAATATTAGAGAAGCGCACGTAAGGCCGGAAGCAATGGAAGAAGCGGTTGTGATTATGTCTGGGTTGAAGAAGGACAGGGTTTTACAAGCATTAACTTACTTGGGAAATGGTAAGCAAGTGATTCCTGACGTTAATGATTATACCATTAGTAAAGTTTCAGAAAAGGTCGTTAGGATTATTTTATCTAATTTAAATTATGTAAATTGAGTTGTTTGGAGTAGAAAAGGAGAATAATATGGGAAAAAGAGAATATCAAATCTGTAAAAATTGAGTAATGGACACGTCAGATTCAGTTATTAAATTTGATGAAAATGGTATTTGTGATCACTGCAATAATTATTTTAAAAATATTCTTCCAAATTGGCAACCCAATATTAACAAACAAAAACAACTAGAACTTCTCTCATCCAAAATTCGAAAAGAAGGAGAAGGGAAAAATATGATTGCATTATTGGGTTAAGCGGTGGTACAGATAGCTCATATTTGACATATTTAGCAACGGAAAAGATGGGCTTAAGGCCATTGGTTTATTCGGTTGATACTGGATGGAACCTTGATGTTGCCGTAGGGAGCATCAACAAAATAGTTAAAGCTTTAAATTTGGAATTGCATTGTGAAATTGTGAATTGGGATGAAATGCGAGATCTTCAACTATCTTTTTTTAAGTCCCAGGTAGCATATCAAGATTTTCCTCAAGATCATGCAATATTCGCGGGATTATATAATTTTGCTGTAAAAAACGGAATTAAGTACGTTTTGACGGGGGAAAATAATGCAACCGAATGTATTCGTCCGCCGGTTGAATGGGTGTATTTAAATGATATTACTTTATTGAAAGATATTCAAAAAAAATTTGGGGACATAAAGTTGAAAGCATTTCCGGTTTGCGGAATGTTAAAATACAAAGTGTTTTATCCGCTTTTCAAAGGAATGAAACGAGTAGCACCTTTAAACTTGATAAGTTATGAAAAAGATAAGGCGGAAAAAGAATTGTATGAAAAATTCGGTTGGGAAAAATATGAAAACAAACATTATGAAGATATCTTCACCAGGTTTTATGAAGGTTATTATCTTCCTAAAAAATTTGGATTCGACAAAAGAAAAGTTTATTTTTCAAACTTGATTTTGACGGGGAAAATGACACGTGATGAAGCACTTTCAAAGTTGTCCGAATCTCCTTATGAAGAAAATACCATTCAGAAGGATATGGAATTTATTGCAAAAAAACTTGGAATCACAATGATTGAATTTGAAGGAATAATAAATGGAGAGAATAGAACCTATAAAAATTATAAAAATTCATTGAAATTTCTATCTTTTCTGGTAAAAACCTCCGAATTTTTAGGTATTGAGAAACGAAATTTCCGATAATTTGAACTCCGTTTAAATTTTGTCTAAAACAAAATGTAATTCGACAAATGAGGGTAGTTTTTTAAAAAAACTGTCTATTAGGAGTCAAGTTTTCTTGAAAAAAAAGAAAATAAATTTACCATTTTGTTTCTTCAAATCAGAGCGGTATTTTTAGAAAAAATTATTAATTTTATTTTTGATTTCGAATTTAATCTTTATGAAAAAGTGAAACGAAAAAGCTAAAGTTTTGTGCCGTTATTTATGAATATATTTCCGTAACTCTTTTAAAATTTTTCGACGAACCCATAAAATCAAATATTATTGGTAATTGTCTTTTGAAATGCTTTTATCTTGAGGTGAAAAAATGAAAATTGGATATTTCTGGGCAAAATTTTTCAAGAAACTAAGTGGGAGTGCAATAAAAAACAGCAAAATAGAACGGACCTCCAAGATAGAGGCTGGAAGCCAAATTGTTAATTGCATAATGAATAAACACTCCTTTTGTGGCTATAATTGCCAAATCATTAATTGCCACATTGGCTCTTTTTGCTCCATCGCAAATAATGTGTCAATTGGCGGAGCTGCACACCCAGTGGACTGGGTGTCGATGTCCCCTGCATTTTATGAAGGGAAAGACAGTATTAAAACAAAATTTTCTGAGTTTAAAAGGGACGAAACGAAATTGACAATAATTGAGAATGATGTTTGGATAGGTGAAAGTGCAATCATAAAACAAGGGCTTACTATTGGAAATGGTTCAGTGATCGGTATGGGGAGTGTAGTCACAAAAGATGTAATCCCTTACTCTATTGTAGCTGGAAATCCAGCAAAAATAATTAGAATGAGATTTAGTGATGAAATTATCCAAAGCCTTTCGGAGCTAAAATTTTGGAACTTTGACGATGAGAAGTTAAAAAAGGTTGCAAAGTACATTAAAAACCCACAGGAATTTATTGAAAAGGCGAAATTATGAAAATACTACATTGTTGCTTATCCTGCTTTTACATTGATGATTATAATTATCAAGAAAACATTTTGCCTCGAATTCACAAACAGAACGGGAATGATGTTCTTATTATTGCCTCTACAGAAACCTACATCGACAACCAACGCCTTGGGTATGTCAAACCAAAAGCATATTTGACAAATGATAATATTGTGATTCATAGGATTCCTTATAAAAAATATTTTCCCCGATTTTTGATGAAAAAAATAAGGGATTACCGTGGAACATTAAAGATAATTGAAGCTTTTAAGCCAGACATTATAATGTTTCATGGGGTTCCGGCGTTTGAACTTTTAAAAATTGCGAAGTATAAAAAAGAGCATAGAAATGTAAAATTATACGTTGATAGCCACGAAGATAAAAACAACAGCGGGACGAACTTTTTTTCCAAATATTTTTTTCACAAACTGTTTTACCGGTGGATTGTCAGCAAAAGTATAAAGTTTATTGATAAAATTCTTTATTTATCGGCAGAATCCAAGGACTTTTTAATAGATTTTTATAAGATCCCTGAACGAATACTAGAATTTTACCCTCTTGGTGGAATAGTAATTGATAGAGCAACCAAGAGCGCTCAAAGAGAAGAAATCCGGAGTTTATTAGGTATCTCTCCTGATGACATTTTATTCTGCCACTCCGGAAAAATGGACGAAAAAAAGAAAACCATTGAAATAATCAAAAATTTTGTGAAAACTAGTAATAACAAATTTAAGCTTATCATAATTGGAACATTTACAAGCGATGTTAGTTCAAATGTTATGCCTTTAATTCAATCAGATAAACGGGTGCAGTTTTTAGGGTGGAAAAAGTCTGAAGAGCTCCTAAAATATATAGCCGGATCAGACCTTTACCTTCAACCGGGAGGGCAAAGCGCAACAATGCAAAATGCTCTATGTGTTGGAACGCCCGTTTTATTCGAAAATGTTAAAAGCCATCAATTCTATATGAGAGGGAATGCTTTTGCAATTAACCATTCCGATGAGATGGCGAATATTTTTGAGGAGATAAATCGGAATCCAAGCATACTAAAAAAAATGTCGGAAAAATCATTTGCCTTTGCAGAAGAATTTTTGGATTATGAAAAACTAGCTCACCGACTTTTATTATAAAAAACTGAGAAACCACTTTTAAAATAAGGTGTTTTATGTTCCCCTTTCACGTTTCGGACGTTGGCACATTCCAAATTACTGGATAAATGCTTTTTGGTTGTGTTGCCAATAAAATGAGGAATAGTTTTCATATACAAATAACAAATGAGTCATTGAAAAAAATTTAAAAAAATATTATTTATTTACTACCAAAGATACAAATTCAAGAAATATTAATTATAATTAAGAATTTTTGTTGAACAATCAAATTTAACTTAATATTTGGAATACAATGCCGCTCAATTTTTATTTTTCATTGAAAAAGCGAAAACCTTTATTTGAAAAAGCATTTCTGTTTTGAAGACAATGTCAAAAACGGATAAACAAGTGAATCATAGCCTTTTTACATTGAAAAATTAAAATCTTTTGTAAATGGAGACAGAAAATGATCAACCTTTTAGAATTCCCAGGAACAACATTTCTTTACCTTTATGTAGTCATATCGACAATTTTCCTCGCGTACCTTTCAACAAAGCATGAAAAATTTAGTAAAGTGATTATTGTTCTTATTATTACACGTTTGTCACTTTTCTGTGGGTTTAGGGGGGTTACTGTTGGGACGGACACACTTGGGTATTTTGAAGTTGCCGAAGCTTTAAGAGATTCTTTCTTAAGCCAAGTCTTTTCCATTTCTGATCCCGGTTATTTGATGTATATCAGGATCACGATGGTTCTTTTTGGGGCTCCTCAAGCCAGCTTTATTATTACTGCTTTCATAATTAATTCTCTATTTATTCTTCGATTACGTTCCTTTCGTAAAAAAATTTCATTTACCCTAATGGTTACTGTTTATGTTACAATTATCTATTGGCTATCATTTAGTGGGATTAGGCAAATGCTTGCTGTAAGTATTTTGTTTATGGCAACAAGATATTTGGAACGGAGCAAATACTTTATTTTTATTTTATTCCTTGGTCTTGCCTTTTTATTTCACAAAACTTCACTAATTGGATTACTTTTTATCCCAATTTATTATTTGAATAAGAATAGAAATCAACCCATTTCAATCAAACTTTTTACTGGACTGCTTCTTGTTGCATTAACTTTATTGATTTTTCCATTAATTGATATAATCATAAAATTAATCCCAAGTCTGAGCTATTACACTCAGTATCTTAATGAGACATCATCTCGAGAGATGATCGATATTGGATTTATGATTATTTCCAGAATTTGGCTTGCAATATTAATGATGGTTGTATTACGAAAATCGGAGAAAAAAAACGATTTCCCAAATTTAATAACAATTGTGTATACATTATATGCATTAAGTCAAGTTGTAGGAGCTTTTTTTTATTCGACAGGTAGAATTGGATGGTATTTTATTGGTTTTGAACCGGTTTTCTTTGGAATTGAAATTGGACAAAATAAATTTCTGAAATTAACTAATCGAGTGATAAAAATTACCATAATTGTTTATTCATTATATACAGTAATAAGTTACAACGGCAATGGTTTACTTCCCTATATACCTTTCTGGATGGCGCGATGATTTGGGATTTTTTGATTGATGAATCGGGCTCCCAATATTATTGTCAAAAAGGAAAAGTGAAACATTGGGAGAGAACTGACCCGTTTTACCACTGAAATCTGATTTTTGAAGACACTAAAAATTGAATATTTTTATAGAAGCAGAGTCTTGGGAATAAACAATGCGAGAATTACAAACAACAAGTTCTGGAAATTTTTAAATTCCCAAGCAGATTTGGAGCTCATTTATGAATTCGAAATTGGAGATTAAAGGCAAAAATATTGAGATATTTCCTGGTATTTTCATATGAATATAGTTTTTTTTACATCCCATTATCCCAACCCATATTTCGATAACCATCAGACCAAAGCTGATCACTATTTTGCACGTGAATGGGTAAAAGCTGGTCATAAAGTAGTAGTAATACACAATGATTTTGAGTTATTTTACAGACAACTTTTTTTAAAAAAAGCCAAAGAAAGCTCTTTATATACTCTCGAAAATGTTAGTGTTTTCAGAATAAAAATAGTTAGGTATTTTCCTAGATCGAGATTTGTGTTTAAGAATACTTTTTCAAAAGCAAAGAAGTCTATTCTCAAGTTTCTACAATTGGTGGGAATTGAGCCCGATGTAATTTTCGTTGACTTTTGCCTTTCGCAATGGAGACTTATTGAAAAAATAAAATGCTTCTTTAAATGTGATATTATCCCAATTTTTAATAAATGCGATTTAATTGATAGAAAGGAAGTTGCAAGAATACTTTCACAATCTTGGAAGGTCGGTGCTCGATCACAAAGCATAAGTGACAGTATCAAGAAGATTGATAGAGGAGTTAAGACCTTTATCATTTATTCAGGGGCACCAACAAATATTGAATTGTCTATTAAAAATCAAGACAGAGGTGATCGTCACGAAAAGACATTTAAAATACTTTTTGTCGGAAACTTAATTTCTCTAAAAAATGTAGATGTTATTATTCGAGCGCTTAATTTCTTGAAAGAAAAATATAGTTTTATTCTGACTATCATTGGCTCGGGGCCAAGGGGGAAAAAACTTAAAGCAATGGTAAAAACTTTTTCTTTAGAGTCCAAAGTATCGTTTAAGGGCAAATGCTCAAGAGAGGAAGTTCTGGATTTTATGAAGCAAAGTGACTGTTTTGTTATGGTAAGTAGCCCGGAATCATTTGGAATTGTTTATGTTGAAGCCATGGCATGCGGTTGTTATGTTATTGCGAGTGTTGGAGAAGGAATTGACGGTGTGATTATTAATGATTATAATGGTGCTTTAATAAAACCGAGGGATGTTAATGAATTAATAACGGGTTTTGAAAAATTTTTCAATTTGGAAACCACGGTTCTTGACACAATAATTATTAGGGCATTGAACACTTCAAAACTGTATAGAGAGGATAATGTGGCGCAACGTTTTTTGGATGATGCATTATCCGTATGAAACTGGGAGTTAATCACATCAATAAACTGAAAAGAAGGAGAATTTTCCTCAATAGAATTATCCAAATTAAAGAATTAGTAAAAAATAATTTAAGGAGAAATATTTTATTTTATGAAAGAAGAATTATTAAAAAAAATCGCAGATCGGAAAATTGTCGTTGGTGTTGTCGGACTTGGGTATGTAGGATTACCCCTCGCAGTCGAAAAAGCAAAAGCCGGCTTCAAAACTATTGGCTTTGACATTCAATCTAAAAAAGTGGACATGGTTAATGCCGGCCAAAATTATATCGGAGATGTCGTCGACAAAGATTTATTCGCTTTAGTTAAAAGCGGAATGCTTTCAGCCACTTCAGATTTTAGCTTTCTAAAAAATGTTGATTTCATCGCAATTTGTGTTCCAACACCATTGGATGAACATCAGCAACCAGACATTAGTTACGTTCGGTCATCAGTAGAAAGTATTTCCCAATTTCTGAAGAAGAAAACAATTGTAGTTCTTGAATCAACAACATATCCCGGTACTACTGAGGAGTTAGTTAAGCCAATATTGGAAAAAGGCTCCGGGTTAAAATGCTGTGAAGATTTTTATTTGGGATTTTCCCCAGAACGCGTCGACCCGGGGAATCTTTTCTACAAAACAAAAAATACTCCAAAAGTGGTTGGAGCAATCGGTGATGATGCAAAAGAAGTAATTGTAGCAATGTACCGAGCCGTTTTAGAAGGCGAAGTATTTGAAGTGTCTTCTCCAGCTGTCGCAGAAATGGAAAAAATACTAGAAAATACTTATAGGAATGTAAATATTGGGTTGATCAATGAACTTGCAATGCTCTGTGAAAAAATGCAAATTAACATCTGGGAAGTAATCGATGCAGCAAAGAGCAAGCCTTATGGGTTTCAAGCTTTCTATCCAGGGCCGGGATTAGGGGGACATTGTATCCCTTTAGATCCATATTATTTGACTTGGAAAGCAAGAGAATTTGGGTTTCATACTTCAATGATTGAATCTTCAATGATTATCAATGATAAGATGCCCGAATATTGCGTTGAAAGAGCCCGAAAAATACTAAATAACCGATTTAAAAAATCATTGAATGGATCAAATATACTAGTACTAGGGGTTGCTTATAAACAGGATATTGATGATTACCGAGAAAGTCCCGCTATTAAAGTAATAAATGGGTTAGTTAAGGAAGGAGCAAATGTTGTATATTATGACTCTTTAATTCCTGAATTTTTTGAACATGGCAAATCTGTAACAGGAGAACCCAAACTTACTGAGAGTTTAATTCGAGATTCAGACTTAGTAATTATTACGACGGCCCATACGAATGTTGATTACAATTTTATTCAAAAAAATGCAAAAATGATTTTTGACACTAAAAACGCGATGAAAAAGGTAATTTGTCGAGACAACATTGAACTTCTTTAAAAACGAAAGAATGGGTATCATGGACTTTACTTTTTTTTCGTAAGCTTTTGATAAACTTTTTCTTTTTTGCAAAAAAAACAACTCTTTGGAAACATGCCCTATTTTTTACGAAAATAGATTCAGCCAAAAACACTTTTTAGAGTTCGGGGTGGAGCAACGAAAAAAAATCGGATATTTCCGAAAGTGCTTTTAAATAGTTCATTAACAACGGGATAATTCGACCCCATTTTGGGAACATCAACAATCCTCAAAATAAGGCCAACAAATAAAAGAAAAGGGGAAATTTGAAATAACGGAATATTATTTCGAACCGATTACAATTGTATGAAAAAAATTGCAATTATTACATTGCATGGCTACTTTAATTTTGGGAATAGACTCCAAAACTATGCTTTGCAAGAAACTCTGAAAATCTTTAATTACGAGGTTCAAACAATTCCCGTTGACATTAACTCGTTTGTTTGTAAAAATAATAAAATTTCCAATAAAATAGCGAGAATTAAACAGATGACCATAAAAATGATTATAAAAAAAATTTGTGGCATTCTTAGGGATTTTAAAAACAAAAAAGCCAATTTTTTAAGAAAAGAGTTGTTTATTGATTTTACAAAAAAAAATATTGCAGAATCAGATTTTGTAATTAATTCTGAGAATTTGAACGATTTCTTTTTAAGGAATTTTGAGTTTTTTGTTACCGGAAGTGACCAAGTATGGAACCCGAACATTACTTTTGAAGCATCTATTGCGTTTTTCTTGCTATTCTCGGAAAAAAATAAGCGCATAGCTTACGCTCCAAGTTTTGGAGTATCCGTGATTCCAACCAAATATAAATTAAAATATCAACAATGGTTAAACGAAATTACACACCTTTCAATCAGAGAAGAATTGGGAGCAAATATCATAAAAGAGCTTACAGGAAGAAACGTCCCAGTTCTTGTTGATCCTACATTATTATTAACCAAGGAACAATGGCTTTCAATATCAAAAGTTCACAGTGAAAAACCCAAACAAGAGTATTTGATTTCATATTTTCTTGGTGAAAAAACAAAAGATGCGATTAAATTTATTGAAAAAATTTCAAAAAAATACAAACTTAAAATTGTAAATTTGGCGGAAATTAGAGAAAAAAAGTATTTTTTTGTTGGCCCAAGCGAGTTTGTGGACTATTTGTACTCGTCAAAGATTATTATAACCGATTCTTTTCATGGAACGGTATTTTCAATCCTCTTTGAAAAGCCATTTGTTGTTTTTGATAGGGTAGGAACTTACTCCATGAATTCTAGAATTGACACTTTGCTTTCTAAATTTCACTTAAATTCGAGAAAATGGGATATTCTTGATAGGGACGTCGAAATATTATCTATTGATTACTCTGATGCTTATCCTGTTTTACAAACTGAACGAAAAAAGGCATTTGATTATCTACAGTCTATTTTTCGCGATAATTAATAATTTTTTCAAAAATAATTTTCAAAAGTGTAATAAATAAACGGGATTTTGGAAGATAAGGAAATTAACTTAATTTTTATCGATTTGTGAAAAAATAAACTGTATATTTTTTAATGGTGAAAGGAGTAAATCATACTGAGATCTCTCGATTATGGTTTGATTTGTGGAAAAATGACATTTAAGGAATTGAAAAAAAACATAAAGAAAGACTTTTCTGGCTTTAAGCAAATAAAATTGGCCCTATTAGGTGATTCTTCTACGCAATTATTGGCGCAGGCTATTAGGGGTTCAGGATACATTAATAAACTTAATATTATGGTTTTTGATGCCAATTTTAACCAAATTGAAAGGCTAATCTCCAATGTTTCTTCCGAGTTTTATGCTTTTACCCCGGATTATACGGTAATTTTTGAAGCTGGTCATAAATTGATTCAAAAATATAATATGTTAGGCGAGAACGAAAGGAAAGCTTTTGCAGAAAATCAATTTGAGCGGATACACAAATTCACAGACTTTTTACAAAATACCATTAAAACAAAAGTGATTTGGTTCAATTATGCGGAAGAAGATGATAGGGTTTTTGGAAACTACGCAAACAAGGTTCAATCATCTTTTATTTATCAACAAAGAAAATTAAATTTTTTGCTATCCGAATATTCGGTTAATAAATTAGGCTTTTTAATTTTTGACATTTCTTCAATTCAAAACAAATATGGGCGGAATGTAATGTTTTCACCATCAATTTACGTTAATACGGAATCAGTTTTAAGTATTGATATTCTCCCCGTTGTTGCTGGATCGATTGCTCGGATGGTGGCTGCGACTTCGGGGCAAATGAAAAAGTGCCTTATTCTTGACTTAGATAATACTTTATGGGGAGGAGTAATTGGGGATGACGGCCTTGAAAATATTAAGTTGGGCCAATTAGGAATTGGAAAAGCATTTACAGAATTTCAATCTTGGATAAAAAAATTACAGCAACGGGGGATTATTATTTGCGTATGCAGTAAGAATACAGAAGCTATTGCGAAAGAACCATTTGAGAAGCATCCTGATATGATCCTTCACTTAAAAGATATTTCTGTGTTTTTGGCTAACTGGGACAGTAAAGTGGATAATTTGAAAAGAATTCAGGGGACACTAAAAATTAGTTTTGATTCAATGGTCTTCCTAGATGACAATCCTTTTGAGCGGAATCTGGTTCGCGAAACTATTCCAGACGTTTTTGTTCCGGAATTGCCTCAAGATCCAGCTGATTACCTAGAGTATTTGTACTCAATTGATCTTTTTGAAACCTCTTCATACTCCATCGAAGATTCATATCGAACCGAACAATACCAATTGCAAGCGAAAATTGAAGAAGAGTCATCGCTTTTTGCAAATGAGGACGACTTTTTGAAAAGTCTTAAAATGGTTTCAAACGTTAATCATTTCACCCCTTTTTCTATTCCTCGAGTTGCACAGTTATCTCAACGGTCGAATCAATTTAACTTAAGAACAATTAGGTATACCGATGATGATTTAAAAAGGGTCGTGGAATCGGGCCATTATATTACTTTTTCATTCACTTTGGAGGACAAGTTTGGAGATGCGGGGATTATTTGTGCAGTAATTCTTGAAATATTAAACGAAAAACAGCTTTTTATTGATTCATGGTTCATGAGTTGTCGTGTTCTAAAACGCGGAATGGAGAATTTTGTTTTCGAAACTTTAGTAAATTATGCACGAGGAAAGGGATACCAAATTCTTTTGGGCGAATACATTCCAACCGAGAAAAACATTTTGGTAAAAGACTTTCTCTTAAATCTTGGATTTATCAAATCCGATTCTATATTTGTATTTGAGATTAATTCGTATCAAGGTAAAAACAATTTTATTAAAATAAAGGAGAATTGAACACGATGGAAAGAAGCCAAGTTATTAAAATATTGGGAAAAATCTTGGAGGAGATAATTGATAACAGCCAAGTGCTCTTATCCGATGAATCGACAAAAGATGATGTTGTTGGTTGGGACTCACTCACAAACATTCAATTTGTTGTGGAAATAGAGAAAAAATTCAACCTTAGGTTTTCCTCTGAAGAAATGATAGGTTGGAAAAGCGTTCGTGAAATGGTTGATTGCATAATTAAAAAAACTGAAAAAAACAAAAAATAAATTTAAAAAACAGGGTTTGATTTTTTGGATAGGAAATCATCACTCCTAAAAATGGTTCCAATCTATTTATCATAAAAGACATTTTTGTAAAAAAAAGCAAAAACACGAATTAGTTTTCCAATATAAGTAGTTATTCCTCAAATTGCGAGTTCGGTTCGCTAAAAAGACTTTTCAAAGATGTTTCTTAATTCTTTTCTTCCTTAAAGCAAAAACACCTTTGTTAAATTTTGTGTTTCAATTTTGAATGATTCTCCCCCAAAGCATTCCTCCCTTTTTGAAACTTATAAGAAGCTTTTTTTCCGGAAATTTGGAATTTTTTTCATTTTTTAAGTCCAGAAGATGAATCAGCTGTGTGAATTATTCCCCAAAATGAAAACTGTCGGAACCGATAAAGGAAATTTTAATGAACAGGAGAACAAAAAAATTTGATAAACATTAGTAGAAAAGAAGAATGCACAGGTTGTGGTGCATGCGGAGATATTTGCAAGACTAAGGCAATTGAATTTAAAACAGATATTGAAGGATTCTGGTACCCAAAGGTTAATTTGGATTTATGTGTGAATTGTGGATTATGTGAAAAAACTTGTGGAGAATTACATATAGAAGAATTGAAGAAGAAGTTGGGGACGAATAAACATCCAACTGTAATGTCGGCCATAAATAATGATTGCCAAATCCGAGTTGAAAGCACATCGGGAGGGATTTTTTCTGCATTGGCAAATAAAATTTATGATTGTGGGGGATTTGTTGGGGGAGCAGTTTATAATAAAGATTTTTATGTCGAACATTTGTTAAGCAATAATCGTGGTGATTTGTCTCGAATTCGGGGATCAAAACACTTTCAAAGCAACTTATGTGCTTTTTTTCAACAAACTAAAAAGTTATTAGGAAATGGTGAAAAGGTTTTGGTTTGTGCGGCTCCTTGTCAAATTGCAAGTTTGCGGCTATTTCTTGAAAAAGAATATGAGAATCTGATAACTGTTGACTTTATTTGTTTGGGAATAAACTCTCCTAAAATATTCCACAAGCATCTGGAATCGTTGGAAAAACAATATGGGGCCAAAGCGATTTCGATTCAAGGAAAGAATAAGGATTTAGGCTGGAGAAGCCTTGCATATAAAATAAAATTTGCAAACAATCGGGTATATTTACGTGAAGGGTTAAATGATAATTTTACTCGAGGTTTTATTGTTTCTCACATTAATTGCCGCCCTTCATGCTATGAGTGTAAATACAAGAGATTTCCCCGTATTAGTGATATTACACTTGGGGATTTTTGGGGAATTGAAAATATTGATAAGTCAATGGATGATAATCTTGGAACCTCTGTTGTGCTGCTAAATTCACAAAAAGGAACAGAGTGTTTCGAATCAATTAATGACCAAGTCAAAATTAAGAAGATGACATTAACTTCTGTTCTTCTCAGAAATGATGCCTTAATCCATCCGATTGCAAAACCAACGATAAATCGTGAATCTTTTTTTAAGGATGTTGACAGATTTCCGTTTGAAAAAGTTGCCAAAAAATATTTCTCCAATAAACACAAAAAGGCGAAAAAGATAATTAAATTTTTTTCCAACATCAGAAATATCATTTCTCAAATGGGTTACACTCCTAAGGCATATTTTCAGTTTTTTTGGATGAATTTTTTTAGGCACAATTCTATTTGTAGTTTCCGCAGAGGGAGATTATTTTTTCCCGCTAAATACTCCGTTTTGAGCCTTTCAAAATTGGCAAAAATTTCTCTTACTGGAAGCATGCTTTTTGGATATAAACGGATAAAAGGCTCCAAATTGGAAACTCGGCTAGCGGTTGAAGGAAATGGGAAATTGACTCTAGAAAAGGGTCATGTTTCGGTTTATTATGGAACCGACATTCTTGTATTTGATGGAGCACAGTTAACTTTTATGGGGGAAGCAGTCTTGAATCAAAAAGTCCAAATTATTTGCATGGATAATATTACAATTGGAGATGGCGTTCTGATTTCCCGGGATGTAGTAATTCGAGATAATGATGGCGGGCATGAAATAATGGTCGAGGGATACAAAAAAACCGCTCCTGTAAAAATAGGAAATCATGTTTGGATTGGGCAAGGGGCAATGATTATGAAAGGAGTAACAATCGGAGATGGGGCGGTTATTGGTGCGGGGGCATGGGTCGCAACAAATATTAAACCCAATTCATTAGTAATAGGGGATCCCGCAAGAGCCGTGCAAAATGATATTGAATGGATAAAATAGAAATAATCCCAGCATCAACAAATAAAAAAATAGTTAAAAACACTGTTATGCTTTATTTTCGGATGCTAGTTACTATTCTTGTAACCCTTTTTACATCAAGAGAAGTTTTAAGAGTGTTGGGAGTTGAAGATTTCGGGATTTTTAATGTCGTTGGTGGTGTCGCTGTTCTCTTTTCATTTATTAATTCTTCGATGAGTGCTGCAACTTCCCGTTTCCTTATTTTTGAGCTGGGCAATAAAAACCCGCAACAACTAAAAAAGATTTTTAATGCTTCTGTTTTGAGCCATATTGCAATTGCTCTTTTTGTTCTATTACTCGCTGAAACACTTGGACTATGGATTGTTACAAATAAATTAGTAATTCCTGATGAACGAATGGGGGCAGCGATGTGGGTTTACCAATTTTCGGTTTTTGCAACTCTTATTTCGTTGACACAAGTTCCTTATTTTGCAATTATTGTAGCTCACGAAAAAATGAATATATACGTTTTTGTTTCAATAATCGAGGCCGCACTAAAATTATTAATCGTTTATATTTTGACATTGAGCAACGTTGACAAACTCATTTTTTATGCTTTGTTATATTTTTTTGTCTCCTTAGTTGTTGCTTTATCGTATCGTCTCTATTGCAAAAAAAATTTTCCGGAAACTTCGTTCTCCCTTCAGTGGGAAAAAGACATTTATAAGAAACTTTTATCGTTTTCCATATGGGAGTTATATGGTGGTTTTGCGGTAATAGGAATGGGACAGGGTGTTAATATTCTACTAAATATGTTTTTTGGCCCCACTGTAAACGCAGCAAGGGGAATTGCGTATCAAGTTCAGGGAGCGGTAGCGGGAATCGGTGACAATTTTATTTTGGCCTCAAAACCCAAAATTATAAAACTATTTGCGGAAAACAAAATAAATGAAATGATGAGATTTGTATCTATTTCTTCAAAATATTCATTTCTCTTGACTTTTTTATTTACACTCCCGCTTCTGTTAGAAACACCTTTTGTATTAAAAATCTGGTTAACGACAGTTCCCGAATTCACTTTGTTGTTTTGCCGTCTTGTGTTGATTACCAACTTAATTTGGGCAAGTAGAGCCCCCATAGTAACCTCTTTTCATGCTGTTGGTAAAATCAAAGCTGCAAACCTCATTTCTGGGAGCCTTTTCTACTTGATTGTTATTTTTTCTTATGTATTTTTAAAAACAGGATATCCCCCCGAATCAGTTTTTTATGTTACAATGGGAGTTTCAATTTTAGTGTATGTCTCCGACTTGCTCCTTTTAAAACGACTGGTTTCTTTTTCGATAAAATCTTTTTTTATGTTATCAGTATTTCCTTGCTTGTTGGTCGGCATAGTTTCTTCAATTATCCCAATTATTTTGGAAACGTTTTTAGTTCCCAATATTATTACCTTTTTTGTAGTTTGCCTGGTAAGCGTTGTAACAATTTCTATCGCTGTGTTTTTTCTTGGTCTTGATGTTAAAACAAGGAACCTTCTAATAAAGAAGATTAAGTTTTTTTTCGATAACAAAAGGGGGAAATAGATTAATGAACAGAAAATTGATTAACGGTATTGATATTCCTGGCATTGGTATGGGGACTTTTCCCCTAAAGGGAAAGGTTCTGACAAAAGCGATCATTGCAGCGACTGGTTGTGGCTATAGAGCTTTTGATACTGCAAAAGCGTACGGAAACGAAAAAGATTTGGGTAATTCTCTCAAAAAAGCATATCAAATAAACCAAATAAATCGTTCGGATGTTTTCATTACCTCAAAAATTGGCGAAAATCTGGATCATGGAATTCCAGATGGGAAATTATTTTATACAAGGAACCCGGATGAAAAAAATGATATTTTTGGAATCGTATCTGATCAACTTACTGAAATTTTAAACAATTTACAAACTAATTATTTGGATTTGTTGTTGATCCATTGGCCATTTCCCGATTGTTTTGTGGAAATTTGGAAAGCAATGGAGATTGAATTCCGCAAAGGGAGAGCAAGAGCGATTGGTGTGTCCAATTTCAGAGAACGCCATATTCAAAAGTTAATTAATTGTGGCCTAATAATTCCCATGGTTAACCAAATCCAATTTAATCCTTTAAACACACAAATAGAATTACTTGACTATTGCAGGGAATTAAATATACAAGTCCAAGCATATAGTCCTCTTTTAGTAATGAATTCAAAATTAATGGATTCGCCAATTTTAAAACAATTAATAAAGAAATACAATAAAACTGCACCTCAAATTATTCTTCGTTGGAACATTGAACATGGAGTGATACCAATTCCAAAGTCAAGTAATCCAAACAGGTTGAAGGAAAACATTGATATTTTCGATTTTGAATTATCGAGAGAGGACACGCGTGAACTCGATTTATTGAATGAAAATTTTACCAGTCTGATTGAATCGCGTTATTGTCCCGGCTATTAAGAGGTAGAAAATGAGAAAAACGATTTATAAAGCAATCATTGAAATTCTAATTAACTTTTTCTTTTCTTTACTAATTTATCTTTTTTCAAACTCGAAACTCTGGTCTGAAATCTTTTTTTTAGTAATTTTTCTTTTTATTCTGATTGAACCGGCATTAAAAATTCTGAATAAATTGACTCAAAGAACAAAATGGTTTAATGCAAAATGGGAAGATTGTTTAAAATTCCGTAAAAATATACCTCGTGAGTTGGACATATGTAATTTGGGGAGTTCTTCAGCGAAATACGCATTTGATTATTCAGATACTGGTTTGAAAGGTGCAAATTGGGCTTTGGCCCCTCAAACATTGGACTATGATTTTCGAATACTAAAAAACTATTTTAGTTATTTAAAAAAAGGGGCCACAGTCTTAATTCCTCTTTGCCCCTTTAGCGGTTGTATAAAAAATTTTGAAAATGAAAAGAATAACTATAAGTACTATTCTTTTTTACATCCGGTTTTAATTTTAAATTATTCACCAAAAACCCGGAGAAAAGCGATTCGATTTTTTGATAAACCGTTTCAAGTATCTCCAATTAAATCTTTATACAGGATTTTTCACGATATTCCGGTTGAAACTGAAAAGGCCCTTGAGATTAAAAGCCTTGAAACAAATGCACAAAACTTCCTTTGCAGTTGGAAGAAACAATTTTCTATTACAGATTTAGATTACCCCCTTACCGAGGACGTAAAAAGCTCCATTGAATTTAATTCTGACATACTTGAAAAAATAGTTGATTTTTGCATTGAACGTGATTTAAAGCCCGTGTTGGTTGTTCCCCCCATTACAAATATTTTATTTTCAAAGTTTCCGAAAACATTCCAAGAAAAATACGTTTTTCCGATACTCAAAAAGATTAATTTAAACAATGTGCTATTTTTAAATTACCTTGAAGATGAGAGATTTTCGAACTTATGTTTTTTTTCAAATTCATTTTATTTGAGCCAAAGGGGACGTAAAAAATTCACGCATCAAGTGTTGCTTGATATTGGATTAATTAAAAAACAAAAATCTCTTTCCAAATCAGGAAGTTAAGACAAGAAATTTTGCCATTATTCTCAAGAATTTTGAACCTCCCCTTTTTAGAAATCCTTTTGCGAACCACCCATGAAATCAAGTCTTCCTTAGTTGGTGTCGAGCCCGTCATGGATATTCCATTTTCGTGAGCAATAACTTTTTTCTTTTTTTGCAAGGAAAACGTTTTACCTGCGGAAATCAAGGACAAGTTTTTTCAATTTTTACAAATTTATCTGACGTTGTTGATAGACCCGAAATCAAAAAAAAAGAGGAAAACAAATGATTATTTTAAAGTTTGAAACAAAAAAATTATGTTCTATTCAGTTGTGCAAAAGCATGAATTTAAATAATTTTCTTATCAGAACGGTGTCTTCTTCTCAAAACATCAAAAACAATTCCTTAGTTTTTTAAAAATGGGAGATGATGGAAAACGTATGCTTCAAAGAATGCTTTTTAATAGTCCCGGAAAATACTGTTATTTCAAGTGCAATTAAAGAAAGCAATAAAGTACTGTATTCGAAAAACCCTAGACTTGATTATGCGGTGATTCTGCCATTCATTTTAGGAAATCAAAAAATGAAAAGAGATTATTCAACTTTACCAAACATAGCAGTTATTGGTGAAAATGTGGTCATTGGGAAAGAAACTAAAATTGAGCCATTTGTCTTTATCGATCATGATGTAACAATTGGTGAAAATTGCTTGATTAAATCTGGAGCAAAAATAGGAAGTAATGTAATAATAGGAAATAACTTAATTATAGGAGAGAATTCAGTAATAGGACAAAATGGTTTGGTATTGAGATTTTTGAGGATGGGAGTACAATAAAAATACCACATGTTGTGGGAGTTATTATTGGAAACAATGTAGAGATTTCATCACTATCTAATATTCATTCCGGAACAATTGAACCAACTATCATTGAAGATTTTGTTCAAACTGATGTTTTAGCCCATATTGCTCACAATTGTGTGATTAAAAGGGGGACTTGCATCACTGCTTGTTCTGAAATAAGTGGAAGTACTATTGTTGGAACAAATTGTATGATTGGCCCAAACTCCTCACTAATGAATAAAATATCGATTGGGAATAATGTTACAATCGGCTTAGGGACTGCGGTTACAAAATCATTTCCTGATGATGATGTAATTGCAGGAAATCTAGCAGACACTACCACAAATTTAAAGAAAAATAAAGAAATTTTAAAAAAGATTATCGACTCAAATTCGTCGAAATGAAAAATTCTTGTCTTAAAATTCAAAAAAAGAAATTCATGCATTTTATTGTGAGGTAATTATGAAATATGCTTTAATTGGATGTGGCCGAATATCGCCAAATCATATTGCAGCTGCATTAGAAAACCAACTTGAAATTGTCGCGCTTTGTGACATTGTTCCTAGCAAAATGGAAGAAACAATAATAAAATTCAAACTTTCCAAGAATGTTCATAAATATGTCGATTATGAAGAAATGCTGCGAAATGAAAAACCCGATTTGGTTGGAATCGCAACCGAAAGCGGCAAACACGCTGCCATTGCATTGGATTGTATTGAAGTTGGGTGCAATGTTATCATTGAAAAACCAATTGCTTTATCTTTGGAAGATGCAGATAAAATAATCACAAAATCAAAAGAGAAGAAAGTCAAAGTTTGTGCTTGCCACCAAAATCGTTTCAACAAATCGGTTCAAAAAATTCGAGAAGCATTGGAAGCTGGCCGTTTTGGTAAATTGTTTTATGGAACAGCCCATATTAGGTGGAATCGAGGAAAAGACTACTATGACCAAGCAAAATGGCGTGGGACTTGGGATCAGGATGGTGGTGCCTTAATGAATCAATGCATTCACAACATTGATTTATTGAGATGGATGATGGGAAGTGAGATCAGTGAAGTGTCCGGCATGACCGACAATGTCAATCATGACTACATTGAAGCTGAAGATTTGGGAATGGCTTTAATTAAATTTTCAAACGGAAGTTATGGAATTGTTGAAGGCACAACTACCATTTTTCCAACCAACTTGGAAGAAACCTTATACATTTTTGGTGAAAAAGGGATGATTAAAGTTGGCGGAAAATCTGTTAACGTTATCGAAGAATGGAAATTTGCTGACAATATTGATAATCCTGAGGAAGTAAAAGCAATATTTCATGAAAATCCAGCAAACGTGTATGGCTTTGGCCATAACCCTTTGTATGCAGATATGATTGATGCAATTAAGAATAACCGTTCTCCATACGTTACTGCAGAAGACGGTAGAAGAGCACTTGAGCTTGTCCTTGCAATATACAAATCTGCCTTTGAAGGAAAAACAGTGAAACTACCTATAAAAAAATGCAATTCAATAGATTTCCAAGGAAGATTTGGGAAAAAATAAACAATTAGTGAAGGAGGAATACACTATGTTGATTTCATCATTGCCAGCAAACACTTTAATCGAATTAGGAATAAAAAAAATGATAAATGATCAAGAAATTAACGGATTTGGACTTGCAGGGTTTGATTTGGATTTTCCTTTTTGCACCTTTATAGATGATCCAAAATTTATTGATGGAATGTTGAAAAATTCGATTCTTGTTGTAACAAACCCCGAACTTGTCGATCGTTTCACGGACCGTGGGGTAATCGTTTCTGATACCCCCAGGATTACCTTCTTTAAACTCCATAATTTTTTGTCGCCGTATGACGAATTCAAAGTAAGGGGGACTTTTAAAACTTCGATTGGGAAGGGTACAATCATCTCTCCGTTAGCCCACATCAGCGACAAAAACGTGAAAATCGGAAATAATGTGGTGATTGAAGAATTTGTCTCAATAAAGGCAAACACCATTATTGGCGATGATTGCATTATTAGGGCGGGATCAATTATCAGCGGAGAGGGGTTTGAATTTATACGTCAGGGCGAATTTGGAATTTTCCCGGTTCTTCATTTTGGATGGGTTACTATCGGAAATAACGTGGAAATTCAACAAAGTTGCTGTGTTGACAAAGCGGTTTATCCATGGGATTCAACGATCATTTCCGATAACTGCAAACTCGACAACTTTGTTCATATAGCCCATGCAGTTAAGCTTTCAAAGGCAATATTGATAGCTGCTGGTGTTTTAACTGGCGGACGAACAGAAATAAAAGATGGAACTTGGGTAGGTGTGGGTGCCACAATATCAAATGGATTGATCATTGGAAAAGAAGCCAGCGTAAATATTGGCGCTGTTGTAACAAAAAATGTCGCGGATGGGGCGAGTGTATCCGGAAACTTTGCAATTGATCATAAAAAATTCATCGAATTCATAAAATCAATTAGATAGAAATAGCATTTAGTTTTTCTTGAAAATAAAGGAGGAAATCATGGAATTCCGAGATTTAAAAGCCCAGTATAAGAACCATAAAAAAGAAATTGATTCCGCGATCCAAAATGTTTTATCGGCAACAGATTTCATCAGTGGAGAAGAAGTGGATGATTTTGAGAGACAATTAGCCGAGTATGTTGGCGTTAAACACTGCATTACTTGTGCAAATGGAACTGAAGCGATGACCTTAGCCTTAATGACTTGGGGAATCAAGGAAAATGATGCTGTTTTTGTTCCGGATTTCACTTTTTTCTCAACCGGAGAAGTGGTGTCTTTTGTTGGAGCCACTCCAGTTTTTGTCGATGTTGACCGGACGACGTTTAACCTTGACCCGTCTCAATTGGAAAAAGCCATTAAAAAGGTTATCTCGGAAGGAAAACTGACACCAAAAGTGGTCATTCCCGTGGATTTGTTTGGCTTACCAGCAAATTTCCTGGAAATAAACAAAATAACCAAGAAATACAATTTATTAGTTTTGGAAGATGGAGCCCAAGGATTTGGCGGGAACATCAATGGGAAAAGAGCATGTAGTTTTGGCGACATTTCAACAACCTCCTTTTTTCCTGCCAAGCCAATTGGCTGTTACGGAGATGGCGGAGCCATATTTACAAATAATGACGCAGAAGCTGAATTACTGAGATCGCTTAAGGTCCATGGCAAAGGTGAGACCAAATACGATAATGAAAGAATCGGAGTAAACTCGCGTTTGGATACTATTCAAGCTGCCATATTACAAGTAAAACTGAAAGCGTTGATCGATCATGAACTTGTTGATGTCAATAAAGCATTCAAATTTTATAATGAAAAATTAAGTGGTGTCGTCGAGATTCCAGTGATTCCAAAAGGGTTCTATTCCAGTTTTGCACAATATACAATTAAATTAAAGAGCAAGCAAGAAAGGGACGAATTACAAGCCAAATTGAAAACGTTCGGAATTCCAACATTTGTTTATTATAAAAAGGCAATGCATAAACAAGGTGCTTTTTCTTACATGAAATTTGATGAGAACGATTTTAAAGTGACTAACGAACTTGTAGAAACAGTTTTGTCTCTTCCTATGCATCCATATTTGACAGAATCGGATATCAATTTTATATCCGACAAAATAAAAAAATCCTTAAACAAATAAAATCCCAAGCACAAAGATCAATAAAAGGGGTCTGTCAAAAATTCTAGTGAAAAATAAATTTTCACAATCTGTTTTTCGGCGATAAATCGCCCCTGTCAAAAATTCTAGTGATGATTTACCGTCAAAAAAACGCGAAAAAAATAAAGTTC